>OBLT010000075.1_pt1 | contig 74341 bp, 55 predicted proteins | sample 1518721 | NCBI WGS metagenome assembly OBLT01 (sample SAMEA3539307, study PRJEB22396) | soil metagenome | biome: tundra; feature: field; material: soil | place: USA | collected 2010-05 | depth 0.15 m | reverse complement strand
CGACTGCCTACACGCGCCGTTCGATTCAAGAAACCATTTTGAAGACACGCCCTAGCAGGCGGCAATCTGACTACGCCTCAAAAAGGAAGAGGGCGAATGCAGAGAATCAGCTTCTCACTGAGATCTACTGACGGCTCATGGGGGCCTATTTCGAAGGAGGCCTCAAATTCTGAAGCCACCATCCTCCGTTTTGTTTGTAAGCCGCCATGCCGCGCTCACCGAGCACTGCGGTTAACTTGCTAGCGGCCTCGTCGGCAAGCGACGCCAGCTGGCTACTTTTGTCCGCTGCGGAAAGACTGCCGTCCTTTCGGATAGCGTCGGCCCTCTTGCCAATGTCGTCCTGCAATGACACCACCTGCTGCGTCGCCGACGAGGGCAGGTTGAGGCGCTCAACAAGACGGTTCGTCGTCATATAGTTTGGATCCGTGTCCTGCTTGTATTCTGCAAAACGGTCGGGCCCCAGGACATCCTGGATGTTTGAAAGGAGCTCCGCCTGGTGAGCTTGGCGTTCGCGTTGTTGGTCAGCGCTCAGTGGGACGCTGGCCGACCCGAATCTTTGGTCGAAGTCCTGCTGCGCTTTTAAGATCGCGCGAAACTCGTCCTCGGTAGGATTAAACGCCTGCAGGTTGTTGCGCAGCATCATTGCCGCGGGGCTGTTTCGTAGCTGATATTCAAAAAGGTCATTCGGGGACAACGCCTTGGCCATGTCGTCCTGCTGCTCGTTCTGTAGGTATGCCAGCTTTTCGTGGTCCTCGGGCATCCAGGTGCCGTTGGTGGACGCATAGACCTCGCTCATCAATTCGCCGTAATCGGATTGGATTGCCTGAATGCGCTTGAGGTTCTCGGAAGAAATTCCCCCGCCCGCATTCTTCATCATGGCCTGCCCAATAGGGTCGTCCGACTGGGATTCCGCGCCGGGGCCAAGGGCATCCCTAAGCATCTTCATCTGATCCTTGTTGATGGCGTTCATTCCCGCGATGAATTTGGGATCTATGCGCCCGAAGCCAACCTTCCAATAGGGCTGCGGCACCAATTGTGCCGCCAATTCCTTGCGCCGAGCGTAAAGCAGTTCGTCAATCCTAGCCGAGACCACCGCCCGTATGACCGCCCGAGGAACCCCGGCTGCGCGCAAGCGCTCGGCGTTCGATTTCAGATCGCCATCTGCGACGCTCAAGAAGGCTGCCGGGTCCGAGATCCCGCGCCGGGACGCGGGTGCGGTCGTCGGGTGATCGGACGACGGATTGTCACTCGCCGCCGTGCCAGAAGACGTCAGGTGGAGAATCGCGGGAGCCCTGGCCGCTATCAATGCGACCAAGGCTGCGTTTGCGGTTAGGGATAAGGCCAAGAGCAGGACTGATACTCCATTTCTCATGGAAAGCTCCTTTCGGGGCCTTATATACGTCTAAGCAAACTGACTGCAAGGTGAATGGAATTCGCCAAGTGAAATCGAGGCGGTGATTGCATGCGTGATCCCAAATCGACCCCTTTTCGGCAATCCGGGTTGGATTGGAAGCAATCTTCCAGTGATGCCGATCGGGGCGCCTCCGTCTAAATGCGCCTTGAAGCGGTGCTTTACCTCTTCGGCTGGAATCTCCATTAAGCCGATGGCCAAATGAACTACGCCCTTCGCCAACTGGCCGAGAACCCGGGGTTCACCATCGTGGCCTTGGCGACGCTCGCACTGGGGATCGGAGTAAACACCACGGCCTTCACGGCGCTCAACCGGCTGCTGCTTCAAGCGCTCCCTTTCCGCGACCCAGGCAGGCTGGTGCAGATCTGGGCCACTGTGCCGCAGCAGGGCGCTGTGGCCCAGTCACCCGGCGACTACATCGACGAATGCGACCAGAACACGGTCTTTGACAACGTCGCCGCGTATGTGCCTGGCGCGCGCGCGAGCCTAGCCGAGCCGGGCCAGCCTCCTGTCCAATACGTGACTGTCCATGTCACGGCGAATTTTTCCCCCCTCTTCGGGATGCAGGCCGAGATGGGCAGGACCTTCACCGAAGCCGAGGACCGGCATCTCGACCCCCTTGCCATGGTCAGCAACTCATTCTGGCGCGAGCACTACGGCTCGGACACGAAGATCCTGGGCCGCACGGCCAAGGTGAACAGCAAGGTTTACACGATTGTCGGGGTGACGCAGCCCGCCCTGGACGACCCGACGCTCTTCGAGGGCAAGCCCGCCTTCTTTATCTTGGATGGGACCCGTGTAAACACGAACCTCCGGGGCGGGGGATGGTATCGCGTGGCTGCGCGTCTCAAGCCGGGGATCACGATGAGCCAGGCCCAAGCGAACATGGATGCCCTCGCGCGCAGGCTTGCGCACGACTTTCCGAAGACGAACGCCGCCCGCGGGTTCAAGGTGGTCCCGTTCCCAGCAAACGAGATGGGGGACCTCGGCACTGAGCTCACGTGGCTCGTCATGGCGCTTTCCAGCGTGGTCCTGCTGATCGCCTGCGTGAATCTCGCCAATCTCCAACTTGTTCGCACCACGCGCCGCGCGCCGGAGATCGCCATCCGCCTTGCGCTCGGCTGCTCCCGCCTGCGCATGATAGGGCTCCTCCTCACGGAAAGCCTCATCATCTCGGTGACCGGTGGCGCTATCGGTCTTCTGCTGGCAAAGTGGAGCAATGGATTCGTCGCCCGGTTCTTCGAGGTCGAGATGCCGCTGGATCTGCGGGTGATAGGCTTCACGTTCGGGGTCGCCCTCCTTACCGCATGCGTCTTTGGAACCGTGCCCGCGTGGCTTGCCTCGCGCACGGACGTCAACACGGCGCTTAAGACCGGCGGGCGCGGATCGACCTCCGACAGGTCGCGGCACTGGCTCCGGCAGGGCCTGGTCGTCGTCGAGCTGGCGCTTGCCCTTACCCTTCTTGCCGGTGCGGGCTTTTTCGTCACCGGCATCTACAAGGTGACGCACAAGGACCTTGGCTGGCACGCCGACAACGTCGTGGTCGGGTTCATCGAGCTGGATCATGACCACTTTGGGGAGCAGAAGGACCCCCGCTCGTTGGCCTGGGGCGAAAGGATGCTTGCCGCGCTCAGGGCACTGCCGGGCGCAGAGGCCGCCGCGCTTTCCATCGATTCGCCGGCCTGGGGGCTTCGTGGCACGCCCTTCAGGATCGAGGGGCAGCCTGCACCCGAGCCGGGCAAGGAGGCCTATGTCGGATCGACATATGCGAGCCCTGGATACCTGAATGTTTACGGAATACGCATGGTTCAGGGCAGGGACTTCAACGAGTCCGATCGCCCGGGCGCGCTAGCCGTGGCCATTGTCAACGAGACCATGGCCAGGAAATTCTGGCCGGGAGGGAATCCAATCGGGAGGAGGATCGGCGGCACGGACCCGGCCAATCCGGGTTGGGCCGAGGTGGTCGGGGTGATGGCTGACTTCAAGGGCGCTGCTGACTTCTACAACCCGAACCTGGACAACTCGAAGTTCCTGCTGCCGTGGGCCCAGAACAACCACCGGTTTATCTCCTTCAATGTGCGCACTGCGGGAGATCCCGGTCCCTTCAAGGAGACGGTCCGCAAGACCATTGGACTACTGGCTCCGGACGTGGCGCTCAGCATGCTCCAGACGGTGCCGGAGGTCCTGGATTCCGAGGTGTCCTATTTCACGTTCCTAAGGAGGATGCTACTGCAGACCTCCGTGCTTGGACTCCTGCTTGCTGCCGTGGGCATTTACGGCGTCGTTGCGAACCTGGCCTCCGAGCGCACGAAGGAGATTGGGATCCGGATGGCGCTCGGGGCGCAGACCGCCAGCCTCGTATGGCTTTTCCTAAAGAACGGCATCCAACTCGCCTTAGTCGGCTCGGCCATCGGGCTAACAGCCTCGTTCTTTCTCCTGAAATTCTTGACCAAGATGCTTCCCAACCTCCCGGGAAGCGATCCGTGGGTCGTGACCTTTGTGCTCATCCTCCTGTTTGCGATAGCCGTCGTCGCCTGTTGGCTGCCGGCCCTGCGGACAACGAAGATAAGTCCGACGATCGCACTGAGGGCCGAATAGCTGGCTTCCTTGTGCAGGTAAACTGGCGAGGTGCAGCGCAGCGTTCGCGCGCGGCCACGGTCATCACTTGGGCGCGTGGGTCGAAAAGGACGGTAATTCAAACAGCTCAACCGCCATGTGGGTATATACCTCGGGAAGGAAAAGCCCGAGGCGCCAAGACACCGTTCGGCTTTCGGCGAATGCGTCGAAAAACGAAACAAAAGCCGGACCTGAGCGTCAATACTACTAGCCATGAACAATAGAATTGTAAGCTCTGCCCTCGCACTCTGCACCGTTCTCACCGGATGTGTCGGAACCGGTCCAAACACTCAGCAGGGAGCCGTTGAAGGTGGAGCCCTTGGCGCTGTCACAGGAGCCATTATTGGCAACAACAGCGGCGGCCGAAACGGCGCCGCGGGCGCCTTGATTGGTGCAATAGCCGGAGCCATTGCCGGTGGAACAATCGGGAACTCGGTCGACCGCCAAAACGGCACTATCTACGGACAGCCGCTAGCGGCCGTCCCCGTTTACCCGGCCTACCCTCCGACGCCCGATGCCATCGTCGCCCAACCTGCACCGAATTCCGTATGGGTCCCTGGTTACTGGGAGTGGACCGGAGCCCAGTACACATGGGCCCCCGGCTATTGGGCGGTGCCACCTCCAGCATTCACCGTATATGTCCAAGGCGCTTGGATATTCCGCGGTGGCGGCTACTACTACCGCCGACCCTATTGGCGCTAGGCACCCCTAAGTTATCAGGCTGTTTTTAGATGGGTGCCTTTTCGAACGCTAGTCGCTTGAGGCTTATCTAATGTAAAAGCCGCCAACCTTTCCGTTCCTCACGCTGAGAGTTGCGAGCATATCGTCGCTTCCCTCCTTGAAGCTCACTTTCCAAAGCGTAACTCGAAAACCCTTCTGTTGAAGGGCACCTAGATATGTCACCTCATGATCGCCGCTCACCTTTGGTGCCAGCTGCGTGGCCACGGAATTGAACTTTTCCTCAGGAAGCTCCTTAAATGCAGGCTCTCCGTCTCCAACAAATGAAGCATAGTTCTTTTTCTCCAGGGCGGAAAAAAGCTTTGTGAAAATATCTACGTCCTCCTTCGAGGGCTTGGCCTCGCCGAAGAGCACACCCATAAAAAACGCCGACGAGTTGGAGTCTGTCTTAGGCGGCGTGGCGCTTGGGGTGAGAGGGAGACCATCCTGAGCTGCGAGATGCGTCCCTGCGACTAAGCAAAATGAAAGCAATAATGTCTTCATGGGATTTATGGCGCAAGAGAATGCCCTCGAATGTGAGCTGGTCCAAGCAGCAAGTTGTTTGAAAAGAGACCGTTTACCATAGGCTCAACGCCCATGGCCGCCCCGAATCCATCTGCAAGAAGTGCCGCCGCTGGCCGGCACAGGTGGCGCTGGATGCTCGCGCTGTTTTCGGCGTGTGGCGCGGCCATGGCGGGCCCGATCGGCGTCGTGGAGAACTACGTGCTGAGCGACGCTGCGCGCGGCAGGCGGCTACCTCTCAAGATCTATTATCCCCAGCAGGAGAATCCAGGCGGATATCCGGTCGTCATCTTCTCGCACGGGTCGGAGCTCTCAAAGGACAGATACGGGTACCTGGGGCGGTTCTGGGCGGAGAACGGCTATGTCGTGATCCATATCACCCATCTCGATGACGGCTCCGTCTTCATAAAGCACGGCAAGCTGCTCGTCTCCGGATCCTGGGTTGCGTATACGAAGGAAGCGGAGGATGCGGTGGTCGACAGCCCAAGGGTTAACCGGCCGCTGGACGTCTCTTTTGTGATCGATTCCCTATCCATGATCGCGATGGCGGTGCCCGAACTAGGAGGCCGGATAGACCGCACCCGAATCGGGGTCGCCGGCCATTCCTTCGGCGCCTACACCGTCATGGCAGTCGCCGGTGCCGTCATCCACCAGCGCGCAGGGGTGAGCCGGAATTTCGGCGATCCGCGCATCAAGGCATTCATCGCAATGTCACTATTCGGGTTAGGGGAGTCGGACTCCTGGGCTCCCATCGCACGTCCGATCCTTACCATCAACGGGTCAAAGGAAGCCGACAGCGTCCTGCAGTCCTTTAAGAGCATGCCGCCTGGGGAAAAATATTGCGTGACGGTGACCGGCGTAGGGCACCAGGATTTTTTCGACGACCGCCTGGATGGAACTCCATCCCATGAGTTTATCAAGAGGGTAGGACTGGCTTTCTTTGACACGGCGCTTCGGGAGAACGACCCAAGCATGGCAGGCTTCGCGCGGGCCCTGGCCGCGGATGGCATCGCGGATGATGGCGGCGCCCTGGTTGGCGTCGGTGCGGCAGGCGAGCTCAAGTCGAAATAGGGGCCGTCTGGTTGCGTGCCATCGAACCCAAAAAGGAGAAGTTTCCTTAAGATCCCGTTGGGGTAACAACGTAATCGTGCTGGTGTGCAGCCTAAGGTCCCAATAGGCGGGCCACCATTGGCGGACGGTGCGGAATCTGGACAGCGATCTCGATTGAGGACCCGGTGTCGAATGGATACGCCTGAGAGGCATTTATGAATCCAACGCGGAGACTTCGGATTTGGCTGTCTGTGCTCCAGCTCATGTGGTGGGCTGCGGCTGCCCGCGGTGTGGAGGCCTCGTCGCCGCCGGCTTTGCCGGAAGGCAACCTAGGTATTGCCGCCAAGTACCCCGGCGATCAAGGGATCGAAGCTGACCCGGCGGTCCTCTTGCACGACGACTTCGAATCGGACGACCTGCGGAAGAAATGGGACAATTGTTTCCAAAAGGCCGACTTACGAATCGCCGAGGAACCCGAAAACGTGCATGGCGGGAAGAGGGCCCTTGAGTTTACCGTACCGAAGCAACAGGCGGAGCTCAGTGACGGGCTGGTCAAGGAGTTCAGAAGCGGCCAGGACGTGGTCTTCCTGCGCTACTATTCCAAGTTCGAGAAAGGCTTCGATCAGGTGGGTTCGAGCCACAATGGCGGAATCCTGTCCGCCCAGGCGCCGGGAGTGCCCTATTCGACTCCCGGGGTGCGCGCCGACGGGCGCAACAAGTTCGTCGTGAGCCTTGAGAACTGGCGCGGCGACGCCGCCGCAACGTCACCCGGCGAGCTTAATGTTTACTGCTACCACCCGCAGCAGCGCTCCGAGTATGGGGACCACTTTTTCCCCTCGGGCAAGGTGCTTCCCGACACGTCGCGTCCGGGAGACTTCGGAACGCATTTCGTTGTCCGGCCTGACATCATTCCCGAGCTCGACCGCTGGTATTGCTTCGAATTGATGGTCAAGGCCAACACGGCTGGCCGGCGCGACGGTCGCATCGCCTGCTGGATGGATGGGAAGCTGATCGCGGACTTTCCCAACCTCCGGCTGCGGGATATGGATACTCTCAAGATAAACTCCGCATCGCTGTGCCTGCATATCCGCAGCAACGCGATCCGCGAGAACAAGAAGTGGTACGACGACGTGGTCGTGGCCAGCGCCTATATAGGACCGGTCGCAGGGGCCAAGTGAATGAGCAACCCGATGGAAGGCCGCCGTCCTGCCGACGTCCCTTCTTGTCGCCTGTGTCCGTTGGGGCTGGGCGCCCACGAGGATACGTGCTGAGAATGGGAAAACCGATCACGACTGAAATGCCCATGGTCCCGCGACTCGCCGTCATACTGTTTCTGGCCTTGGGATCGCCCGTTTGCGCCGAGGGGGGAAACCCGGAGCCCACGCCTGTCGTGACGGTTCCCTCGGAGGCGGTCGGAAAGCCCGATCTGCGCGACGAATTGCTGAAAAGACGTGATCTGGACCAGGAAATCCGAAATGAGATGATCCGGGCGGGCTTGCAGCATCCGGATGAGGCGATCGGGGCGCGCATGGGCGCCATCGACCGGGACAACACCGCCCGCTTGAAGGAAATCATCAAACAATACGGCTGGCCTGCCCCCGAGCTGGTCGGCAGCGACGGTGCCTTTGCCATGTGGCTCCTTGTTCAGCATTCCGAGCCCGAGTTCCAGGAACAGGTCCTGCCGCTGGTGCGGGGCGCATATCTGGCGAGGAAGCTTCCGGGCCAATGCTACGCGCTCTTGCTCGATCGGGTGCTTGTCAGGCAAGGAAAGCCTCAGGTTTACGGATCTCAGGGAAGGCCCATCAGCGAATGGAAGGACCATGTGCCCGCACTCGCGCCGATCGACGACGAGAAGAACGTTGATAAGCGTCGTGCCGAGGTTGGCCTGCCTCGCCTGTCGGAGTATATCCAGAGCCTGAAGCGCACCTATTTCCCGAACGACAAGTAGGGGCGGCGGATCCGGGGCGTTCCGCCTGCCTGTTTTCGGACACCGAAACACAGTCGGGCTTCGCCTCGTCGGTCTATCACGCCGCCGGTTTGGCCGCCTTGATTGAAAACATGAGGGGCAGCTGGGGAAAGCGCGCCGGCAGGCCGTAATAGCCATGCCTCTCGCTAAACGGCTCCACCAGTTCGGCGAAGGCCACGACCTTCCAGGCGCAATACGGAAACTCGTGCAGATACTCGATGCGCAGCCCGGCTCCCACGAACGCGTTGACGACGTCGCCCATGCTGTGCTGCCAGTTGTGCTGCGGCGGTGTCTTTGTCGTGCCGTCGGCGTAGTCGACGTTCATGTCCCACCGGATGCCCGCCGGGTCGTGGAAATAGGGGAATCGGGGCCGCAGCTCCTTCGAGCCGTCCGTGATGTCAATGTCGATTGGAAAGACATGGATGAAGGGATGCGCGTCGACGATGTAGAAAACCCCGTTGGGCTTCAGGAATCGGCCGGCCATGCGAGCCCACTCCTTCAGATCGGGGAGCCAGCTGAGGACCCCGTAGGACATGAAGACAATGTCGAAGCGCTCGGACAACCGGTCGTGCAAAGCGTAGACGTCAGACTCTATGAATCGCGCGTCGATTCCAGCTTCCTTGGCCAGCGAGCGGGCCAGACCAATCGCTTCGGGGGAAAAGTCGACCCCGGTCACGATCGCGCCACGCCGGGCCCAAGACAGCGTGTCGAGTCCAAAGTGACACTGAAGGTGCAGGAGGGTCTTGCCGGAAACGTCTCCCAATTCCTCGCGTTCCACCCGGTGGAGCCGGCATCCGCCGGCCTTGAAATCATCGATGCCGTAGACGTTGTTTCGCGCATGAATGCCCGTCACCTCATCCCAGTGCCGACGATTCAATTCCAGCGGCGCATTCATAGGTGGTACCGGAGCAACGCCCGATGGGTTCGCCGGTCAATCCCAATCAGCATGGTTGGCCTTCTTGAATGTTCAAGAACCCACCGGTTCCCGAATTGCGGTCCCTCCTCAAAGATGAGTCTTTTGCGCTGCTGCCTCGTCGAGCAGCTTTAGGTATCTTGCGGGGTCTTTTTCGAAATCCGTGATGCAGCCCTTGCAGCAAAACCGGACGAGCCGGTCTGGCTTGCCTGGTTCGCGGTAGATTATGTCCAGCCGTTTGCTCTCGGCGTGGTCGTCCAGCCTCTCTCCAGACACAACGCAGGTGTCGATTGGGTATTTGGCCCGCGCGTCGGAGAGCCAGGCTTTGTCGGTCTTGTCATCGACAAGGATCAGGGTGGGGGGCGTGGAAGAGTCGTCGTGCGCTCGTGCGACCCTCGGAGTGAGAAGTCCTACGGCAAGCGCGAACAAGCACAGGAAGTAGCGGAGTTCGGTCGTGAGCATAAAAACGGAATGATTTGAATGTTACCGGCATTTTTCGGATCATTCCATCAATCTTTCTCGTGGCGCTCGGTGCAGGATCGCCTCAAACGGCCAAGCCATGCGGACCTTATTTTAAAACAATCATTTGCGCCGACGTTTTCGCCTGTCCCGCTGCTTGGTGGGCAGGAGCCGCGCCGGAAGTGGACTTCATGATCGCCGCTGAGCTAGGAGCTCAACTGCGTCGCGACGGAATCGAACTTATCCTCAGGAAGCGCTTTAAATGCGGGTTCTCCGTCGGCAACGAATGAATTATAGTCCTTTTTTTGAATCGCAAAAAAAAGCTTTGTGAAGAAGTCGACATCCTCCTTCGACGGTTTGGCCTCGCTGAAAAGCGCACCCATGATAAACGCCGACGAATTGGTGTCCGTCTTCGAGGGAGTGTTACTAGGGCCGATAGGGACGCCGTCCTGAGCCTTGAGCTGCGTCACCGCGAACAAGCAAAATGAAAGCAATAGAATTTTCATGAGGGTTCCTTTACGTTGGAGAATGCCCAAGATGGGTGTTAATCCCGGCTTCGCGAATTTTAGATTGGCCGTACTTGCGGGGGTAATGAGGTTAGCTGTTCGAAAAAGGAAGCATTTATGGAATATCTGCTCCCAGTTTTCTGATTTATGGAGCGCACAGCAATCTGAAGCTCTAAGGGAAATAAGGGATAATCCGATCGTCCAACTGGGCTCTCGCCAGCAGCGGTAGAAGTTTTGGAATTGCTTGTTCGGCGGTCGACTTCCAAAGATGCAGTTTAGGAAAGCGCACTAAAACGCGCACAAGAAATTCTGACGATCGTGGAAAGTGTCTGCGGCATCATTTGGTGAGCCCGGACGCGGCAATGCGCCTGGCAGGGACAGGCATTCATTGTCGGCGGAAGGGTAACACCCCATAGCTCGCAAACCCGGCGATGGCGTATCCTCCGCATGCATTCCAGGATCACGACTCACATGAATCGCGCGATGGAATGACCGAATGACGATTCCCCGATTCATGAGCCGTTCAACTCCCTCCCGCGCCTACCGAGCCTTCGGTAGAGCCACCGTGATTGCATTGGGCTGCGCCTTCAGTCTCGCTATCGTCCATGTTCCAGCATCGAGGGCGGGTGAGAGCGGCGCTGCGCTGCGGCCCCTGGATGACAGCCTTCCGGCCCTTCCCTTGACCGCAACCTTCGAAAAGGCCGACGGCGACAACGGCCCTTATGCACTCACCCTGAGGAACACATCTGGAAACTCAATCAGGGCCAGCGGAAGCGTGCTCCTGAACGTCGGGTCCAATGCCTACAGGAAGACCCGGGACATTCCCGAGCACGTCGTCGACCGGGCGGAGACCTGGACCATCTACGGGCTCTCGACGGGCGACAGAGTCACCATTGAAGCTGACGGCTTCGCCCCGCTCGCGCTGACGGTTCCCTAGGCCCGCTGATCGGTCTCGGCTGGCCGCCTCCGGAATTTGGGTTGGGGAGAAGTGAATGCGGCGATCTGGCGTTTTGTAGTGGACATTGTCGGTACTTAGCGAAGGTCCGTCAAGAGGCCGCGAGATTCGGCAGTTACTGGACTCGGACCAGTAGCCAATATTTTGGAAACGCTTGTGAGAGCGTTTACTTCCGAAGGCTCTGAATGGGGAAATGCACCAAAACACGCACTGAATTTTCGGGCTAGGTGCGCCGCACCAAAATGGTTAGGAGAGTGCATCGGTCATGGCCTCTCAGCTCGGATGTATTCGTGCATCACAGGTCTCGGCCATGACCGATGCACTCTCCTAACCATTTTGGAACGCTCAGCGCTCATGCACAATTCGGGAACGGTTGGTCGCTATCGTGAGGCTTTACCTAGCGCCAGCCATTAGTTGGTTTTCCCAGTTGGGGATTGAGTCTGTTGCACGGACAAGAATTTGTTTGCCCATTGTTCGACCGCGATCTCGGGGAAAACCAGCTTCCAGCCATCAGCAGTATTCTGATACACCTGCTGATGATTTGGTCCGGGAAACACCAGAATTGCGCGGTCTGGCCCATCGAGTTGTACCGATACGGACTGAATGATTTCTTCGGGGGGTGGAGGTGATGTGAGCGCGTCATCCGCGATAAACAGCGCGTACAGATCCTCGGGTGAGGAAAACTGTGTGCGAGCTTCCTCAGGGAGCGCCGCTAGCACAGCCAGCGCCTTTTGGCGGCCATTTCCACCAAAGACTATTGTTTTTGCCAGTGTCGCTGTGTCGCATCGATCAGACGCCCACATAAATGTCTCAAGGGCAGCTAGCGGAGTGGTTTTACCGGCATTTCTATAGGGACTGGCAACCGATTGTGCATTGCTGTCTGAGTTCAGCATCTCTTCGCGGACTTTCACCCCAATGTTCGCCAGCCTGCTCTGAGTTGGGTTGTTCATAGCGTGGGACTTTAAAACAGCTTCCCGACTTAATGCCCCGTTCAATTGCCGTTCGAGGCGATGATTCTCCTTCATCAATGAGGCCACTCGTGAACTGCTCCGCAGCTCGGCAATCACAACTCCGGAAGCTAGGCCCAAAACGGCTGTCACTCCAATTATAAGCTTATGGGTATTCATCATCATTGCTATGTAAGACGATAGGTATCCGAACGCTCCGCCTCCTATTGAGCCGCTAACCGCTGCGGCCGTTGCTTCGGCGGCAAGTCCCGCGGGAGCCGCAGTGACGGCCTGTTCCGTGAGAACGGCAGCGAGCGCAGTGGTTGTGAAGAGGAATCCATGCCTGCGGAACATTCCGCGGAGTTTGTCGAGGGCGCGATTGACCCTCATTCGGGCGGCGTTCTCCGAGAGGCCGAGGGCATTGCCGGCTTCGGCGAAGCTTCGATGCTCGATAAAGCGCAGAAGGATCGCCCGTCTGTCGATTTCTCCCAAGTCATCGACCAACTGATCCAACATAGGGCCGATCTGGTTCCACGCCGTCTCCGGATGATCCTGCGGCGAATTGTCGTGCATTGCAGAAGCCTCCTCTTCTCGGATCCTTCGCCGCCGCTCCCGGCGTATCTTAAGCGCTGCGATATTCCGCGTTGTTGTGTAAAGCCATGCCGAAAGAACTGGATGCGAAGAGACTCTTGAAGCGTTTCTGGCCAAGGCCGCAAAAACCTCCTGGGTAACATCTTTAGCCAAATGCGTATCACCTCCGACACGCCTCAGCGCGGCTGAGTAAACGCTGTCGAAATACCGTTCAACGACCTTTGCAAACGCGGTCTCATTCCGCGATTCAGCATACTCCCGGAGAAGTGAGGTTTCCTCCAACATCGGTCACGTCATGGTTGCCGGCCGACGCAAAATCGCACACGAAAAATGGCCGTCCGGGTCAAAGGAGCCTAACCCGAGATCCGCTCAGAGCTAAAAAAGCTTCTCTAGATCATCAGAAACGGAGTTCAGGTCGCCGGGGGAAAATGCGCACCAATTTCCGACACGGGGGGCAAACTGGGTCATTTGGTGGCATTGAGGGGAAAGGTGACGACAGGTCGAATTACGTCGATCCTCCTCTGAAAAGGCGCGTCCTGGCAGCCCTGGACACGATCCGTCCGCGGTCTGGAGATAAATCGGGCCCCGCCTGTGATATCGCCCGGTGGAACCGGTAGTAGGCAGTGAAGGCATCGATTCCCGCCAGACTCCGCAAGCAATGGAGCGAGGCGGACGACGGAGGTCCCTCGACCAATATCAATCAACTCCCATCAAAATGAACGCTCGCACGGCATCGGTTCTCATCGTCGCTGCTTTCTTCAGCGCTTGCTCGTCATTTCGGTCGTTCGCCGCGTCCAACAACGACTTTCCGATCGCTTACTTCGTGAACGCACTCACCTTCAAGAATGACAACGTCAGGTACGAGGTCGGGTTCACGGGGGCCAAATAACCGTGAGCGCCGTCGCCCAGATCAGGTTCAGCGCAGTAACGTTGGTGCGGCTCGTTGCCCGAGGCAAATACGCCCGCGCTCTCTTCGTCTCGAAGGGCCTCCTTCGCGGCTTCGGTCAACTTCTCCACACCAAGTCTTGAATAAGCTCGTCCTTCCAGCCGAATACCTGGCCACGCTCCACCACGCTGGCCAGCTTCGCCGTGGCGATTGCCTCCGACGGCATGTATCGGGGAGATTTGTCTTGAGCAGTGAGGTAAGAGCCTCACGAAGAGCTATCGCCTGACGTCTGGGTCTTTACAGGCTACCGTGCCCTTCGCGTCTACGACCAGGCGCAACGTCACTATACCGGCGAGCCCTTCTTTCAAAACGTCCTTAGGGTACTCTGGCGGCACCCACGTACGCAGAAACGCTGTTCCATAGATAGGCGGAGATGCTTCAGGCGATCGGGCTGAAAGTCGTCCTTGGAAGAAAAAGAAGAGCAAAACGAATCCGCAAATGGTCGCCCTAGATCTATTTGTCATGCTTCAGTGAGTGTTCTTTGGACTTTGTTCGCAATTGCATGTTGGCAATGTTTGGGCAGACATACGCCACTCCATTTCAACCCCATACTCGACGCTATTTTTCCTGAAGATGCCGTTCGAAATTGGGCAATGGCGAGGACTGCAGATGAGCGCATCTCTGCTTAGCCTATTGCTCCTCATGCAAGTATCCTTAGTTTTTGGAACTGCCGTGTATCCTCAGTGACGATGAACCCAACGTCCATCTCGCACGCAATTCCCGTTAGAAGAGTTCTCGCTTCCCTCTTGTTTATGGTTGGAGCAGAGGGATCAGTGCGCGCCGACGGCACCCCATCGCAAGACGTCACTGTCATGGAGAAAGTGATCGTTGAGGCCACCGCGATTAACGATCATCGAGGACCCCTTGGACTCTTCGGCAAGCGCAACACATGGCTCTATGTTGCGGTCCCCGATTACGAGATACTTTCGCGGTGCGACACGGATCAAACGGTGGCCGTGGCCAGGCACGTAGCCGATTCCCTTGTCCTGGACAAGGAGTTCGTTCCGGAAGCCTATTTGGCTCCGCTAGCGACCCCGATGTCATTCATCATGTTTGATCACCAGCCTTCGAAAGCCATGGAGGCGCTGATCCCAAACTCAATTGATACGGTCGACTCACCCAGTTTTGGAATGTACCACGAGAGGTTTTCAATGGCGGCCGGAGGCATGGACGTCTGCGATTCGGACACGCACTGCGCGGTCCAGAACCGTTCGGGCATGGCTTGGACTTTCGCAGGGGGCGGATTGGGAAGAGGACCGATACCGACAGGATTACTGTTTCAGATCAGCCAAACGGTCCCCGCACTGCCGCGCTGGTACCAGTTTGGGTTTGTGGGGCCATGCGGACTGCTGCGCATGGCCTCAGGCAGTGACAGCATGATTTTGGCGTCGGCAACATGGTTGTCAGAGGCTGAGACCAAGAAGGTCCTTGCGGAGGCGAAAAGGACCAGGACTCTTCCGGAACTTCCGTCGATCGGGGAGCTTTTTCGCCGAGGGGGCGCAGCTGAGCATAATTCCCCGGCGGACTGGCCGTCCCCGGCGTGGATGGCGGAGGCGGCGTTGTTCCTGAGATGGGGTCTCTACGGAGAAAAGATCCATCGCCGGGCGTTTGAGGTTTTTGTCGAGCGCTCGCGGGTCGAGCCGGTCACGGAGTCGATGTTTCACGAATGCTTCGGTTTCGGCTACGCAGAGATGCAGTCTAGGCTTAGCCGCTACTTGGCCGAGGACGGCCGCGACCCGGAACTCGTGGGCTATGAGACATTCGCGCGCTGGAGACCCAATTACGACCCGGCGTTTCCCCCCTTTCCCGACCTGACCTGCCGCGAGGCAACTCGCGCCGAGGTCGCCCGGTTGCTGGGCGATTGGGAAAGAATGGAGGGCGATGCAAAGAGGGTTTCCGATCCGGCCCTAAGCCGCCTTTACTTTAAGCGTGCGGGAAAAACCCTGAACCAATGCTATGAAGACGGCGAGCGAGACCCGCGATTCCTTGCCGTCCTGGGTCTCTATGACGTCGACGTCGGGGCAACTTCCGACGCCCGGAACATTCTGGAAGCAGCGACAGACGCCGGGGTGGCGCGGCCAGCCGCCTACGTCGCCCTGGCCCAACTGAATCTTAACGAGGCCGAGGCGCATCCCGCCGCGAAGGCCGGCCGATTCAGCGCCCACCAGACGGCGGCGGTGCTTAAGCCGCTCTTTGCAGCCCGGAAGAGATGGAGACTGGATGTCACGGGCTATTTGCTGATCGCCGGGGCCTGGTCGCATTGCGTCGACAAACCGACGCTCCTTAACCTGGCGGCGCTGAGGGAGGGGATGGAGCTTTGTCCCTTCGACTCAACGCTAATCCTATCTGCAGCCAAGGAATACGCGCAGTGGGGCTACACGTCTGAGGCCGAGGCGTTGATCGACCAGCGATCGAGATTCGCGGATGAAGCTACGGCGAAACAACTCTTGGACCTGCGGATGTCGGTGAAAGCGCCTAGGTAACTTCCGAAGTTCGAGGCGATCTAAGGCTCTGTGTAGAGCGTACCAAAAGGGACCGCTTGTGAAATATAGGACGCTCAGATGGCAGAAACTGGACTCGGAACAGTAGCTGAGATTCTTGAAGCGCTTGCTGGGTCGCTAGGTTCCAAAAACAGAAATGAAGAAAGCACGCAAAAAAACGCACTGATTTTCGGAAAGATGAAGGCTGACCGAATTCACGTCAAATCACGGAATGTCTCGTTAAGAACGGAATAGTTTCCTGTCGAGAAACCCATTTAGATTTCGCGATTGGATTGGTATCCAAAACGACACCCGTTACGAAGCGGAAGGCTCTTGGGGAAAGGCGAGAAGTTGAAGTGACCTGCGAATGAGCCAAGCGCTGTTCCGCCATCGCAGGACGCTTGACCGGCACAAGGGGAAGATTTTGCGATTGGCCTCGAAACACGGCCGCGGCCCTTTTGGAATGTCCCTTATTGACGCTGGGTTCCAAAAACGTGAATAAGAGCGCTCACTCAAATCCCCCTCGGCCCGCTCGGCCCTGGGAGGGGCGCCACGTCCACCTGAAGAACCGATGGCGGGAATCCCCCGGCCGATTGTCATCCATGTAACAATGACCCTGCGCAATTCAACCCCCTTGGGGAGGAGCTCCATTGCATTTCTCGGAATTCTGTCCTTCGGGCTGGAGCGGCCCCTGATCGCGCAGACTACCTACACGTCCTATGACTTCGCCACATTGGCGGGTGCGGCTGGCGTCACGGGCAGTGCGGACGGAACCGGCGCCGCCGCGCAATTCTATGGGCCCGAGGGCGTTGCGGTCGACGGGAGCGGCAATGTCTATGTTGCCGACCATTTCAATAATACGATTCGAAAGATCGCCCCCGGGGGAGTCGTTACCACCCTGGCGGGCACGGCGGGCGTCACCGGCAGCGCGGACGGCATGGGCCCCGCCGCGCAGTTCAATGGTCCGGTCGGCGTTGCGGTGGACGGGGGCGGGAATGTCTACGTCGCCGATACCCTCAATTACTCAGTTCGCAAGATCACTTCGGGCGGGGTGGTAACAACCCTTGCCGGCACGGCGGGCACCCCGGGTTCGGCGGACGGCACCGGCTCCGCCGCCCGGTTCGACAGACCCCTCTGCGCTGCGGTGGACGGGAGCGGAAACGTCTATGTCACCGACGACAACAACAACACGGTCCGCAAGATCACGCCGGGAGGCGTGACGACGACGCTGGCGGGCACCGCGGGCGTCCGCGGCAGCACGGACGGCACGGGCCCCGCCGCGCAGTTCAGTTCACCCGCTGGAATCGCGGTGGATGGAGGAGGGAACGTCTATGTCGTCGACCTGTATAACTGCACGATCCGCAAGATCACGCCCGGAGGCGTGACGACGACCGTGGCGGGAGCGCCGGGCAAGGCGGGTTCCTCCGACGGAACGGGTCCCGCTGCGGAGTTCTTTGAGCCCTTTGGCGTGGCGGTGGACGGGGGCGGCAACCTCTTTGTGACGACCCAGGAGGTCTCGACTGTCCGGAAGGTCACGCCCGGGGGAGTCGTGACCACCATTGCGGGCATCGTGGCATATCCCGGCAGCGCGGACGGGATTGGGCCGGCAGCGCGATTTGAATTTCCATGCGGCGTCGCTGCGGACGGAAGCGGCAACGTGTATGTCGCGGACACCAATGCCGACACGGTCCGAACCGGATTCCCCGTCGCCCAGTCCCAGGCCACGATGACCCTTGGAAACTTGGACCAAAGGTACGATGGCACCGGGAAGAGCGTATCGGTGGTCACTTCGCCCGCCGGTCTCGCGACCACCGTGCTCTACAGCGGCAGTCCCACGGCGCCATCGGGCGTCGGAGAATACCGTGTCTTTGCGACGATCGTGGATCCAAACTTCACCGGCTCCGCATACGCCACCCTCACGATCGGTCCGGGGCTCACCACGCGGACGCCAACGATCACCCGCCATTCGCAGCCGGGAGGGAGCTTCCTATGGGGCATCGCGGCCGGCCCCGCCGGCCTTGTGACGGTGGGCACCGGCGGCGCGATTCTCAGCTCGGCCGACGGCGTGACGTGGACGCGCCGCGACTCTGGCACAGGCAACTGGCTCGTGGGCATCACCTACGGGGCCGGCCAATACGTCGCCGTTGGGGACAATGGATGCGTGCTTCTCTCCGCCGATGGAGCTGCCTGGCTCAGCGTGGCGCAGTCGGCCACGGCGGAGCGGCTCAACAACGTGATCTTTGCCGCCGGCCAGTACGTCGCCGTCGGCGAAGGGGGCGCCATCATCACCTCGCCGGACGGCAGGACTTGGACGGCGCGCAGTTCGGGCCTGACCGGATGGCTTCGCGGGCTGACCTACGTGGGTCCGTTGAGCTATGTGTATGGATATTTCACAAACCAGTCCACCGGAACGATGCCGGCAAGATTCATCGCGTCAGGGCAAGGGGGCTCGATCATCAGTTCGCTGGATGGAATCAAGTGGAGCAACGAGGGCTCCCTGCACGGAACGGGCCCGTCGGTCATCGGCGAGGACCTGGAGGCGCTGGCGACCACCCAATTTGCGGATTACGCCGCGGTCGGGGCAGACGGGACCGTGGTCAACAACGAGTGGATTCAAATGGACGGCACCGCTGCTCTTGGCGGGCTCATGGCGCCCATGGAATACTTTGCCGTCTCCTCGATCTACATCCCGGTCGATTTTCGCGGCCTTGTTCAGGGCGCAAATGCCCTTTTTGCAACGGGGGAGAACGGCACGATTGCGACCGTTTCCATCAACAATGGTTACGGCCTCGGGCCCTGGTCGCAGATCCCGTCCGGCACGACCGCGGATCTCGTCGGCGGCGTTGCGATCGGCGACTCCGTCTTTGTCGTCGGCGATAGCGAGACCATTCTCGAGCTTACGGCGCCCTACGACAGCAGGCTGATCAACCTGTCCTGCCGCGCGAAGGTGGGAACGGGCGCGAATGTCCTGATCGCAGGATTCGTCGTAGGCGGAAGGGGAACGGCGGGCGCGGCGCCCCTGCTGATTCGCGGCTCGGGACCCGCTCTTGCGCCCCTGGGAGTCCCGGCCACGCTTTCCGATCCCGAGCTCCAGCTCTACGCCACCGCATCGGGGAACAGCCTTCTCGCGGCGAACACCGGCTGGGGCGGCGCGCCGGAGATATCGGGCGCGGCGGCGGAATTGGGCGCCTTCGCCTGGGTCGACTCGGCAAGCCACGACACCGCGCTTCTCGAGACCCTGCCGATCGGCTCCTACACCGCGAATATATCCGGGGAAACGGGGGACACCGGAGTCGCCCTGGCAGAGGTCTACGACGCCACGCCCGCCGGCAGCAGCGGCCCCGCGACCCCGCGGCTTGTCAACATTTCGGCGCGTTCCCAGGTGTCCACAGGGGGGAATATCCTGATCGCAGGATTCGTGGTGGGCGGATCGACGCCGAAAACGGTCCTCGTCCGCGCCTCGGGACCGGCGCTGGCCCCCTTTGGCGTCACCGGCGTGCTTCCCGACCCCAAGCTGCAGATCTATGCCTCGGCATCGGGGAGCACCCCGCTGGCGACGAACGCCGGCTGGGGTGGCGACCCTCAGATAGCCACGGCGGTCGCCTGGGTCGGCGCATTCTCATGGGGTGGCTCGGCGACCCCGGATGCGGCGGTCCTCATCACGCTTTCGCCCGGGGCTTATACGGCGCAGGTATCGGGGGCGGCCGGAGATTCCGGGGTCGCACTTATCGAAGTCTATGAGGTGCAATAATCTGAATGACTTAAACAGCCCCTGCCACAAAGACGGGCCGACATCGAGACACAGAGCGCTAAGGTGGCGGCAAACTGGGCTCGAACCAGTAGCTGAGATTCTGGAATCACTTGGTCGATCAGTCGGTCCAAAAGCAGGAAATAGGAAAGCGCACCAAATTGCGCACCGTATTTCGGTGGGTACGTAGGCGCAAGATTCGCTGGACGTTGCAATAAGACTCCTCCGAGTTGAATCAGCTTTCAGGTCGAAGGGTCTGATAAGGGATGACAACTGGATCGGCGTCTGCCGAGATGCTCAATTAGAAGGCTTCGGCTCCCGCAATGTGCTTCGGATCTTCGCCGGCGCTTCCAACCCCTCCGCCTATCGAGCCAGTGGGAGTGTTAGTTATTCGCTGGTGTGAAAGCCCCACTCACGCCCTCGGTTATTGTGGCGGTGCGTTGCCGATGAATCTGTCGGTCCATTTGAGGAACCACTTCATGTTCGGGGCATCTGTGTGGCCGCCGTCATGTTGGCGCCACGCGAGCTGTCCACCGAGATGACCCTCGTTGACCGGAGGCATCTTAGCAGTCCGGTAGCCGCCTTCCACATCGAGTCCTTTGGCCCCCAGCAGTGTAAATACACGGCCTGCATCCACAGTGGCCATGAAGCTCCCCTCGTGGTCGAGCCACCGGGCATCGCCCTTCTCTGGATTTCCGTAGCTGATGAAGGTGAGGCGGGGAGCACAGAGAGCAATGAGTTCATTGGAATCGGCCGGGATGTCGCCGGGACTCATGCTTCCAAACGCCGCTTGAGAGGCGCCGTACTTCATGAAATTTCCTGCCATCCAGTAATACTCGCCTCCTGTCAGGCTCTCCACGGCCTCGCCGAAGTTGCGGCGCAGTAAGGTGGCCCCGCCCTTGCCTGACGATCCTACCAGGACCATGGCAAATCGCTGATCGAAGGCCATTGTGACGAGGGCGGCCTTGCCGAATCGGGAGACGCCTTCAATTCCGACGTGTTTCGCATCGACGGCCGGATCGGTCTCGAGGTAATCGAGTCCGCGGCCTGCGCCCCATGCCCATGCCCGCAATGCCCCCCAGTCCTCCGGCTTGCGCGGCTGCCCTTTGTTCACCAATCCGATGATGCCGCGGGTAAGGCCCGCGCCGTCATCGGCCTGAACGCTGGCTGGATCGAATAGGACGAAGCCCCAGCCTGCGGCGGCCAGTTGCCAGGTATTGGGCGGGTCACCGTCCTCATTCAGCTGGGGAAACTGAAAGGGTGTCGCCTTTACCGGCTGCCATGCTGGATGCTGCGCGAATACCTCCTTGAGCAAAGGGTCCTGCCGCACCAACAGAGCCTTCCATGCGGCGTTGATCTGGTCGAACTCCTCACCGGATGGCTCGTGCGGAGCAGGGAACCCGGCGCGGCCGAACATCATCAGCACTGGCACCGGCCCTTTCGCATTTGAAGGTGTCACCAGCGTCATGTGAATGCGAACGTTGATCGCCGGATAGAAAGAGTTATCAACATCGCCTACGATATCTTTGGCAATGACAGGTGTGAATCCGATCATTTCATGATCCGCTGCCGTCACGGTCCAAGTCACTTTAGGCGTGCTGTCCGGAACGCGCCCGAAGACATACTTCGAAAATGCTTCGACGAGTTCCGGCATGCGCTGCGCCCACCACACGTTCGCCGATGTTACCTTCCGGCCGTCATTCATCGTTAGGGGGTCGGGAATGTTCGGAATAGGATTGGCCAGCGATTCATCGTAATTGGCATGGTTGGGCGCATTTTCGTTCCCGCTTGGCCCTGGGCGAAGCGCCGTGATGCCCAACTGATCCATCATGTTCTGGCGATCCTGATCGGCTGTGAACGTGAAAGGCGTCGGCGTTGCAGAGCCCTGGGACACTCCTGGTGTAGAAGCTGCGAGTGTGCAAAGGAGACTAATGGAGAGAAAGGACGGCCGGAATGGAAGATGCACGAGATGCTCCAGAGGTGATATACTTCCTTCGACTTTGAAAACCGTTTTATTTGAGGCATTCATCGTTCCCGGCCCGAAGCGGTCCTTCGCCACATTGGAATGCTCCCCGCAAAGCTGACATTCGAGCGTCGGCGCCGATGTTGACCCCAAAGCGACGGCGCACGGCGAAGTCACCTGCGCGCTCACGCCAAACTACTTGACCGGCGCCGCCGAATCGTCGGGTACAGTCGGCGCGAAACCCCACGGGGTGCTTCGCAGCGATGCGGCGACGATCCATGCCGACGCCGCCAGCAAGAAGGTCACGAATGTCTCCGAACATTGAATTTGCGCTGAAGGCGCCCATTCAGGCACGGGCTGCGCGAAAAAACTCGGTAACCAGACCAAGACACCAAAAAGACTCATCATTATGGCTTCCAGTGTCGCCGCCAAGCGGGGAAGAACCCCAACGAGAAGGCCGAAGCCCGCGGCAGCGTGACAGGCTCCGGTAAGATACGCGAGTCCCGTCCGGCCGGGAAGCCACGCCGGTACCATTGCCGCCGTATACGTTGCGTAGGCGAAATGCGCGGCGCCGTACACCACGCAAGCCGCGCCGAAAAGAACTCGCGCCACGTGTAGCGCGCGGTCGCCGGTCATCACAGTCACCGCGGGCGGGTCATATTGGCGGCGTAGCACAGCGTAGAGAATCCATGCGCCAAGCAGTGGCCCCAGGGCTTCGCTAAAACCGTACCAGGAGCCGATGATCAGAGGCTTGAGCAAAACGGGGCGCGCGCGTGCCACGGCCCAGACCGATTCGTACACTCCGATAATCAGCGCGCTTACCAAAGCTGTGCGCGCAAAGAACAAGCCGGCGCCTGCAGCCAGCAAGATCGCCCCCGGTCCATATGCCCAAACTTCCGGCCAGGGAAGCAAAGCAGGAAACGGCTCCAATATTGGCGCAAAGTTGCCGTAGACTAAACTGAGTATGGCGAGGCCTGCCACTGCGATTCCGAACAGAGCATGGCCGAATCCAGATATCCGCATACTGAGATTGCCTACTTCCAAGGACAGCCCGCACTAGTGGGCAGGCCAGCATTCAAGCATGCAATAGTGTCCTTACGATTACGTCTAGTCAGCTTGAACATACTTGACCTGTTAGGTCTTTCGCATGCCGGTAGTGTCGCCGGCACGGGCCAGGTCGTCCAACAGAATTGGTGTCCACTTTATCGAGGCAAGCCCACGTTGAGGTCCAGCGCGGCGCTCAAGTCACCCACCTATGCGCCGAAGCAGTCCACTGAAAAGTGGTCGGCCCGATCCCCTTGAGTCTGAATGTTCTTCAACAATTCAAGCCTCTGAATTCGGCCATTGTTAGGCCATGACGTATCGTAACGCGTCTATCGCAGATCTCTTGGCATCCGCTTGCGTAGGCTCCCAACCCTCATCGACAATTGTTCCCTCGACGCTGACAGTCGCCCAACGCCACAAATCAGGCTGTTTTCGCTCGGTCAGTACGAAACCCGCCATGTCGGGGTTGCTGGCGATCTCGAGCGTGGAAAGCGAGAAACTACTCAAAGATGAAGCAAAGACAGCTTCGGTATTTGAACGAATCTCGTAGTAGGGCCGCCAGTTTGGGGATAAGAACTCCATAGTGATTGGGGGTAATGGACCGGCGCACATAATAGACTATGCGCCTTTCCTTTGCTATGGGGTCTTAACATGCCGGTACTTGTAATGCGTTCCTACCCATTCGCAATCGCTGGAGGCCTCGAATGAGAGTCCAGGATAGTGTCTCAAAAGGCCTCCCTCTTTCATTTCGGGCCCAAAAAGTGCCCTTACGAAAAGTGTCGCGCCTTCATGAAATGGAGATGGTGGACGCTACTGGGCTCGAACCAGGTGCTGAAATTTTAGAATCACTTGGCAGATCGGTATGAGGTTGGTCCGGTTTGACGGACACGGATTGGGCTCCAAGAAATGACCCAACGATGACACCGAGCAAGCAGGACGGGGCAGCGCGATAAGCCGGAGGAAGAAGCCCGGGCACATTGCTCACCAACCGCGTCGTATGCATGGCCGGAAGGCGTCTGAGTTGGTCAATGCGTTCAGCCAGAAGAGTGAGAATCTTGAGGCGGCAATCGCCCTTCATTATGCCGATTACAGCCAGCAAGCGCCCTCAAACATCCCGCCGCACCCATGCCCAAGAAACTGGAGTTGGGAATTCGCCATGAATCTTGGCCACCTAATCAAATGAGCCGACCCAAGGCAGGCCACTCAAACGAACATCGCTTAACCCTCCTACAGCAAATCACTGAAGTCCTGCAAAATGTGTAGGATTAACTGACGACTCGCTCTCTTATATTAGCGAAGATTGTAAGCCATTATTAATCAATGATCAATGATGAATGAATTCGCACGAAAGGTAACACCCACGCCCAAAGCGTCGGAAATCCATACATATTCGCGAGGGCTACTATACTCCCAAGAATTTAGGTCATAGCTATTTAGGGCACATAAGCCGTTGCAAGGGAAACGTTGTGACCACGATTTCAGCTTTGAAACGCAGATTACTTCCTGACGGCACAGGCTCTGCTTATAATATAGCCTTCCTGCCCGGTGTTCGGTCGCACAGGCCTAAATTGTTACCCTTTAGAGTCTTGAATAAGATGAAATCTTCACTCGCCTCAAATGCCCCTCGTCGATTCGCTTTGCTCCTTCCGATGCTGTTTCTTTCAGCTGCGGCCCAAGCACAGACAGACTGGGTGACCGTGGGCAGCGGCGACTTCTCGACTTCGGCTAACTGGAGCAGCGGCGTTCCAAACAGCGCCACGAACGCGTTCGTCACAAACGGTACGAGCGGCACACCGAGCATCGTTGATCTCGGGCTAGGCGCAACCGGTGACACGGCGAACCTGACGATCGGTTCGTTCGACACGCTCAACGTGGAGCTGGGCGCAACCCTCAACGTGTTTGGCAGCCTCATATCGAACAACGGCGCGATAAGCGTGACCGGGGGCGGCGGTGCGAACGGGTTCCTTGGCCTCAGTAACAGCGCGACCTTGACGGGAGCCGGCGTGCTGTCTCTCAGCTACAGCGGTTCCGGGGCCGGCGGCGCCTACCTCGTGCAGAACGCCGGAGGCGTGACCCTGACCAACCAAAGCACGATCCAGGGCGCGGGAGTCATCGGCTACGGCGGTCTGACGGTCGACAACGCCTCGGGCGGCACGATCAACGCCAACGTGTCGGGCCAGACATTGACGTTGAACGCCTCCGGCGGAGTGACCAATGCGGGGCTGCTTGGGGCCAGCGGGGCCGGCACGCTCGATATCAACGCCATCACGGTTTCCAACATCGGAGGCAATATCATGGCGGGTAGCGGAAGCACCGTCGATCTTACGAACGTCACGGTGAACGGGGGGACCCTGAATAACTCCGGCGGGACGCTGCAGACTGTGGGCACGTCCATTCTCAATGGCACCGTCAGCGGCGGCTTGACCCTCAACGGCACCTACACCGGGGGCACGGGCACCACCACCGACATCGAAGGCACGATCATCAATAACGGCACCTTCGCGATCACCGGCGGCAGCGGTGCGAACGGGTTTCTGGGTTTGCTCAGCAACACCACCCTGCAGGGCGGTACCGTGACGATGGCCTACAACGGCTCCGGGGCCGGCACCGCCTACATCCTGCAGAACGCCGGAGGCCTGACTCTGACCAATGAGGGGCTGATCCAGGGCACGGGAGTCATCGGTTACGGCGGCCTGACGGTCGTCAACGCCTCGGGCGACACGATCGACGCCAACGCTTCGGGCCAGACATTGACGTTGAACGCCGGCGGCGGAGTGACCAATGCGGGGCTGCTCGAGGCCACCGGCGGCGGCACGCTCGATATCAATTCCATCACGGTAACCAACACCGGATCCAATATCACGGCGGGCAGCGGAAGCACCGTCGATCTTACGAACGCCACGGTGAACGGAGGGACCCTGAACAATTCTGGCGGGACGCTGCAGACCGAGGGCGCGTCCATTCTCAATGGCACGGTCAGCGGCGGCTTGACCCTCAACGGCACCTACATCGGGGCCACGGGCACCTTCACCGACATCGAGGGCACGATCATCAATAACGGCACATTCGCGATCACCGGCGGCAGCGGTGCGAACGGGTTTCTGGGTTTGCTCGCCGACACCACCCTTAAGGGCGGCACCGTGACGATGGCCTACGACGGCTCCGGGGCCGGCACCGCCATCATCCAGCAGGAGGCCGGCGGACTCACGCTGACCAACGAGGGGCTGATTCAGGGCACGGGAGTCATCGGCAACGGCGGCCTGACGGTCGTCAACGCCTCGGGTGCCACGATCGACGCCAACGTTTCGGGCCTGGCATTGACGTTGAGCGGCGGCGGCGGACTGACCAATGCGGGGCTGCTCGAGGCCACCGGCGGCGCCACACTCGATATCAATTCCATCACGGTAAACAACACCGGAGCCAATATCACGGCGGGCAGCGGAAGCACCGTCGATCTGACGGACGCCACAGTGAACGGAGGGACCCTGAACAACTCCGGCGGGACGCTGCAGACCGAGGGCTTTTCCATTCTTAATGGCACTGTCAGCGGCGGCTTGACCCTCAACGGCACCTTGACTGGGGCCACGGGCACCTTCACCGACATCGAGGGCACGATCATCAATAACGGCACCTTCGCGATCACCGGCGGCAGCGGTGCGAACGGGTTTCTGGGATTGCTCACCGACACCACCCTTAAGGGCGGCACCGTGACGATGGCCTACGACGGCTCCGGGGCCGGCACCGCCATCATCCAGCAGGAGGCCGGCGGACTCACGCTGACCAACGAGGGGCTGATTCAGGGCACGGGAGTCATCGGCAACGGCGGCCTGACGGTCGTCAACGCCCCGGGGGGAACAATCGACGCCAACGTGAGCGGCCTGTACCTGACCGTGAACGCCGGCGGCGGATTGACCAACACCGGCGGAACCCTCGAGGCGACCAACGGCGGAATCCTGGCCCTCAGCAGCTCAACCATCGATAACGCCGGCGGGACGATCAAGGTCAGCGGACCGACCTCGGCGGTGCAATTCGTCAATAATACCACGATCGAAGGCGGGACGCTGACCAGCCTCGGCGGCGGCTCGCTCGTTGTGCCTTTGGGCAATCAAATCACGCTGGACGGGAGCACCGAAGGCGCGATCACCCTGAGCACGGGCTCCACCCTTACTGCCGGCCTGGCTACAACGACCGACCTCATCGGCACGGTCAACAACAACGGCAACATCCAGATCACCGGCGGCGGCGGCGCGAACAGCTTTCTCGGTCTCAATGGCGACACCACCCTGCAGGGCTCCGGCACGGTGAGCCTCGCCTACAGCGGCTCGGGAGCCGGCCAGGCCATCATCCAGCAGCAGGCGGGCGGCGTCACGCTGACCAACAAAAGCACGATCCAGGGCACAGGAATAATCGGCAACGGCGGCCTGACGGTCGTCAACTCCCCGGGGGGAACGATCGACGCCAACGTGAGCGGCCTGTCCCTGACCGTGAACGCCGGCGGCGGATTGACCAACACCGGCGGAACCCTCGAGGCGTCGAACGGCGGGACCCTGGCCCTCAGCAGCTCGACCATCGATAACGCCGGCGGGACGATCGAGGTCAACGGAGCGAGCTCGACGGTGCAATTCGTCAACGATGCCACGATCCAGGGCGGGACGCTGACCAGCCTCGGCGGCGGCTCGCTCGTAGTGCCCACGGGCAATCAAATCACCCTGGACGGGAGCACCAAAGGCGCGATCACCCTGAGCGCGGGCTCCACCTTTACGGCCGGCCCGGACACAACGACCGACGTCATCGGCACGGTCAACAACAACGGCAACATCCAGATCACCGGCGGCGGCGGCTCGAACAGCTTTCTCGGTCTCAATGGCGACACCACCCTGCAGGGCTCCGGCACGGTGAGCCTCGCCTACAGCGGCTCGGGAGCCGGCCAGGCCATCATCCAGCAGCAGGCGGGCGGCGTCACGCTGACCAACAAAAGCACGATCCAGGGCACAGGAATAATCGGCAACGGCGGCCTGACGGTCGTCAACTCCCCGGGGGGAACGATCGACGCCAACGTGAGCGGCCTGTCCCTGACCGTGAACGCCGGCGGCGGATTGACCAACACCGGCGGAACCCTCGAGGCGTCGAACGGCGGGACCCTGGCCCTCAGCAGCTCGACCATCGATAACGCCGGCGGGACGATCGAGGTCAACGGAGCGAGCTCGACGGTGCAATTCGTCAACGATGCCACGATCCAGGGCGGGACGCTGACCAGCCTCGGCGGGGGCTCGCTCGTAGTGCCCACGGGCAATCTAATCACCCTGGACGGGAGCACCAAAGGCGCGATCACTCTGAGCGCGGGCTCCACCTTTACGGCCGGCCCGGATACAACGACCGACCTCATCGGCACGGTCAACAACAACGGCAACATTCAGATCACCGGTGGGGGCGGCTCGAACGGCGTTCTCGGCCTGAATGGCGACACCACCCTGCAGGGCTCCGGCACGGTGAGCCTTGCCTACAGCGGCTCGGGAGCCGGCCAGGCCATCATCCAGCAGCAGGCGGGCGGCGTCACGCTGACCAACGAAAGCACGATCCAGGGCACGGGAACAATCGGCAACGGCGGCCTTTCGGTGGTTAACGCATCGGGCGGCACAATCCTGGCGAACGCCCCTGGACAGACCCTCATCATAAATGGCACGGGCGGATTTACGAATGACGGCATGGTGAAGGTATCCTCGGGAAGCACGCTTCAGGTAATGCCCATCACCTACGCCCAGAATGGCGGCAGCACGATCATCCATGGGGGCGGAACCCTCGACGCATCCGCCGTGGCGGAAAATGGCGGGCTCGTGCAGGTGGACGGCGCCCTCAACTCCCCATCGGTCGATGTGGGTCCCCTCGGCACCTTGTCGGGTATCGGAACGATAACCGGCGACGTGACGAATGACGGCAAGGTCGTTCTAGGAGATCTCGTCTTGAGCCCTGCAACGCTGTCCGAAGTCGGCAATTTCACGCAGGAGAGCGACGGCACACTGGATGAGGGAATAGGCTCCCTCGACCATGGACAGCTCTCCGTCACAGGTAATATCGACCTGGGCGGCACCGTTGATATCAGCCTCCTGGGGGGCTTTGTTCCGGCCAATAACGAGGAATTCGAATTGATCAACTATTCCGGCGCCAAGTTGGGCGCATTCAGCGGCGTCACGGGCTCGGATGCCTCCGAATGGACGGTTGTCTACAATCCCGGCCAGGTGGACCTCGAATTCAATGCGTCAATCGGCCCCCCCCCGGTCCCGGACAGGGGTTCAACGCTGTTGCTGCTCGGCCTTGGCCTTTGTTGCGTCGCGATCGCAGGCCACCGCTCCAAGCGCGTGCTTGCGGCCTAGGCGTGACGTTCCAGTTACGGGGGGCAGGTCATCTGGACGGTGGGGCGGGTGTTCTGAGTGTTATTAGCTAGGTCGGTCTGGCCCCAGGATGGCCCGCCTTGGGTTGAGGGGGTTCGCAAGAAGGCGAGATTATGGTCTAGGAATACCCAAGGTGGCGGGGTACAAGTCTGCCGTTGGTGTCAAGGCCGCGCACACTACAACGGGAGCGTGCTAGCAATTGCTGCGGCCATTGAGAACAGGAACGCTGAAGGGCTATCCTTCGAGCCAAAGTCCGCGCCTGAGAACAGGCAGATATCAGGCGAAGCGAACGGCCTCTCAGAGAAGGGTATTTTCAGCAAGATCCGCCGTATGTGCTAGGCGTCGAACAAAGGCGGATATTAGCGAGCTTGTTATGATTTTCGAGAAATTCAGCGAATTAAAGTTGCATAACTTATTGTTGTAAAGCGATATGGTGGACGCTACTTGGCTCGAATCACTTGGTCGATCAGTAGGTTCCAAAAACAGGAAGTATGAAAGCGCACGGAATCGCGCACTCTAATTCGAAGAATGTTTGGGCCCTGTGACCGAACTTGTGCTAATGGTCCCGAGGAACCACCTGTTGTCATTTATCGTCAGATCGCTCCCACGAAATTAACGCAAGGGCCTTACTTCGGCCGCTCAACGAGCTCCTTGAGATACAAGACTGCATCCTTGCCGAAGGCAAAGGGCGGAGTGACTGATATGATTCCCCCGCCATGCGCCGGCTTGCCGGGCGTCGTGGCGCCCGACTCCGGGTTCATCCATTCGACGGCGAAAGGCGCGTTGATTCCCGAAAGGTCGACCTCCAGCGTGCCGCCCGAGGGTGCATAGATAAGAATTTCGGCGCTGCCTGGGTTCGTGTTAGCAAGGGCGTGACCCGTGGAGGCGAGATCTCCCCTCGGCGTCATGGCAGCCAGGTTCATTCGGGTGGCATATCCGCGTATGAAGCCCATCGTGTCGCGCACATTCTCCCATCGCGGATCCGGCCCGGGGCTGATCCCGTTGACGGGAGACGGGCTCATGTTGCGGCCTTGGCGGGGATAATGGACCACATAGGGATCCATGAATAGCGTCTGATTGCCATTGGCGAAGTTGATCCAAAAGTAGTTGCGGTTCACCTGGGGCGGATCGTTCCACATCTCCCAGTAGCTGTGGTCTGAATCGTTGATGTTGACCTTGTAGGCCGGATGGCCGCTGCCGAAGCTGGTGGATGGGGAGATTCTCGCGGCGGGCGCGATCCAATCGGCGTCGCTGTCCAAGAGCCCGGTTTCGGTGAAACTCACGGTTGTGGCATAGCCGACGGGATGCTGGAGCGGCTTTCCCGCCTCGTAAGAATGCGCGACGGCTATCAGGTGGTAATTCCACCAGGTCGAATCCGCCGGAGCCTCCTCGGAGACGATCCAAAGGACGTTCGGAAGGTCGTTGAGGGTATCGATCACCTTTCGAACATAGGCATCCTGTACCGTCGTGACCGCGTTGGGCGCCGTCATGGTTACGGCCCCGGTACCGCCGCCATCGTCGACCCCGTTCACGTTGTTGGCCCCCGAAAGCGGATAGCCGTCGCAGGGGAAGCGGAAGATGTTGAGCCATTCGCCGGTGAAGAAGTAGCACCCGGCATAGATTCCAGCCGTTCCCAACTGCCGGACCCGATCGCGAAGGCGATCAAAATAGTTTTGGTTGAACTTGGTCAGGTCAAATTTCAATTTGCCGTCGGTGGCGATCCCAGGGCCCATTCGCTCCCATGGCAGCGGTGAGACGGTAAAATCCGGCGGTGAAACGGCCGTGGTAGGAAGGCCGTGGAACGTCGGCAGCTCCGTAGCCCATATAAGGGTGAAGTTGTGATTGTGGGCGCGAAGCATGTTCACGAACGCCGTGAAGTCTATGGGCTGGACTGAACCATGGGTGCCCCAGTCCTGGAAGGTATTCCACGTCTGAGAACCCGTCAGATAGATCGCCCTTCCGCCTCCGTCGGTAAAGTAGTGGGGATTGGTTGAAAGGGCTCTGAGGGGAACAGTGATCGGTCCATATGCGGAGGCGGCTTTCGGCGCGCCCCACATTGGAGCCGTCGCCCCGATGAACAGAACAAGAGAGGAAAACACGACCCCCGTCCGCTCAGCCGGCCGCCAATGGCACATCTTCATGAAAAAAACGTACCTCTCCCAACTCTCTCCCAGCTTTGCGTCAGTTTAATGGAGCGTATTGTCGAGTGCCAGAGCAAGCATTTCGCTGCCAGCCAAATTGAATATCCCTGCGAGAAATTTGTTGCGAGTCCGTTAAACACAAGCATCAACCCTCAAGCGGCGACCTCGCCCCAGTCTCTTGATCTGGGCGCGAAATGGTGGACGCTTCTGGGCTCGAACCAGTGGCAGAAATTCTAGAATCGCTTGCCCGGACGTTGAGTTCCAAAGATTGGAAATAGGAAAGCGCACGAATTTGCGCACTGATTTCCGAGGATTCGCTAAGCAAGGAGAGCCATGATTGAGTCTGCCTAGACACATGATGCCGTGCGTGGTTTGCGGTGCCCGATGCGGATTGAACGGCGATCATGCTATGGCGCGAGGCCCCATTAATTGAAGCCATTTGGCTAATCACCTCGTGCGGCATCAGAGGTTCTTCGCGGCCTGTTCCCGCGGCACGTTACCGATTACCGGCTTGTCGAGACGCTGTTTGTCGCATTTGGCTGCTGGCGTCTGGAACGCCTGCGGCCTCGCGTATTACCGCTGAGGAAGACAAAGGAGCAAATATGACCTACAAAGAAAAACTCGAGATTGTTGCAAATATCACTGCATTATTAACCTTTGTCGGTGCTGTTGGCGCGTGGTGTTATTATCAATACGGCTTTATTCGAAAACGAAACGAGTTGGAAAAATGTTTGGAACAGGACGGTAAACCTTACAAAAAACTCGGTACACAGGGAGCATTCACTGTCCAGCACATTGCCGCAAAAACCGGGTTGACTGAATCCGAGGTTTTTCATGCTAGTTTTAAGAATCGCCGCATAAATCGATTAGAAAGATTGGATGCGGATGGATATACAAAAGAGATACTATTCCAGTATAACGATTGAAGCTCTGGCAAAACATAGAAATGGTTGGAGGAAATGGGCGGCGACTCATCCAAATACGTCGATTCCCCTCTGAAAAGACGCGTCCTGGCAGCCCTGGACACGATCCGTCAAAACGTGGAGATGGTGGACGCTACTGGGCTCGAACCAGTGACCCCGTGTGTGTGATACACGTGCTCTAACCAACTGAGCTAAGCGTCCGCATCAGAACCGCGAAAAATGAATGCCCGCCGTCCTTGATGCAATTCTGCATTTCAGCCTCCGGAATGGCCGCCGCCCGCCGTCTCAGCGCGATAGGCCTCGGCGAGCAGTACCGCCGGATGCACGACGCGGGGATGGCCCCTCCCGTTGCCGGCGCCCATCGCAAGGCCCTGCTGAATCAGCAGCTGGCATCCCGGATTTGCCGTGGCGACGATCGCCGCCCCTGTTGAGCGGATGTGCCCCACCTTGCGGTCCCGAAGCCAGCCGGATGTCACGGGCTGGGTGAGCGAATACACCCCTGCACTTCCGCAGCACATCGTGGACTCCGGGCACTCCCTGAGCTCGACGCCCGGGATAGCCCTCAGGACCTCGCGCGGCTGATCCGTGATCTTCTGCCCGTGGCAGAGGTGGCAGGCCTCGTGGTAGGTTACCGCGACAGGCTGCGCACCCGCTGGGGGCGTAAGGGGCCTGCGAAACCCGATCTCCACGAGCCATTCCGAGATGTCGCGCATCCTGGCCGACCACGCGGCTGCGCGCCCGGCGAACTCCGGGTCGCCGGCGAGGAGGTGGCCGTAGCGCTTCAGGTGGGAGCCGCAGCCCGCGGAATTCGAGATGATCGCGTCGTACTGGCCCGGGTCGATCGATTCGAGCTGCCGGCGGGCGAGCTGCCTGGCCGCCTCGAGGTCGCCGTTGTGGGCGTGGAGCGAGCCGCAGCAGGACTGGCCCCGCGGCGTCGCCACCTCGCAGCCGTTCTCGAGGAGCACGTCGACGGTGGCCCGGTTCACGTCGGAGAAGGCGACGTCCTGGATGCAGCCGGAAAGGAGGGCGACCCGGTGCCGCGCGGGACCGCGCGGCTTCTCGACGGCGGCGATGACGGCGTCGGAAAAATGCCTGCGGATGGGGATCGCCTGCCTCTCGAGCTCGCCGAGCCGCCTGGGAAGGAGGGAGAAGAGCCCCGACCTGCGCAGCAGCCGGCGGAACCCGCTGGCCTCGTAGAGCCAGAGCAGCCGGCCCGCCGCGTGGAGCGCCCGCGGGCGGAACAGGAGGAAGCGCAGCGAGAAGGAGCGGACCAGCCCGCGCAGGGGGCCGGACGCCGCGCCGCTCCGCTCCGACTGGGCGCGCCCCGCCTCGAAGAGCGTGCCGTAGTCGACCCCCGCCGGGCACGCGGTCGTGCACGCGAGGCACCCGAGGCAGTAGTCCATCTCCTTCGCAAACGCCTTGGTCGTCTCCAGCTCGCCGTCGGCGATCGCCCGCATGAGCGAGATCCTTCCCCTCGGCGAATTGCGCTCCCGGCGCGTCTCCAGGTAGGTGGGGCAGGAGGGAAGGCAGAGCCCGCAGTGCATGCACTGCTGCAGCACCGAGTAGTCCAGGGACCGCAGCAGGTTCCGCTCCGCGCTCACAGGTCGATGATCTTTCCCGGGTTGAGGATGTTGCCCGGGTCCAGCGCCCGCTTCACCCGCTTCAGGAGGGCGTATCCCGCCTCGCCGTACTGGCCCTTCAGGAACGCCTTCTTCGCGAGCCCGACCCCGTGCTCGCCCGTGATCGTCCCGCCGAGGGCGAGCGCCTCGGCGAAAATCTCCCTCATCGCGAGCTCCACCCGGCGCATCTCGTCCGCGTCCCTCTCGTCCGTGAGGAAGGTCGGGTGGAGGTTGCCGTCGCCGAAGTGCCCGAAGGTTGCGATCTCGAGGCGGTGCCTGAGCGCGGCCCCCTGGATGAACCGGATCATCCTGGCGAGCTCGCTCCGGGGCACCGTCGCATCCTCGAGGATGGTCGTGGGCTTCACCCGGGCCAGCGCGCTGAACGCGCTCCGCCTCGCCGTCGCGAGCCGGTCGGCCTCCGCGGCGTCGGCGGCGACCCTAAGCGAGGTGGCCCCGTTGCGGCCGCAGATCTCGCGTATCCTCGCGGCGTCGTCCGCGACCGCGGCGGGGTGCCCGTCCACCTCGATCAGGAGGAGGGCGTCGGCGTCGAGCGGCAGCCCGACCTTGGCGTACGCCTCGACGCAGCGGATCGTCCTGGAGTCGAGGAACTCGAGGGTGCACGGGACGATCTTTGCCGCGATGATGGCCGAGACCGTCTCGGCCGCGGCCTCCATGCTGGAATACGTCGCGAGGAGCGTCTGGCGCGCCGCGGGCCTTGGCAGGAGCTTGAGCAGCACCTCCGTCACGACGCCGAGCGTCCCCTCGCTGCCGATGAAGAGGTCCTTAAGGCTGTAGCCCGCGACGTCCTTCACGCACTTGTTCCCGAGGAGGCAGATCTCCCCGTCCGCGAGCACCACCTCGAGCCCCATCACGTAGTCGCGCGTGACGCCGTACTTGAGGCCGCGCAGCCCGCCGGAATTCTCGGCGACGTTGCCGCCGATCGTGGAGATCTTCATCGAGCCCGGGTCGGGGGGGTAGAAGAGGCCCGCCGCGTCGGCCGCGTCGTAGACCGCCTGGGTCAGGACACCCGCCTGTGCGCGGAGCGTGAAGTTACGGGCGTCGAGCTCGACCAGCCTGTCCATCCTGACGAGGCAAAGGACGATCGAGCCCGGCGTGGGGACGCTGCCGCCGGAGAGGCCGGTGCCGCTTCCCCGCGCGACGACGGGAACCCCGTGCCCGCCTGCAAGCCTGAGGACGGCGGCGACCTCGGCCGCGCTCCGCGGGAAGACGACGGCCCTGGGAAGGCCCCGCAGGGCCGCTGTCGCGTCGAAGGAGTAGGGGATCAGGTCCTCCTTTTCGGTGAGCACCTGCCCCTGGCCGAGGATTTGGGTTAGTTCGTCGATCAACGGGATCCTGTTCCGAAGGGAAAGATGGGGCCTTGCCGGCCAATAATCGAGTCTGCTCAGACTTGCGCGGGCCGCGGCAACGGCGCATGAATCGGGCCGCCCCAAAACATGAAAGCCTTTGCGATGAGCTGGCTGCTGGCGGCGGGCCTGCTTGCGCAGGCCGCCGGCGCCCGTGCGGCGGATTCCCCGCGGCAGCAGCAGACGATGGACTTCGGCTGGAGGTTCGCGCTCGGCGACCCGGCCGGGGCCCAGGCCGCGGGGTTCGACGACTCGAAGTGGCAGGCGGTCGACCTGCCGCACGACTGGAGCATCCACCTCGCCTTCGACAAGAACGCCCCCGCGGGCCGGCCCGGGGGATACCTGCCGGCGGGCATAGGGTGGTACCGGAAGAGCTTCCGCGTCCCGGATTCCTGCAGGGGCAGGCTGGTCTCGGTCGAGTTCGACGGCATCCGCGAGCACGGCGAGGTCTGGATCAACGGCCACTCGCTGGGGCAGCGCCCTTACGGCTACACGAGCGTCGTGTACGACATGACGCCGTACCTAAAGTTCGGGGATGAGGACAACGTGCTCGCCGTGCGCGCCGACAACTCGCACCAGCCGAACTCGAGGTGGTATGCCGGCTCGGGGATCTACCGGCACACGTGGCTCCTCGTGACGGACGGTCTGCACATCCCGCAGTGGGGGACGTACGCGACGACTCCGCGGGCGGCGGCGGACGCCGCCACCGTGTCCATAGCGGTCAGGGTGGAGAACTCGGGGGCCTCGGCGGCCCAGTTCACGGTGGTCTCGACGCTGCTCGACCGGGACGGCCGGGCCGTGGGGGGCGCGCAGAGCGCCTGGTCGCTGGACGCCTCCGCCCAGGGCGAATTCACCCAGCAGATCGAGGTTGCGAAGCCCAGCCTCTGGTCGGTCGAGACGCCCTACCTGTACCTGGTCCGGACGACGCTCCGGAGGGGAGGCGGCGACGTGGACCAGTACGACACGCCGGTCGGCATCCGCTCCATCGCGTGGGACGCCGACAGGGGCTTCGTCCTGAACGGGACGCCTTTGAAGCTGAACGGGGTCTGCCTGCACGCGGACGGGGGCCCGGTCGGCGTGGCCGTCCCGGAGGGCGTTTGGGTCCGGAGGCTCCAGGAGTTGAAGGAGATGGGATGCAACGCGATCCGCACGAGCCACAACCCGCCCGATCCCGGCTTCCTCGACCTGTGCGACCGGATGGGCTTTTGCGTGATGGACGAGATGTACGACGAGTGGCAGATCCCGAAGCAGCAGGCGCCCAATGGATGCCACCGGTTCTTCGATGAGTGGCACGTGCGCGACACGACCGACTTCGTCCGCCGCGACCGGAACCACCCGTGCGTCGTCATCTGGAGCGCGGGCAACGAGATCAGCGAGCAGACCACCGCCGGCGGAGCCGCCGTCCTGCAGGGGCTGGTGGACATCTTCCACAAGGAGGACCCGACGCGCCCGGTCACCTGCGCCTGCGACAAGGCGTACGCCGAGCCGGACAGCGCCACGCCCGAGTTCATGGCGCTGCAGGACGTGGCGGGATACAACTACGTCGACCGCTGGCGCGACCGGGCCAGCACGTACTACAGCCCCGACCGGCGCCAGTTCCCGGACCGGAAGTTCATCGGGACCGAGAGCTCCTCGATGGGCGGAGTCCGGGGGGACTACGGGATCCCGTTCCCGCCGCCCGAGGCTCCCGGCGTCACCGCCGCCCCGGCCCCGGCGAAGCCGGCGCCCGGCGCCTTCTGGGCCCGCTGGCGCAGCTGCCTGCCCAGGATCAACGTCGAGGAGCTCTGGAAGTTCGTCCGGGCCCACAACTACGTCGCGGGGGACTTCATGTGGACGGGCATCGACTACCTCGGCGAGGGCGGGGTGGGGTCGCCCTCCGGGGTGATCGACACCTGCGGCTTCAGGAAGGACGGCTACTATTTCTACCAGAGCCAGTGGACCTCGAAACCGATGGTCCACCTGCTCCCCCACTGGAACTGGAAGGGCGGCGAGGGCCGGCCCCTGTCCGTCTACGCCTACACGAACTGCGACACGGTGGAGCTGTTCCTGAACGGCCGGTCGCTGGGCGTTAAGGCCTATGAATTCCCCCGGGCGGGCGTGGAGGGGGAATGGAACAACCTGCCGGCGCGCTCGCGCGGGCCCCACACGACGGGCGACCTTCACCTCGCGTGGGATGTCATCTACGAGCCCGGGACCTTGAGGGCCGTAGGAAGGCGGGCCGGCCAGGTCGTGGCCACCGACGAGGTCGCCACTTCCGGCGAGCCGGCGGCCGTCAGGCTGACCATGGACAAGGCGGCGCCGGCCGCGGACGGCCGGGACGTCGTCCACGCGGTCGTGGAGATCGTCGACGCGGACGGGAGGACCGTCCCGACCGCCGGCAACGGCGTCGCCTTTGAGGTGCAGGGCGAGGCCAGGATCATCGGCGTCGACAGCGGGGACCTCTCGATCTCCGAGAGCTTCCAGGGCGGCGAGAGGCATGCCTTCAACGGCATGTGCCTGGCGATCCTGCAGACGACCCGGAAAGCCGGGGCGATCCGCATCACCGCGCGCTCGCCTGGACTGCGCGAGGCGACGGTCGAGCTGGCCTCGGCGCAGTGACCTCCCGGCGCACCCGGGTCAGAGCCTTGGGGCCGGGGGAAGGGTGGGCTCGGCCCACGCATTCGCGCCCATGGTCCTCAGCCTGCGCCTGAAGACGGTGTCGCCGCATGCGGCAAAGAGCGTGTCGAAATGCTCCCCGCCGAAGCATAGGTCGGTGACCCGCCGGTTCGGCGTGGCGACGATCGCGTTCACCCGGCCCGCTTGGTCGCAGATCTGGATGCCGAGGCCGGTGGCGGCATAGAGCCAGCCGGACCTGTCGCAGCGCAGCCCGCCGGCGCCGCTTCCCTCCTCCGTGTCGGCCTCGTGCAGCCAGAAATAGCGCTGCTTGTCGGCGAGCGCGCCATCGGCCCCCACCTTGTAGCTGTAGATCCAGCGGGTGGCGCTTTCGGCGACGTACAGGAGGGACTGGTCTGGCGAGAGGGTGATGCCCGTTGCGGAGCGCAGGCCGGCGTCGACGGACTCCTTCCCGCCGCCGGGCCTGATCAGCCAGACCCCGCCGCCATCCGTGGCGTAGGCGCTGCCGTTGTGGGCGACCACGAGATGGCGGCCCAGGATGCCCCTGGTGATGACGTCCACCTTGCCATCGGTTCCGCAGGCGAGGATCTGGGCGGTTGCCGAGACGGCGGCGTAGAGGCGCCCGTCCGGGCCGAACTGCTGGGCGTCCGCGGGACCCGAGGCGCCGGGGCATTCGGTGACGCTGCCGTCGACGGCGATCCTGTAGGATCTGCCCGCCGGAGGGTCGTTGAAGAACACCTCCCCCTTCGCGTCTGCCGCCGGGCTTCCTGCGGATGCGAATCCGCGGGCCGCGACGTTCCAGTCCTCGCCCGGGATGAGGAGCGCGGCCAGCGCGGCGTTCTGCGACACCCCCTTGGCAACGGGCTTCGGCCAGTCCTTCCAGAGCCAGCGCAGGGCGTCCGGCAGGATGGCGCCCATGTGCTTGCCGTTGTGCCCGCCGTCCCCCCAGACGTGGTTCACCTCATAGCCGGAGAACGCCAGCGCCCGCTCCATCGTCTGGTTGGCCATCCACCAGTCGCCGCCGTAGATGTTGAGGTCGCGTGAGCCGTCCTGCAGGAACACCCGGATCGGCTTGGGCTCGGACTTCCGGATCAGCGTCGGGTACCCGTCGCCGCCGCGCAGGCCCACGTAGGTCCCGATGGAGCTGAGCACGCGGCTGAAGGCGTCGGGCCGCTCCCAGGCGGCCGTGAAGGCCGCGATTGCCCCGCTGCTTGAGCCCGCGATGGCGCGGTCGTTCGCGGAATGCGAGAGGCGGACCTGCCGTCCGTCCGCGGTCGCCTTCGTCTCCACCTCGGGCAGGACCTCGTCGAGGATGAGGCGCGCGTAGGCGTCCCCGAGGCCGTCGTATTCAAAGCTGCGGTTGAACCGGCTGAGCGCCCTCGCGGCATTGTCCGCAGCGACGACGCCGGGGGTCACGAAGACGCCGATCATCACCGGCAGCTCGCGCCGCGCGATCAGGTTGTCCAGGACGACCGGGGCGTTCCACTGCACGCCGTCCTGGTCGACGTAGACGCAGGCCGGCCTCGCCGGATCGTACTGGCGCGGCACGTAGACCGTGACCTGGCGCGTGGTGCCGGGGAATACCTTCGACCGGGCGAACTCGAACTTGACCAGCTCGCCCTGCGGCACGCCGGGCTGGGGCGCGGAGTCGGGCCCGGGGACATAGCTGTCCTCCTGGCTGAAGGCCCCGATGGGCGGCGCGACGAGAAGCAGGGCGGACAGGATGGATGACGGGAGTGCCTTCATGGTTGGGGTGGTTGCCTGGCGGGACTCCGGGATGCACTTCCGCCCGCCGCGGCTGGGGATCACGACTGGAACGCCGGGCATCCGGCCTTTCAAGGCGCAATCGGTCCGCGCATGGTTTCACCGCTGGAATCCCGCCTGCGCCATTCTGGGCGCCGCCATCCTGTCCACTGTGCCTAAATGGCTGCGCCCGGGGGTGCGGCCCAGAAGGCTGCCCCTTCTGTATCAAGCGGTTGCGCCGATGGCGCACCCCATGCACTGCAGGGACGAAATGGACCTGAACAAATTCACCCAGATGTCGCGCCAGGCCGTCGCGGACGCCCAGGCCATCGCACGGCGCCTCAACCACAACGAGGTCGAGACGTGGCACCTGCTCTCCGCTCTCCTGGGCCAGGAGAACGGGATCATCCCGGGCCTGGTCGACAAGATGGGCCTGTCCGCGGGCGCGCTGCAGCTGGCCGTGGACCGGGAGCTCGAGCGCCTGCCCAAGGTGACGGGCAGCGTCGACACGTCGAAGGTCTACGTGACGCAGGCCGTGAACGACGTGCTCACGAAGGCCGAGCAGGACGCGAAGGCGCTCAAGGACGAGTTCGTCAGCGTCGAGCACGTGTTCCTCGGCCTGATCGAGGTCGGCCGTCCCGACGCCCTGAAGAAGCTCTTCAAGAGCTTCGGCCTCGACCGCGCCAAGGTGATGGGCGCCCTGAAGACGGTCCGCGGCAGCCAGCGCGTCACGACGGACAACCCCGAGGCGACCTACCAGGCGCTCGAGAAGTACGGCGTGGACCTCGTGGACCGGGCGAAGAAGGGGAAGCTCGACCCGGTCATCGGCCGCGACGACGAGATCCGCCGCACGATCCGGATCCTTTCGCGAAGGACCAAGAACAACCCGGTCCTGATCGGCGAGCCCGGCGTCGGCAAGACGGCGATCGTCGAGGGGCTCGCCCAGCGGATACTGCGCGGCGACGTGCCTGAGGGCCTCAAGGAGAGCACGGTCTTTGCCCTCGACATGGGCGCCCTGGTCGCGGGCGCCAAGTACCGCGGCGAGTTCGAGGAGCGCCTGAAGGCCGTCCTGAACGAGGTCAAGCAGTCGGATGGCCGCGTCATCCTCTTCATCGACGAGCTGCACCTGATCGTGGGCGCAGGCAAGGTTGAGGGCGCGATGGACGCGGGCAACCTGCTAAAGCCCATGCTCGCGAGAGGCGAGCTCCACTGCATCGGCGCGACGACCCTGGACGAGTACAGGAAGCACATCGAGAAGGACGCGGCGCTGGAGCGGCGCTTCCAGCCCGTCCTCGTGGAGCAGCCGAGCGTCGAGGACGCGATCTCGATCCTGCGCGGGCTGAAGGAGCGCTTCGAGCTCCACCACGGAGTCAGGATCCAGGACAACGCGCTCGTGAACGCGGTCGTCCTTTCGAACCGCTACATCTCCGACCGCTTCCTCCCCGACAAGGCGATAGACCTGGTCGACGAGGCGTGCGCGATGATCCGGACCGACATGGACTCCATGCCGCAGGAGCTGGACGAGCTCACCCGGCGCTCCCTCCAGCTCGAGATCGAGGAAACCGCGCTCGCCAAGGAGAAGGACGACGCCAGCAGGGAGAGGCTCACCGTCCTGCGAAGGGAGCTGGCAGAGGCGCGCGAGAAGGCCAAGGGGCTCAAGCTCCAGTGGGACAGGGAGAAGGCCTCGGTCGGCCGGCTCCGCAAGCTGAGGGAGGAGATCGAGGCCGCCCGGCTCGACATGGAGAAGGCCGAGCGCGCCTACGACCTGAACAAGGTCGCGGAGCTGCGCCACGGGAGGATCCCGCAGCTCGAGGGCGAGCTGAAGAAGCTCGAGAAGGCGGGGAAGACGACGACCCTCTTCAAGGAGGAGGTCTCCGGCGAGGAGATCGCCGAGATCGTCGCCAAGTGGACGGGGGTCCCGGTCACCCGGCTCCTGGAGGGCGACAAGGAGAAGCTCCTGCGGCTTGAGGAGACGCTCCACAGGCGCGTCATCGGCCAGGACGAGGCCGTGACCCTGGTCACGGAGGCGATCCTTCGCGCGCGCAGCGGGATCAAGGACCCGCGCCGGCCCGTCGGCAGCTTCCTCTTCCTTGGTCCGACCGGCGTGGGCAAGACGGAGCTGGCGAAGGCGCTCGCCGAGACCCTCTTCGACACCGAGTCCGCGATCGTGCGCATCGACATGTCGGAGTACATGGAGAAGCACACGGTTTCACGGCTGCTCGGCGCCCCCCCGGGCTACGTGGGCTACGACGAGGGAGGCCAGCTGACGGAAGCCGTCCGCCGCAAGCCGTACGCCGTGGTCCTCTTCGACGAGGTCGAGAAGGCCCACCCGGACGTGTTCAACGTGCTGCTGCAGGTGATGGACGACGGCCGGATCACCGACGCGCAGGGCCGCACGGTGGATTTCAAGAACACGATCATCATCATGACGTCCAACATCGGCTCGCGATTCCTGCTCGAGGGCGTCACCGGGGACGCGATCCCGGAGAGCGTCCGCGAAAGCGTCATGGCCGATCTCCGCGCCTCGTTCCGCCCGGAATTCCTGAACCGGATCGACGAGACGATCCTCTTCAAGCCGCTCACGCTTGAGGAGATCGGCTCGATCGTGGACCTGCTGCTCGCCGACCTGAACCACAGGCTGGCCGACCAGCGCGTGACCGTCGCCCTCGACAAGAAGGCGCGGGAATGGGCGGCCGAGAAGGGCTACGACCCGGTCTTTGGCGCCCGGCCCCTCAAGCGCTACCTCCAGCGCCAGATCGAGACGCGGCTCGCCCGCGCGCTGATCTCGGGCAAGGTCGCGCAGGGATCGACCGTCACCTTCTCCGTCAAGAACGGAGAGTGGGTGGTCGCCTGATTCCGGCGGCGGGGGTCGTCCCTGAGTCCGGACCGGCTCAGGCGCCCCTTTGGAATGAGCGGATCGCGTCCTGGATCTTCCTCGCGTCGGATTTCCACAGGCCGTTGATGAATATCGGCTGGCTTCCGCCGGAAGTCTCAACCGAGATGCTCGAGAGGAAGATGCCGTTCCTCACGCGCAGCGATGCAATGGCCTTGTAGCTGATGCGCTCCTCGCTCGATCCGAAGAACCGCCCCTTTCGAAACAGGATCCCGTCGCTGGCCAGAGTCAGCGAATCGGGGAAGAACGTGTTGCCGGTCGACCAGCGGCTCGACTGGTATCTTTCTTCATCGATCGGGCCCGCGGTAGCGGCCCTGTCACCCTCGTTTTCCGGAGGCGGGCCCTCTCCCTCTTCCCCTTCCCGGGCGAGAAGCCTGCGCTTCGCATCCGCAAACTCCCCGTCGGTCAGGTTCCCTTCCTTCCGAAGATTGGCCAGCTTCTGCAGTTCGTCGGCGATATTCATGGGTAATCCGGGTCTTGGCGGCTACGCGGCCTGCCTGAGGATCTTCTCGACGACCTCGGGCGTGATGTCGCCACGCTCCCCGAACTTCACCAGGCCGCGGGCCTTAAGCCGGCCGGCGACCTCGGATGCGGTCTCGGCTGGGACGCCGTAGTCCCTGAGGCGCGTGCGCAGCCCCAGCGACTCGTAGAAGGCGCGCGTCTTCGCGACGGCCGCCTCGGCGCGGGCACCGTCGGTGCCCTTGTCGATATCCCAGACGCGCTCGGCGTACTGCACGAGCTTGGCCTTCTTCCTGGCGCGCTGGACGCTGAGCAGGCTCGGGATCACGACCGCGAGCGTCCTCGCGTGGTCGATCCCGTGCAGCGCGGTTAGCTCGTGCCCGATCATGTGGCTGGCCCAGTCCTGCGGGACGCCGGCCCCGATCGCGCCGTTGAGGGCCCAGGTGGCCGCCCAGACGACATTCGCGCGAAAGTCGTAGTCCGTCGGGTTCCTCACCGTCCTCGGGCCCTCCTCGATCAGCACACGCATCACCGACTCCGCAAAGCGGTCCTGGATGGCCGCCCTGGCGGGGTAGGTGAGGTACTGCTCGATGACATGCGTGAAGGCGTCGGCGACGCCGTTCGCGATCTGCCGCTGCGGCAGCGTGAAGGTGGTCTCGGGGTCCAGGACCGAGAACCGCGGGAAGGCCACCGGGTGTATGAATGCAAGCTTTTGCCTGATCGAGCGCCGGCTGATGACCGCCGCGCCGTTGGCCTCCGAGCCCGTTCCGGGAAGCGTGAGGACGGCGCCGACGGGGAGGGCCGACCGGAGCCTGGCGCCGCGCGTCACGAGGATCTCCCAGGGGTCGCCCTCGTACGGGACGGCGGCCGCGACAAACTTCGCCCCGTCGAGCACGGACCCTCCCCCCGCGGCGAGGATCCATTCGGTCTTCTCGCGCCGGGCGAGCTCGACCGCCCTCATGAGGGTGTCGTAGTCGGGGTTGGCCTCGACTCCGAAGAACTCGAGGACGGCGCGGCTTCCGAGCGCCCTGCGCACCTGGTCGTGTACGCCGTTTGCGCGGATGCTCCCGCCGCCGGCGAGGAGAAGGACCCTGCATTGGGCGGGAAGCTCGCGGTCGATGGCGGCTATCTGGCCCCGGCCGAAGTGGATGCGCGTCGGGTTGAAATACGTGAAGTTTTCCATGGCGAAGGCCAAGAATCTGCGGAAAATATGGAAAACCGCAACCGCTGCCGTGCCCCAGGAGCCCATCCGCTATTTTGACCGCTACGACGGGACGACCAAGATCGAGAAGGTCTTTGGCGAGCGCTGGCTGCGTCTTGCCTATGAGAACCCGGTCGGCCGCCTCGCGGTCTGGCTCCTTTTCCGGCGCGCCTTCTTTTCCTGGTACTACGGGAGGAGGATGAACGCCAGGGAGAGCGACCTGCTGATCATCAAGTTCATCGGGGACTACGACATCAAGGTCTCCGAATTCGCCAAGTCGCCCTTCGACTTCAAGACCTTCAACGAGTTCTTCCACCGGGCGCTCAAGCCCGAGGCGAGGCCGGTCGAGCCGGGGGCCGGGATCGCGGTCTTCCCCGCGGACGGCCGGCACCTCGCCTTCCCCGACATCGACAGGGCGGACGGGTTCTACGTGAAGGGGGCCAAGTTCACGCTCGAGGGGCTCCTCGGGGACGCCGACCTAGCCGCTCGGTTTTCGGGCGGATCGATGCTCATCTCGCGGCTCTGCCCGAGCGACTACCACCGCTTCCACTTCCCCGTGGCGGCCATCCCGGCCAACCCGAGGCTCGTAAAGGGCAAGCTCTACTCGGTGAACCCGATCGCGCTCCGCAGGAACATCCTCTACCTCGTCCGCAACAAGCGCTTCGTGACGCTCGTCGAATCGACGATCTTCGGGACGGTGGCGATGGTCGAGGTGGGGGCGACCGCGGTCGGAAGCATCGTGCAGAGCTTCGTCCCGGGGCGGCCGGTCCTCAAGGGGGAGGAGAAGGGCATGTTCGCCTTCGGGGGGTCCTGCGTGATCACGCTGTTCGGGAGGAGCCGCATCGTGTTCGACGCGGACATTGTCGGGCAGAGCGCCTCGTGCACCGAGACCTACGCCCGGATGGGCGACCGGATGGGGCTGGCGACAAGGTGATCCGGGTGAACGGGCTCAGGGGTGCCCCTGGCCGATTATTGTCAGCAGGACCCTGAGCGGCTTGTCGCAGCCCTCATAGGTGGAGCCGTCGTACGAGGAGCACACGACCTTGCCCGTGGCGGTGTCGATGATGATCAGGTTGGGTATCCCCCCGCCCGTCGCGGCACCCCATGCGCCAGCCTCCCTGCGGCTCACGGCCGGGAACTCCATCCTGTGCTGGCGCATGTAGGCGATCATTTCTGCGTCGGTGGGGTCATAGCTGACCATGACGAGCTGGAACCGGAGTTTCGTCTTGTCCGCGCCGTGGTAGAACTCGGCGAGGCGCGGCGAAAACTGCTGGCAGGGCGGGCACCAGCCGGCGCCGTGGTAGACCGCAAGATAGGGCGCGAGGCGGGGTTGGAACTCCTCGCGGACCACGGTCCCGTCGCCTCCCAGGCGCTCGACCTGAAGCGTGTTCTCGGCCCTGCCGAACCTGGGCGCCAGCCTGAATCCCTTGAGGACTTCGAAAAGGCCAAACACGATGAGCACGGCGATCAGGAACCTCTTCACGGGTTGATGGCGCCAGCATGAAGGAGTGGATGTAAAGGTGGCTAACAATTTCCAAAGAAGCCCTCCGCTCGTCCGCGGAAACCAAGCCGAGCAAGAGCCGGGCCAGCTTTGGCGGCGGGCTCATCGAACGGCTTCGCACCCGGCCGGCTCCAATCCCATTGACTCGCATAACCACCCGGCCTCGGCTCTTTCCCATGGCTATTAAGCGCAAGACATTTCGGGAGGGAATGCAGGTAGCGGCCAATCACAGCCTTTTATTGCCGCCGGACAAGTGTTTCGGGCCAGCCTCGCCCTCGCCTCCGCCTACCATGCCCAAGGCTGCCCCGTCGAAGCCAAGGGCCCCGGCTTCTGTGCCGACTCCGGCTGCCGGCGCGGGCCCATCCGCCGCAGCAGTACCGGCGGCGACGCAGAAACTGACGCCGGAGGAACAGATGGCCCTCTTCGAAAAGGACCTGAAAGAGAAGGATTGGGGCCACCAGCCCTGCTGACGGCCAGCACGCCCATCCTGGACGCGGTCCAAACTTGAAACGGCTCCGGAATTGCGCATGCGTCTAGGTTGCGCAAGTGATAATCTGCTCGGGTGGTGGAATGGCATACACGACGGTCTTAGAAGCCGTTGCCGAAAGGCGTGCAGGTTCAAGTCCTGTCCCGAGCACCATTCTTTCTCAGGTCTGAAAGCGGTTCGGGCGAAGCCCCAGGAGGAAGTCTTCGCAGGGCACGCAGCTAACACCGTCTCGCTTGAAGCGATCTTCCCCGCGATGCAAAAGGAAGCGATGGCTTTGCGGGTAGTCTTCCGCGAAATGCTTGAGTGAGCGCAGGTCGTCCGGCCGCACTTGCCTCGAATTCTTGACCTCAACGGCGAAGACCCCGGTCTCGCCGTAGACGACGAAATCGACCTCCACTTGCGACCTCGTCTGCCAATAATATAGGCTATGATTGCCCGCCGAGTAGTCACACCAAGCGCGGAGATGCTGGGCCACCAAACCCTCAAGCGCCAATCCGTCGATCTCCTGCGGTGCGTCGAGCGGCCCGCTGGGACGGTTGGCGCGAAACACCCCGGCATCAAAGAAATAGAACTTGGGATGGGTGGCCAATTCCCGCTTTGCCCGTTTGGAGAACACCCGAAGGCGGAATCCGAGCAGCAAATCCTCCAGGATTTCGAGGTAACCTTCCACGGTTTTCCTGCTCACCTGACAGTCCCGAGAAACATTGCTGAGGTTGAGCACGCTTGCGTGGGAAAAGCTCATGGCCTCCATGAAGCGCGCAAATGAGCCTACGTTGCGAACCAGTCCTTCCATCTGAACTTCCTCTCGCAGATAGAGCCCGTTATAGGCTTTGAGAATGGAGTCTGGTTCGGCTGCAGCCCACACCAGCGGAAGCATTCCATGGCGCAGCGCGGCACCGAGGTTGAATCGCTTGCCCAACTCAACCGCCAGATAGGGATAGAGGTGCTTTTGAGCTGCTCGCCCGCCCAGCAGATTGACTCCATGGCGCCTCAGGGTTCGGGCGCTGGAGCCGGTTAAAATGAACTGTTGACCGGTCTTGCGTTCTATCAACAAGTGAACGACTTCCAACAGAGCGGGAAGCTTTTGAACCTCGTCGATGATGACCTGGGGTTTTGCTGCATTTCCTTCGACCAGTTCGATCAACCGCTCGGGGCGTGCTGATAACTGGCGGAGGGTCTCAGGCTCTAGGAGGTCGATCCGAAGTGCTTTGGGGTACTGATGGGTCGACCAGAGAGTCTTGCCGGTGCCGCGAGGGCCCAGCAGGAAAAAATGCTCAGGGCCCGGGCGAAAAATTCGTGGTATAAATGCCATTATGAGACGCAAAATGGCGACTCATCCGCCGTTTTTCAAGGCATAAATCCTGAGGCCCACGCCAATCTCTGGAAGTTCAAATGAGAGTCCCGCATACTGATTCATTGACAACCCATTGACAGATACAGCTTGCTTGCGCTGCGCTGCCGTTCTCAGCCCCGCCCTGCGCGTCAGAGGTAACATAAAGCATCAGAGGGAGATGCGATGGCCCTAGAAGCCGTTGCCGAAAGGCGTGCAGGTTCAAGTCCTGTCCCGAGCACCAAATAGCACACGTCCCCCGATGGCGATGGCGGGAGAGTCAAGGGCGTTTCCGAACCTTTCGTGCGGTCGTGCTGTATCCGCCGCCCGGCCATTTCCATGCACCTGAATTGCTGTCGCCGTTTGCGGAGAATTTCCCGGTGAAGGAATTCCCGGAGCCCCTTCGGCCGAACGCTATGCGGATGTCGTCTCCGACGACCGACCACTCGTATCCGAACCGGTCTCCGAAGTTGTCGAACATCCTGGAGGTGCAGGCCTCCCCCGCTTCGTCATAGCCGATGAATTCGATGAACCTAATCTTCCTGCCCCAAATCTTTATCCAACCCCTTTGGACCAGGAAAAAACCGCCCGCAAAACACTCGAAAGTGACCACCCCCGTCATTTGGGAACCCGACAGCCTCCATGTACCCCCAAATCTCGCCAGGCTCCGAAGAGCAGGATTCGGCTTCGACGCTCCCCGAGCATTCTCACTCCGAACGGCTCGTCTTGGCTTCAGTTCCATCACCCGGAACCGGCTACCGCGATACTCCTGAATTCGATTCGCACCTATTCAATCTCAAAACCAGCTTGGTGCTACAATCCATGGGCAAAGGCGCGCCGCAATCCGCTAAAATCCGGGGACCAGCACTTCGCGGTAGACATTCCTGCGCGGGGGACTTACTTAGCGGCCCAACAAACTTCCAACGGAGAACGCAAACAAAGGGGGATACTACAGTGAGCCAAGTCCGAGTCCTGGTGGGAACGCGCAAGGGTGCCTTTATACTGACGTCCGATGGCTCGCGAATCCGTTGGACGGTTGACGGCCCGTTCTTCGGGGGCTGGGAGATCTATCACCTGAAGGGCTCGCCCGTGGATCCGTCCAGGCTCTACGCATCCCAGTCCACCGGCTGGTTCGGTCAGCTGATCCAAAGGTCCAATGACGGCGGCAGGTCATGGGAGCCGGTGGGAAACACATTTGCGTACGACGGAGTCGCAGGCACCCACCAATGGTATGACGGCACGGCGCACCCGTGGGAGTTCAAGAGGGTCTGGCACCTCGAGCCCTCGCTCAAGGATCCGGACGTGGTCTATGCAGGTATCGAAGACGCAGCCCTGTTTCGCTCGGAAGACGGGGGCCGGACCTGGAATGAGCTCTCGGGCCTGCGCAGCCACGGTTCCGGGCCGCGCTGGCAGCCGGGCGCGGGCGGGATGTGCCTTCACACCATCCTCCTGGACCCTGTAAACAAGGGCCGTATTTTCATCGCGATCTCGGCGGCGGGAGCCTTCCGGACTGACGATGGAGGCGCCACCTGGCGTCCGATCAACCGGGGGCTTAGGTCGGAGCACATTCCCGATCCCACGGCCGAGGTCGGGCACTGCGTTCACCGCATAGCCATGCACCCCTCGCGACCCCAAGTGCTTTTCATGCAGAAGCACTGGGACGTCATGCGCAGCGACGACGCAGGGGACTCATGGCACGAGATCAGCGGAAACCTGCCAAGTGATTTTGGGTTTCCGATCGAGGTCCATGCCCACGAGCCAGACACGATATATGTTGTTCCGATCAAGAGCGACTCCGAGCACTATCCGCCCGACGGGAAGCTTCGGGTGTACCGGAGCCGGACGGGCGGGGGTGAGTGGGAGGCGCTCACCGCGGGTCTCCCCCAGAGGGACTGTTACGTGAACGTCCTTCGCGATGCGATGGCCGTCGACTCGCTCGACGCCTGCGGCGTGTACTTTGGCACAACGGGCGGGCAGGTCTACGCGTCCGCCGACAGCGGGGGCAACTGGGCCCCCATTGTGCGGGACCTGCCGGCAGTGCTGTCTGTCGAGGTGCAGACCCTCCCGTGATCAAGGTAATCCTCCCGGCCCACCTGAAGAACATTGCGGGCCTCAGCGGCGCGCTGGCCCTTGAGCTCACCGGAGCCGTGACCCAACGCTCGGTCCTTGACGCGATCGAGGGCACCTATCCCATGCTGCGCGGGACGTTGCGCGACCCTTCGACGAGACGGCGCCGTCCATTTGTAAGGTTCTTCGCCTGCGGGCAGGACTTGTCCCATGAGCCCGACGATAGCCCGTTGCCAGCGGCCGTGGCTGAAGGGAAGGAGCCTTTCCTGATCATTGGAGCGATCGCCGGCGGTTGAAGCGAGCGAGCCTTATCAGGGCTGAGAGCGTCCTGGGCGCAGCCCAAGAAGGAATTCTTCGCAGGGAAGACACGTCACTCCATCCCGGCTCAATGCCATTTTGAGGCCCAAGGTGGCGGCACCGCCGCCTTTCTTAGGGTATCTATTCCGCGACGCCGGTATCTTCCCCAAACGGCACAGGATCCAGATCCATCCGATCTCGCGTTTCCCGTTTGAGGCGATCTGATCCGCGTAGCGCCGTTCAACGGCAACGGGCGTACCCCCGATTCGCAATATGACGTTGGAGACCCAAGACCATGGCATGCAGAACCCGGGGAGGATGCTCGGCGAGCCGACGGCGGGGCGATGGGAAGGTTGGATGCGCCGCCGGGGGGCGGTCGCTGCGTTCGCGGCTCTCGCCGCCGCCGCCTGCGTCAACGCGTCCGGCCCCGAGCCTCGCTCGATCGCCATCGTATGGAACGGTGCGGGCGCAACGGGAAGCATCGTGGTTCGGCGGGGATCGATATCCCAGTCAGCAGCCGGCGATGTCTCCGCCACCGGCGCCTTCTCCTGCCCGAGCTCGCTCCGCGTCGAGCTGTCCGTCGTCGGGGCCGACACGCTTTCGAACGCGGAGAGAACCCTGGTGACCGTGCAGAGCGAGAGGAACCCCTTCACCTTCTTCCTGGACGACGTGAGGCGCGAGCATCCGATATTCATCCCGGCGTTCGGGGTGGCGGTGACGGAGGCGCGGGACAAGCGCAGCTACCGGCAGATTGCGGAGGAGATACGAGCGCGCGGCCTCCGGTCGGACCTCGAGCGCATCGAGGCCGAGCCCGAGGAGTCCTTCGAGGATGCGGCCGGCGCCGTCCGCGACCAGAAGGTTGAGACGTGGCTCGGGCTCGGCCGCGACGTGCGGATATTCGGCGTGAGCCCGCGCCTGGAGTGGGTCCAGCCCCGCTTTCCGTACGCGGAGGTCCCGGTGGTCCAGGGGGACGCGAACGCGCCCCAGCTGCAGATGATGATGGGGCGCGGCTGGGGGGCGAGCGAGGACATCCGCCGACGCCTGGATGGCGGCGTGCTGCCGATCCTCCAGGGAACGAAGGTGGACGCGGACATCAGCTACCGCGCCACATTCTTCGTGTCATTCGAGAAGAGCCCCCTGCGCGGCGACACGGTCCGGGGAACACACTTCATCGTGGCGGACGGTCTCGGCGCCGGCCACATGTTCACCCCCGCGCAGCAGGCGGAGTTCGACCGCCTGAAGAAGGGGGAGCTGAACCGCCCCGAGGAAACCGTGCTCTACTGCCGCATAGTCGCGGCCAACACGGGCGCGGTGCCGCGCTACGCGTTCATCAAGGTTCCGAGCGGCCCGCCCGCCGGCAACTCGCGGCCGGTCTGGGACTACAGCTTCGACGGCAAGAGGGGATGGAGCCGGCTCACGACGGGCGATGTCTTCCTCGTGGGCAGGCTCAACGGGCGGCCCCTTCCGCAGGAGGAGGTCTCGATTCTGCTCGGCCCCGGCGAGGAGGCGACGGTTGAATTCTTCGTGCCGCACCAGCCTATCCCGGCCGACCGGGCCCCAGCGCTCGCCGGCCAGGATTTCAACAGCCGGCTGGAGGAGGCCCGCGCCTATTGGCGGGCGAAGCTCGGCCGCGCCGCGGGGGTGCACCTGCCGGATGAGCGCCTGAACGGGATGGTCCAGGCGGGCCTGCTGCACCTGGACCTGGTCACCTACGGCCTCGAGCCCGGCGGGACGCTGACGTCGCAGATCGGCATCTATAGCGCGATCGGATCCGAGAGCTCGCCGATCATTCAGTTCATGGATTCGATGGGCTGGCACGACGTCGCGGGCAGGTCGCTCGGATACTTCCTGGACAAGCAGCACGACGACGGCTTCATCCAGAACTTCAGCAACTACATGCTGGAGACGGGCGCGGCCCTGTGGAGCCTCGGCGAGCACTACCGCTACACGCGGGACGTGGAGTGGGTGCGCGCGATCCGGCCGAAGCTTCTCAAGTCCGCGCGGTACATGCGCGACTGGCGGCGCCGGAACCAGAGGGAGGAGTTGCGGGGCAGGGGTTACGGGCTGCTGGACGGCAAGACGGCAGACCCGGAGGATCCCTACCGGTCGTTCATGCTGAACGGCTACGCCTACCTGGGATTCGCCCGCGTCGCCGAGATGATGGAGCCCGTCGACGCTTCCGAGGCGCGCGTGTGGCGCGAGGAGGCTGAGGGGCTAAAGAGGGACATCCGCGCCGCGTTCTTCGAGACGATGGCGAAGTCGCCGGTCGTGCCGCTGGGGGACGGAAGCTGGGTCCCGACGGCCGCACCCTGGGCCGGCTACAGCGGCCCCGTGATGCTGCAGGCCGACGGCGGCAGCTGGGACAGCCATGGGACCGTAGCGACCCGGGATTCGCTGCTGGGGCCGATCTACCTCATATTCCAGGAGGTCATTGACCCGAACGAGCCCGCGGCATCCTTCCTCATCTCCTCCCACAATGAGCTCATGACCATCCGCAACGCCGCCTTCAGCCAGCCCTACTACAGCCGGCACGACTGGGCGCACCTGCGGCGCGGCGAGGTGAAGCCGTTCCTCAAGGCCTATTACAACGAGTTTGCCAGCCTGGCCGACCGCGAGACGTACACATTCTGGGAGCATTACTTCGGCGGCAGCCCGCACAAGACGCACGAGGAGGGGTGGTTCCTCATGCAGACCCGATGGATGCTCTACCTCGAGAAGGGCGACACGCTTGGGTTCCTGCCGGGAATCCCGCGGAGGTTCCTGGCTGGGGGCCAGCGGATTGATCTCGACGGCGTGGCCACCTACTTCGGGCCGGCGACCCTCCACGTCGAATCGTCGGCGGACCAGCGCCGGATCGTTGCGCACGCCGTGTGCGCGGCGGGACGCGGGCCGCGCGCGATCGAGATCCGCCTCCCTCATCCCCTGGGGCTCAGGCCGCAGAGCGTCACGGGCGGCGCCTATGACGCTGCGACCGAGACGGTGCGGATCGATCCGTTCAACGGAAATGCCGACGTGGAGCTGGTGTTTTCCCCGGTTCCCTAACCCGGGCGGCCCGAGATATTGGGGTTGTAAGGCCTGCTGATGGCCGCCATTCGTAGGCCTAATCTCCGCATAACCGAAAGGAACTCCCATGAAGCTCAAAGAATGGTCGATGGAGGGCGTCGAATTCTCCAACTGCAACTGCATCTGGGGCTGCCCTTGCCAGTTCAACGGAGCCCCTACCCACGGGAACTGCCGCGCCTACACGTTCGTCCAGATCGACAGGGGGCGCTTCGACGGCGTGCCGCTCGACGGGCTGCGCTGGGGCATCCTGGCCGCATGGCCGGGGCCGATCCATCTCGGGAACGGCACCTTCCAGTCGGTCGTGGACGAGAGGGCGAACGCCGGCCAGCGGGCCGCCCTCGAGGCCGTGTCGCAGGGCCGCGAGACGGAGCCCGGGAAGCTGATCTGGCAGGTGTTCTCGACGACGGTCACGAAGCTCCTGCCGACCGTCTTCAAGCCCATCGAATTGACGGTCGACATGAAGGCGCGCACGGCGAAGGTCAGCGTGCCCGGGGTGATCGACGGGAGCGCCGAGTCGATCCGGAACCCGATGACGAAGGCCGACCACCAGATCCGCGTAACGCTTCCCACCGGGTTTGAATTCACCGAGAGCGAGTTTGTCAGCGGCACCGCCAGGGCGCCCGGGCAGATCGAGCTCGAATTCGACGGGACCCACGCCCACCTGGCGCGCATCCACTGGAGCACGCACGGCGTGGTCCGCTGACGCCCCCGCGTGCCGGCGAGCGAGCGCACGCCCCTTGAGTCCCTCCTGCGCCGCGACCGCTGGCTGATCGGCGGCGCCCTCGCCGCCGCCATCGCTCTGTGCTGGGCCTGGATCGTGCCGATGGCGTTCGACATGTACGGCTCGATGACGGGTTCGGCGGCCTGGATGATGACCGCGACGTGGGACTTCGGCCACCTCGCGCTGCTCTTCGCGATGTGGGTCGTGATGATGGCGGGCATGATGCTCCCCTCCGCTGCGCCCGCGTTCCTGCTGTACGCCAGCGTCATCCGGAGGAGCCCCGAGGGCGACCGGACGCCGGCCCATGTCTATGCGTTCGCCGGCGGCTACCTCCTCGTCTGGACGGTCTTCAGCCTTGTCGCGACGGTGCTGCAGCGCCTGCTCGCGGGGGCGCTGCTGCTGTCGCCGATGATGGATGCGCAGGACAGCAGGTTCGGCGGCGCCCTTCTCGTCGCGGCCGGCGTCTTCCAGTTCACGCCCTTCAAGCGCGCATGCCTCGAGTCATGCCGCTCGCCCGCCGAATTCATCACCCGGCACTGGAGGGCCGGGGTGGCGGGGGGCTTCCGCCTCGGCGTCGCCCACGGCCTCTTCTGCCTGGGCTGCTGCTGGGCGCTCATGATGCTTCTGTTTGTGGGCGGCGTGATGAACCTGTGGTGGATCGCCGCCCTCACCGTCTTCGTCCTCCTCGAGAAACTGGCCCCCTTTGGCGCGCGCGGCGGGCGCTTTTCGGGCCTGCCGCTCGTCGCCGCGGGCGCCGGTTTCCTTCTCCGGGGCTTCGGCGTCTTCGGGTGAAGGCCCCGATCAGGGAACGACCGGGCTGGCCTGTGCCGGGACGGGCGCTGCCTGCGCACGGCCCGCCGCCTCCGCCGGTCCGATCTTCAAGGGTTGTATGCGGCCGGGCCGGCGGCAGAATCAGGCCCGATCCGCATGAAACTGATAAAGGCACTGTGCGTTGTTGCGTTTGGATTCGCGGCGGCGGCCCCTTCCCGGGCCGCCTCGCCCGCGTCGGCCCCCGCGGATTTCGAGGCGAGGCTCAACGGGCGGCCGCTCGAGCTGCACGATTTCCCGCAGGGGGCCTTCGGCCTGTTCGAGGCCGCCGGGGCGGCCGAGGTCGAGATCCGCACGGGCTTTGACGTCCGCTGGGTGAACGTCCGCCCCAGGTCCGCGGGAGTCACTCCCGCAATAGGGGGCGACCACCACGGCGTCCGGTTCCGGGCCGCGGGCACGGTTCCGCTCACCGTGGAGTTCAACGGCGACCTCAGCCGGGTGGTGCACCTCTTCCCCTACGCGCCCGAGAGGGACGCCCCGGGGCCCGGCACGCCCCATGTCCGCTATTTCGGGCCCGGGCTGCACGAGGCCGGCCTCATCGAGCTGGGGGACGGCGAGACCCTGTACCTTGCGCCGGGATCCTGGGTGAAGGGCAACGTGCGCTCGATTGGCACAAGGGGCGCCGCCATTTGCGGCCGCGGGATCCTGGACGGCTCCGTCGTGGGGGGACCCGGGGCCGCGGGCGTCGTGGGCCCGGGCAGCAACGGGCTGCGGAACATGGTGTATCTGGAGGGGACCGAGGGGGCGAGGATCGAGGGGATAACCATCTTCAACTGTCACGGGGCGTGGACGGTCTACATGACCGGCACCACGGGCACGCGGGTCGACGGGGTCCGGATCCTCAACCCGAGCGTCAACTACGGCGACGACGGCATCGACATCGTCTCGTCGAGCCACGTGCTGGTGGAGAACATCTTTGTGCGGACCAACGACGACTGCGTGGTCGTCAAGAACCTGGGCGACGTCGACACGCACGACATCACCGTGCGCCGCGCCGTCCTCTGGAACATGCCCACCGGCGGGAACGGCCTCGAGATCGGATTCGAGACAAGGAACCGGCCGATCCACGGCGTGCGCTTCGAGGACATCGACATCATCCACGTGGAGCGGGGCTCGGCCATCAGCATCCACAACGGGGACGCCGCCGCGGTCGAGGACGTGGCCTTTGACGACATCAGGGTCGAGGACGCGCGCCGCAAGCTGATCGACTTCGCGGTGGTCTACGCGCAGTACGGCGCGGACCGGCCGGCGACCGACGAGGAGAATTCCCGCCGCCTGGACCGCGGGGGGGCCTGGGACGGCCTGCTCAGCTACACGCCCGAGGAGAAGCCGGAGCGGGCGAGGTTCCGGGGGCACATCAGGGATGTCCGGGTGACCAACCTGCACGTGGTGGAGGGGGCGCTGCCCTACAGCGTCCTTGCCGGATTCGACAGGGAGCACGCTGTCGAGAACGTCGTGATCGAGGGCCTGCAGTACCTGGGCCGCCCGATACGCAGTGCCGCCGAGGCCGGTTTTTCGATCGAGAACGCCGTCATAGAGTTCAGGTAGCCGGGGGGCCGGCCGCCGGCGGGCGCGCAGGTTCGATTCGCGTCCCGGGCAAAGCTAGTCGATCTTAGGCTTGGGACGGGATTTGGCCCGGGCCCGCTTGACCGCGATAGCGCGTAGTTCCTTGGCCGCAAGCAAGTCCTTTTCGCTCCCTATTGCTTCCTTGGCCCGGACCAATTCCGGGAGGGAGATGAGCCGGCAGCTTTTTCCGCCGATCTCAAACCGCTCCGCATTTGCTTTCAGGTCCTCAAAATCGCCCAGACCCAGCACCGACGACAGGATATCGACAATGCCCCAGTCTGTTTGGAGGTACAGATTGTTGACGGTCTCGCCGGGCGGCGGCGTTTTCAGAAACGAAAGGCGTTTAGGCGTCATCCGATGATGCGGATGCAGATCCCTTAGCGTTTCGCGCAGGCGCTCAATATTCTCCGGTGTGAGAACAGCACAGATATCAAGGTCCCGGGTGACGAGCGCGGAACCGTGAAGCACGCCAGCAAACCCGCCCACGACCACGAAATCGACGCCCGATTCAGCAAGTCGCTGGAGTAGTTGACTGAGGCTGTTCACTGCGTTGTCGGCGAATCCGGTCGAATTCCAGCACCAGCGCGAGCGCTTGGTCATGCTGTCTTGCCCGCTCTTCAGGGGAAAGCTTCAAACTTGCATCCACGAGGCTGAGATCGAAGCCCGCTCTCTTGGCGTCCTCGATTGCGGTATCGTCCAAGGCTTGCATTGGAATCAGTTTGGTGGACGGGCCGGTCACGTCAAATGTCCAAACCGCAACCCGCTCGGTACCCGGCCCGAGCCTGCTCCCGGCTCTCACCCCGGTTTCTGGGATTGCCTGGCAGGCCGGGATCGCTCCTCCCGGGAGGCTCATTCCCCATCCGCCTCGTGGCCAGGGGCTTCTCTCCAAGGCCGGATCGGCCCCCGAGCGGTAGGAGCTAGGCCCGGCCCGCGACTTTGCTCTTGGACGGCGGCCGCGGCGGAATGACGCTGAAGGGCCTAATGCTTCGTTTCCGCACCGTCCTCTTCGACCTCGACGGCACGCTCGTGGATGCGTTCACGACCATCCACCGCGCCTACTGCCACACGCTGCCCCTTTTCGGCGTGCCCGCGCCGAGCGCGGAAGAGGTCCGCCGCTCGGTGGGCGGAGGTTTGGAGCATGCCATGAGCCTCTTCCTGCCGCCGCATCTTGTCGCCGAGGCGTGCCGGGTTCACGTGGCCTACACGGAAAAGATCCTGCTCGAGGATCCCGTGCTCTACGACGGGGCGATGGAGCTGGTCGGCGTCTTGCACGCGCAGGGGGTGAAGACCGGCGTACTCACCAACAAGATCGGCGACCACGCCCGCGCCGTGCTCGCGCATCTCGGGATCGCCGCGCGGCTGAATGTCATCATCGGCGCCCGAGACTGTCCGTGGCGAAAGCCCGCCGCCGAATTCACGCTGGAGGCCCTGCGCCGGGTCGGCGGCGATGCGGCGCATTCCTGCCTCGTCGGCGACTCGCCGTTCGACATCAGGACCGCCGTCAACGCCGGGCTCCCCTGCCTTTGCGTCACGACCGGCACGCACGACGAGCCGGCGCTGCGCGCCGCCGGCGCCACCTCCGTCCATCCCGGCCTGAGGGCCCTGGCCGCCGCGGAGTTCGGCCTGGCGCTCTAGCCGTTTTCCGGTCTTGGCGCGAAAGGGGCCGGAGGCTTGCGCCCCCCCGGCCCGGGCCTAATTTGCGGCTCGTGAGCCACCCGACGGTCCGCGAAACCCAGGCTGAGTCGGCCGTGCGGCCGGCGGCCGAGGGGGACCCGCCGCGGGACTCCGAGCGGCTCTTCGTCGCCGTGCCGCTGCCCGACCCGGTGCGCGACGAGCTTTCCGGCCTTGCGGAACCCCTGCGGGGGGTCTCGTGGACGCGCCCCGCGCAGCTCCACCTCACACTGCGCTTCATCGGCGAGGTGCCTGCCGGAATGATCGAGCGGATTGAGGAGCGGCTGGCCTCGATCCGCGTCGAGTCCTTCATCATCCCGGTGGAGGGGGTGGGCGCGTTCCCTCCCAAGGGCCCGCCCCGCGTGATCTGGGCCGGCGTGGGCTTGGGCCACCCGCACCTTTTCCAGCTGCGCCAGCGCATGGACGATGCCCTGCTAGCGGCCGGGATCGACCTCGACGTGCGCTCCTTCCAGCCCCACATCACGCTCGCGCGCTGCGCGGGGGGCGCGGCGCCGGCCGCCTCGCCCTGGCTGCGCCGCCACCGCGAGTTCTCGACCGCGCCGTTCCGGGTCAGGGTCTTCGACCTGTGCCTGAGCCGGCTCTCCCCCCAGGGCGCGGAGCATGTGCTCCGGCGCCGCTATCCCCTGGTCTGACGGGGCCCTCCCGCTTTCGGAAGGCGCGGCGCGGTCGTCAGCCCAGCCGCACGGGCTGGCGGCGGGCCCCCCAGGTCCCGGGCTGGCGCTCGAACCGCCCGGCGACTGTGAACCCGCAGGCCCTGCAGCGGTTGTGGTCCAGGTTGTAGGAGCCCATCTCGTACCCCTGGCGCTCGATGAGCACCGTGCCGCACGACGGGCACCACGTGCTCCCGCCGGCGGGGTCGTGCACGTTGCCGGTGTACACGTACCTCAGGCCCCTGGAGCGCGCGATGTCGCGCGCGCGCAGGAGCGTGGCGATGGGCGTGGGCGGGACGCCGAGCATCCTGAAGTCGGGATGGAAGGCGGTGAAGTGCCACGGCACGTCGGGGCCGAGATTGGCGGCAAACCAGTCCGAGGCCCGCTCGATCTCCTCGCTGCGGTCGTTTTCCCCCGGGATCAGCAGCGTGGTGACCTCGAGCCAGACGCCGGTCTCCCTGCGCAGGTACGCCAGGGTGTCGAGCACCGGCTGGAGCCGGCCGAAGCAGAGCCGCTGGTAGAAGCCGTCCGTGAACGCCTTCAGGTCCACGTTCGCGGCGTCCATGAGGCTGAAGAATTCCGGCCGGGCCTGCCCGGTGATGTAGCCCGCGGTCACGGCAACGGTCCTGATCCCCCGCTCGCGGCACGCGCGTGCGACGTCGAGGGCGTATTCCGCGAAGATCACGGGATCGTTGTAGGTGAACGCCACCGAGCGGCAGCCGAGGCGCTGGGCTGCGCCGGCGATCACATCCGGCGATGCGGCATCGGCCAGCCGGTCGAATTCCCTCGCCTTGCTGATGTCCCAGTTCTGGCAGAACCGGCAGCCGAGGTTGCACCCCGCCGTGCCGAACGACAGCACGCTCGTTCCCGGCAGGAAATGGTTCAGCGGCTTCTTCTCGATCGGATCGATGCAGAACCCGCTGCTCCGGCCATACGTGGCGAGCACCATCTTGTCGCCGACCCGCTGGCGGACAAAGCAGAAGCCGCGCTGGCCGGCCTGCAGCTTGCAGTAGCGCGGGCACAGCCGGCACTCGATGCGGCCGTCGGGCCGCATCGTCCACCACCGGGCGGGGTGGGCGGATGGCCGGGGATGCTCGGCCTGCACCCTAGGCCCCTCCTTCCGGCCCGTCCGGAGCCTCCGAGAAGCTCTTTGCGGCGAACCGCTCGATGCGCACGAACTCGTCCTCGGCGATCCCCGCCTTCCGCCGCGCTATGGCGAGCTGCTCCGTCGCGGAGCCGATGCCCTCGATCGCGGGCAGCAGCACGCCCCTGCGCCCGTCGCCGGCGGACACGACGACCCCGTACACGGCCGGGTCAAGCTCCTCGGGCGAGGCCACCGGCTCGAATTTTTCGAGCACCGTGACGCTGAACCGCAGGCGGGGCAGCTCGGCGCTCGTCACCGGCGGAAAGCGCGAGTCGAGGAATGCGGCGGAGGCGGCGACGCGCCACGTCTCCCAGACCAGGTCCCGCTCGAGGGGCGCGGTGACCCCCCGGCAGCCGCGTAGCTCCCCATCGTCGGTCCTCACGGTCACGAACAGGGCGCGTCGCGTCGCCAGCTTCCCGCGGGCGCGAAACGGCGGCTTCGACGGCCCGTTCTGAAGCCCGGCCTCGACCGCGCGCCGCGCGACCGCCGGCAGGTCCTCGAAGCGCGAGGCAAATCCGCCTGCGAAGCCGGGTGCCTCGGGCCCCTGCGGCTCGAAAAGGATCGCCACGGCGTAGCCCACTCCGAACGGCCCCTCATAGCTCAGCACCTCGTGATGGCCCGCCGTCCGATGGCCGGATGCCGCCAGGGCCACCCTGGTGGAGTCCACGACATCCTCCGCCGCCCTCTCCTGAAGATCCGGGTCGATCCGGGTCAGGTCGCCAAACGCCCCCTCGCGCAGCAGGCCGACGAACGCCTCGTCGAACCGGTGCGCCTCGGGGTCATAGCCAGCCGGGGCCGCCGGCAGGAGCCGGTGGCTCATGTCTCCGCTGGCGATGATGGCCGTCCGCCGCCCCAATCCCTTCGCGGCGGCCGCGATGGCGTCGCCGAGCTCCTCGAGCCCGCCTTCCCCGGGGAAGTTCAGGCCCACGATCACCGTCGGCCCGTTCCATCCCGCCGACACGAGATAGCAGAGCGGCACCAGGGCGCCGTGGTCCAGGGGCTCGTGGGCGATCCGCCACATCCGGAGGCCGCGGCGCTCCGCCTCGAGTTCCAGCCGGTCGGCGAAATCCCGGTCGAACGGCAGGTCCACCCGGTCCTCCGGCGACCCGAACTGGCCCAGCGATCCGCGGATCCGCGGGATGTGCCAGAGGCCGAAGGCGCCCGACTGGCGGGGCGAGTGGGGGGAGACCACGACGACGGTGTCGGGATGCGCCGCCAGCGCGTGGCCGGCGACCTTGACCATGGCCTGGGCCGTGGCTTCCACGCGGGCATGGTTCCTGCCCCCCACGCCCGGCACGAGGACTGGCGCGTGCGGCATCAACCCAGCGAACTCGATTTGCCCTTCCATGGCACTTGTCTCCTTCTCTTTAGAATGTATCCCACAATCGGCGTCCCGACAACATCAAGGTCAAATAGGCGGCGGGCATTGCTTCAAACGATAGGCGCCGGCCCCGGCCCGGCGCCCTCGCGGTCACCGCGTCACCCGCGTGCCCGTTCGGCCGTCGAGCGCCGCGGAGAGGCACGCCGGGCACGTGATCACGGCCGTGCCTCCTCCCTTCTCGACGAAATGGACGCAGGCCTCGACCTTCGGGAGCATGGAGCCCGGCGCAAAATGACCCTCGGCGATGTGCCGCCTCGCCTCGGCCGCGGTCATCGTGTCGATGGCCATCTGGTCGGGTGTGCCGAAGCGCAGGAATGCCTTCTCAACCGCGGTGGAGATCACGAGGATGTCGGCGCCGATCTGCGCGGCCAGGACGGCGGATGCCAAGTCCTTGTCGATCACCGCGGCCACGCCGCTCAGGAGCCCCTTTTCATCGGCGACAACCGGGATGCCGCCGCCGCCCGCGGCGATGACGATATAGCCGCCCGCCGCCAGGTGGCGGATGACCTCGGACTCAACGATGCGGACCGGCTGCGGAGAGGGGACGACGCGCCTCCAGCCGCGGCCGGCATCCTCGACCATCTGCCATTTGTCGACGCGACGCCTCTCCTCGGCCTGATCGGGCGAATAGAACTCGCCGATAGGCTTGCTCGGCCTTGCGAACGCCGGATCCTTTCGGTCCACAAGCGTCTGGGTGACGATCGTCGCCACCGACCTTGAAAGCCTGCGTCGTCGGAACTCGTTTTCGAGCGCCTGCTGGATCTGGTAGCCGAGCGCGCCCTGGGTGTCGGCGACGATCGAATCCAGCGGCACCTGGTGCAGGATCCCCCGCGAATGCTCGCTGCGCAGGAGGATGAATCCGACCTGCGGACCGTTGCCGTGGGTGATGACGACGCGGTAGCCGCGCTCGAGCAGGTCCGTGATGTGGCGGACGGTCTCGACCACCGCGGCGTACTGGTCGGACACGCTCTGGTGGTGCGCGTCCTGGATGAGCGAGTTGCCGCCGATGGCGATGACGAGGGTTTTCATTCGGCTGCGCCCGGATGGGCCTACATCGTGAGCCACCAGCCCGGCCGCCCGTCAATCCCCGAGCCGTTCCCGGGCAATAAATGCGCAGCCATCGGCAATACGTGGGGAGAGTCGGGGGGTGCTTGGTGGCAGGATAGGTGCGAGGCGGTCGACGGGCCGCCCGGCATGAGCAATTCCTTCCACTTTCTCACCGATGCCCAGCTCCGGGAGGAGCTGGACCGGTGCGTCTATTGCGAGGAGAAGCCCTGCCAGGAGGCGTGCCCGGCCGACTGCTCACCGGCCGACTTCATCATGGCCGCCCGCGAAGGGCAGAAATCCGACTTCCGCCGGTCGGCCGCCATGATCCTGCGGGCGAATCCGCTCGGCGGGGTGTGCGGGGCGGTCTGCCCCGACACCTTCTGCGTGAAGGCGTGCTCGCGCCGGTTGTTCGACCGGCCGATCGAGATCCCGGCGGTCCAGGCCGCAATCTTGGAGAAGGCGAAGGCACTGGGCATCCCCGCCTCGCCGCCGGAGCCGGCCAACGGAATGAAGGTCGCGGTGATCGGGGCTGGCCCCGCTGGGCTGGGCGCCGCGGGCGTCCTCGCGCAGCGCGGCTACGGCGTGACGGTCTTCGACAAGCGCAGGCGGCTCGGCGGGATGATGAACCTCATCCCAGATTTCCGCCTGCCAAAGAGGGTCGTGCGCACCGACGTCGACTTCGTCAAGGGCCTCGGCGCGATCGAATTCAAGCTAGGAGCGGACATCGCCGACGCAGCCTCGCTGCTCGGGAGGTTCGACGCCGTCATTGTCAGCGCCGGACTGGGCAAGCCGATGCAGCTCGGCGTCCCCGGGGAGGAGCACGCAATATCGTGGCAGCCGTTCCTCGAGCGCAGGGGGAAGGCCCCGGTCGCCGGCAAACGCGTCGGAATCATAGGCGGCGGCGCGGTCGCGGCGGACTGCGCGACGACGGCGGCCCGGCGCGGCGCGGCGTCAGTCGAGCTGATCTACAGGCGGCGGCTGCGCGACATGCCCGTGACGGCCTACGAGCGCCGGATGCTGCTCGAGCACGGGGTCGAGATCTCGACCTGCGTGAAGCCGGTAGCCGTCGTACACGCCGGCGGGCGGGTCAAGGGCCTTCGCCTCGCGCGGCAGACGCTGCCCAGGGGCAGGGCGCCGCTGCCCGGGAACTTCGTCGTCAGCGCGGGGGAGCCGCCGGTGTTCCGCGAGTTCGACGTCGTCGTCTCCGCGATCGGCAACCGCGCGTCGCTGGCTACCCCGGCGGCCAAGGGGATCTTCTACGCCGGCGACCTCGTGCTCGGGTCGTCCACCGTCGTCGAGTCGGTGGCGACCGGGAAGAACGCGGCGCTCGAGGCCGACGCCTTTCTCCGCGGCGAGCCGGGCCTGAGGATCGCGAGCCGCGCCAAGAGCCACGTGCTGCTGTCCGGCAGGAGCGCGCGCCCGGTGGCGCTCGACGCCGACTTCTTCGGCCGCAGGATCCTCTCCCCCCTGCTGCTCTCGGCCGCGCCGCACACCGACGGCTACGAGCAGATGCGCGCCGCCTACGGGCGCGGCTGGGCCGGCGGCGTGATGAAGACCGCGTTCGACAACGTGCCGGTCCATATCCCGGGGGAGTACATGTTCGTGCTCGGCCGCGCGACCTACGGGAACTGCGACAATGTGTCGGGCCACACGCTCGACCGGGTGTGCCGCGAGGTCGGGCGGCTCGTCCGCGAATTCCCCGACCGCCTGACGCTCGCGTCGACCGGCGGCCCGGTCACCGGCCGCGACGAGGCGGACCGCGCGGTCTGGCAGTCGAACACCCGCAAGCTCGAGGCCGCGGGCGCCATGGGCGTTGAGTACAGCCTTTCCTGCCCGCAGGGCGGCGACGGCACGAATGGCGACCTTGTCTCCCAGAACGCCGAGCTCACGGCGAGGATCGTCGGCTGGGTCATGGAGGCCGGCGACCCGGGCGTGCCGAAGCTCTTCAAGCTCACCGGGGCCGTCACCGCGATCCAGCCGATCGTCCGGGCGGTCAGGGAGGTGCTTGCGCGCCATCCGGACAAGAGGGCCGGCGTGACGCTCGCGAACAGCTTCCCGTCGCTCGCGTTTCGCCGCTCGGCGAACCGCCGCTGGGACGAGGGCGTCGTGATCGGCATGTCGGGCGAGGGCGTGCGGCCCATCAGCAACCTTACGCTCGCGAAGGTGGCCGGCATGGGCGTCACCGTCTCCGGCAACGGGGGCGCGATGACGTACCGCGACGCGGCCAACTTCCTCGCGCTCGGCGCCGAGACCGTGCAGTTCTGCACCGCCGTGATGAAGTTCGGCCTCGGCTACGTCGACGAGCTCCACTCGGGCTTGAGCCACCTGCTGGAGGAGCGCGGCCTGCGCTCGGTGCGCGAGCTGATAGGCTCGGCGCTGCCGGACCCGATAGCGGATTTCGGGTCGCTGCCGGCGGCGAAGAAGATCCCAGCGGTGGCCGCCGCGCTTTGCGAGCACTGCGGCAACTGCACGCGATGCCCGTACCTTGCGGTGGCCCTGGACGGGCGCGGCGTGCCGGAGTTCGACGCGGCGCTGTGCATCGGCTGTTCGCTTTGCGCGCAGAAGTGCTTCGCGGGCGCGCTGACGATGCGGGCGCGGACCGGGCCCGAGGCGGCGGCGCTAAAGGAATGCTGACCCACGCCGTCATGAACCGCTCCTTGCTCATCGAAAACGGGACGCTGCTCTCGACCGGGGGCGCGGCGTCCCTCCGGCGCGGCCATTCGGTCCTGATCGAGGGGGGCGTCATCACGCGCGTCGCGCCGCGCGAGCGGATGGGCCGGTTCTCCGGCAGGCGCGTCGATGCCGCGGGGAAGGTCGTGATCCCGGGCCTTATCAACGGCCACACCCATTTTTACGGCGCGTTCGCCCGCGGGCTGACCGGGACGAAGCCGGCCCGCGACTTCCTGGGGGTGCTGAGGAACCTCTGGTGGCGGCTCGATTCGGCGCTCACCACCGAGGACTGCTACTACAGCGCGCTGGTCGCGCTCATCGACTCGATCCGGCACGGCGCCACGACGGTCATCGACCACCATTCCAGCCCCGGGGCCGTGGGCGGGTCGCTGGACGCGATCGCGTGCGCGGTGCGCGAGACGGGCCTGCGCGGCTGCCTCTGCTACGAGGTCTCCGACCGCGACGGCGCGCGCGTCATGCGGGAGGGGCTGGCCGAGAACGTCCGCTTCATCCGACGCTGCCAGGCGGAGAACGGCGCCGGCCTGCGGGCGCTCTTCGGGCTGCACGCCTCGTTCACCCTGTCCGACGCGACGCTGGAGGAGGCGGCGGGCCTGGGGCACGACCTGCAGACCGGCTTCCATATCCACGCCGCCGAGGCGCAGGCAGACCAGCGCGCCGCGCGGCGCAGATCGCGGATGGGGGTGGTCCAGCGGCTGAGGCGATTCGGGATCCTCGGAAGGCGCTCGATCGCGGCGCACTGCATCCACGTGTCCCGCAGGGAGATGGATTCGCTCGCGGAGACCGGCACGGCGGTGGCGCACAACCCCCAGTCGAACCTCAACAACGCCGTCGGCATCGCCGACGTGATCGAGATGGCGCGCCGAGGGGTCCTTGTCGGGCTCGGCACGGATGGAATGACGGCCGACATGCTCGAGGAGCTGCGCGTCGCGCTCTGGGCGCAGCACCTCGGCAGCGGGGACCCGTCGGAGGGCTTTGAGGAGGTCGCGGGCGCGCTGTTCAACGGGAACGCGGAGGTCGCCGGGCGGATCTTCGGCCTGCGCTTCGGCGGGATCCGCGCGGGCTGCGCGGGCGACGTGGCCATCTTCGACTACGACCCGCCGACGCCGCTCGCGGGAGCAAACGCCCTCAGCCACGTCGTGTTCGGCCTATCCCAGGCGCAGGTCGACACGACCATCGTCGGCGGCCGGGTGCTGATGGAGCACAGGCGGCTCAAGCTCGACCTCGACGAGGCGCGCGTGAACGCGCGCGCCCGCGAGCTCGCAGGAAAATTATGGCAAAGAATATGAGCGAGAAGGCCAAGCTCACCCCGACGCCTCCCGCGGCGGCCAGCTACGAGGCGATCCGCCGGCGCGCGAAGGAGATGGAGAACGACACCGTGCGCTTCCTCTGCGACCTGGTGCGCACGCAGTCCTATTCCTCGAAGGAGCGCGAGGTGATTGCCGTCATCGAGCGCGAGATGAAGAGGGTCGGCTTCGACGAGGTCCGCGTCGACGGCCTCGGCAACGTCATCGGGCGCATCGGCTCGGGCGCGCGGGTGATGGCGTTCGACGGGCACGTGGACACGGTCCTCCCCGGCGACCGGTCGCAGTGGACCTTCGACCCCTTCGACGCGAGGGTCGATGGCGGCAAGATCCGCGGCCGCGGCTCCGTCGACCAGAAGGGCGGCGTCGCGACGATGATCCACGCCGGCGCCATCATCAAGGAGCTCGGGCTGAACGACCAGTTCACGATCTATTTCACCGGCACGGTCATGGAGGAGGACTGCGACGGGCTCTGCTGGCAGTACATCCTCGACGAGGACGGGATCAGGCCGGAGCTCGTCGTGATCACCGAGCCGACGAACCTCAACATCTATCGCGGCCACCGCGGCCGGATGGAGATCCGCGTCGAGGTGAAGGGCCGCAGCTGCCACGGCTCGGCGCCCGAGCGCGGGGACAACGCAATCTACAAGATCGCGCGCATCGCGCTCGAGATCGAGAAGCTCAACGAGCGGCTCCGCGGCGATCCGTTCCTTGGGAAGGGCACGGTCACGATCTCCGAGGTGAAGTCGTCCTCGCCGTCGCTCTGCGCGGTGGCCGACGAGGCCGGCATACACCTCGACCGCCGCCTCACGCTGGGCGAGACGAAGGAAAGCGCGATAGCCGAGGTGCGGGACGCGGCGGCGCGCGCCGGCTATCCGGACGCGAAGGTCTTCGTCCTCAACTACGCGGAGGCCGCCTATACGGGAAAGGTCTACCCGACCGAGAAATACTACCCCACGTGGGCGCTCGGGGAGGGCTCGCCCCACCTGAGGAGCGCGGTGGACGCCTACGCGGGCGTGCTCGGCAGGCCGCCGCTCGTCGGCAAGTGGACATTCAGCACCAACGGCGTCGCCACGGCGGGCCTCAAGGGCATCCCGACCCTCGGCCTGGGGCCGGGCAACGAGGCCTACGCGCACGCCGCGGACGAGGCCTGCCCGGTCGAGCACCTGAGCGCGGCCGTGGCGTTCTACGCGGCGCTCGTGGCGAAATTGAACGGCAAGGTCTAAAGCGCCATGGTCAAATTCGCATACCGTTGCAGCACATGCGGGAAACGCTATGGGCGCGACGAGGTGCGCTATCTCTGCCCGGAGTGCGGCAGGTCGTACCGGCCGGGCATGCCGCTGCGCGGCGTGCTCACCGCGGAGTTCGACTACCGGTCCATCCGCCGGAAATTTCGCAGGACGAGGCCGGACTGGGGCCTGTTCTGCGCGGTCGAGCCGAGGTTCTTCCCGCCCTTCGAGATGGGAGCGACGCCGTTCTTCCGCTCGGCGGCGCTGGGCGGGGCGTTCGGCCTGGGGGACGTCTGGATCAAGAACGACGCCTTAAACCCCAGCGGGTCGCTCAAGGACCGGGCGTCCTTCCTGGTTGCCGCCGAGGCGAACCGGCTGGGGGAGGGGACGATCGTCACGGCGTCCACCGGCAACGCGGCCAGCTCGCTCGCAGCGGTCTGCGCCGCCGGCGGCAAGCGCGCCGTGATCTTCGTGCCGCAGTCGGCGCCGAAGGCGAAGCTCGTCCAGATGCTCCTCTACGGTGCGCTCGTGGTGCCCGTCAGGGGAACCTATGACGACGCGTTCCGCCTGTCGCTCGAGTACACCGCGCGCCACGGCGGGCTGAACCGCAACACGGGCTACCACCCGCTCACGATCGAGGGGAAGAAGACGGTCGGCCTCGAGATCTGGCAGCAGAACGGGTGGCGCGTGCCGTCCGTGATCGTGGTGCCGACGGGCGACGGGGTGATCCTCGGCGGGGTCTTCAAGGCCTTCGAGGACCTGCGGGAGGCGGGCCTCATCCCGAGGCTGCCCCGCCTGGTCTGCGTGCAGGCCGAGAAGTCCTGCGCGATCCACCGATACATCTCGACGGGGCGCTACCGAAACGCGAGCAACCCGGCGACAATTGCGGACTCCATCTCGGTCTCGGTCCCGTCCAACGCGCACCTCGCGCGGGCCGCCGTGCTCCGGAGCCGCGGGTTCTCCCTCACCGTCAGCGACAGGGAGATCCTGGAGGGCCAGCGCACGCTTGCGGCGACGAGCGGGGTGTTCGCCGAGCCGGCCGCGGCCGCCGCGGCGGCCGCCCTGGGCAAGCTGCTCCGCGCCAAGGAGCTGAGGCCGCGCGAGCAGGTCGTCGTGCTCGTCACGGGGAACGGCCTGAAGGACGTCGACGCGGCGCTTGGGAACGTCCGGATCCCCGCCGCGATCGCGCCGACCGAGGCGGGGCTCGAAAGCGTCGCCGGCCGCCTCGCGGAGAAAGGGCCACCGTGATGAACGCGACCAGCGGCAAGGGCTGGCGCAACGACGCCGACGCCAAGGTCACCGGCCGGGCGAAGTTCACCGACGACCTCAAGTTCGCTCGGATACTGCACGCGGCGCCGGCCTACTCCGACTTCGTCCACGCCAGGATCCTGCGCGTCGTAACGGAGGCCGCGGAGAAGGCCGCCGGCGTGGTGAGGGTCCTGACGGCGGGCGACGTTCCCGGCGCGAACCGCTTCGGGCAGATCATCCGCGATTACCGCATCTTTGCGGACGACAAGATCCGTTACCACGGCGACGTCGTGGCGATGGTCGTCGCGGAGACGCGCGACCTGGCGATCGCCGCCGCGTCGCTTGTCAGGGTGGAGGCGGAGCCCCTGCCGGCGGTGCTCGACGCGGAGGAGGCCCTGCGGCCAGGCGCCGTGCTCGTGCACGAGGGCCACGGCTCCAACCTCGTCAACACCCACCGCATCCGGCGCGGGGACGTCCGCGAGGGCTTCCGCCAGGCGGATTTCGTGCTCGAGGAGGAGTTCCGGACGCAGTCGGTGGAGCACGCCTACATGGAGCCCGAGGTGGCGGTCGGCGTGCCGCGGTCGGACGGCGTCATCGAGGTCTACGGCAGCATGCAGCACCCGTTCAGCACGAGGCGGTTCGTGTCGGCGTGCCTCGGGGTCCCGCTGTCGGGCGTCGAGGTGGTCGGCACGCCGATGGGCGGGGGCTTCGGCGGCAAGGACGACACCGCGGCGATCGTCTGCGCCCGCGCGGCGCTGGCCGCGAGGATCCTCGGGCGGCCGGTGAAGATGATGTACCGGCGCGACTGGTCGATTCGCGAGAGCTACAAGCGCCATCCGTACCGCGTGCGCTACAAGATGGGCGTGACGAAGGACGGCAGGATCACCGCGGTGCGGTGCCGGATCCTGGCGGACGGCGGCGCATACTGCTCGGTCACGCCGTGGGTCACCTGGCGCTCCACCGTGCAGTGCTGCGGACCGTACGTCGTCGAGAACGTCCACTGCGACACGCTGGGGGTCTACACCAACAACGTCGTCGCGGGCGCGATGCGCGGCTTCGGCTCGCCGCAGATGAACTTTGTCGTGGAGCAGATGGTGGAGATCGCCGCGGCCAAGGTGGGCATCTCCGGCGTCGAGTTCCGCCGCCGCAACATGGTGCGCCAGGGCAGCGTGACGATCACCGGCCAGAAGCTCGACGGGCACAAGGTCGCGATGGGCGAGGTGCTCGACGCCGTGCTCAAGGAGACCGGCTACGAGGCGAAGCTCGCGAAATGCTCGCACGGCGCGTCCGACTCCGAGGAATGCTACGGCATCGGCCTGGCGATGAGCTACCGCGGCGTGAGCCTGGGCGCCGAGGGCATCGACAGCTGCACGGCGATAATCAACGTCCAGGCCGACGGCTCGATCCTGCTCGAGGTCGGCGTGCACGAGAACGGCCAGGGCGCGGAGTCGGCGATGTCGCTGATCGCCGCGCGGGAGCTGGGCGTGAGCCTCGGCCGCATCCGCTACCGCCGCGCGTCGACCTCGACCGTGCCCGACGGCGGCACGACGGTCGCGTCCCGGGGAACGATCATGGGCGGGGGCGCGGTTACGCTCGCCGCGCGGGAGTTGAAGCAGAAGATCGCCGAGGCGGTCTGCGGGCGGCTGCGGTGCCGGGCGAAGGCGGTGCGGATTGCCGGCGACGAGGTCCTGGGGCGGGCCGGGGGCGAAAGGATCCCGTTCGACGAGGCGATCCGCCTGATGTTCCAGACCCAGCGCGTCCCGTACGCGTGCGGCGTGTTCAAGGGACCGCCCGTCTCGTGGGACGAGCGCACCGGGCAGGGCGACGCCTATTTCACGTGGGTCTACGGCTGCCAGGCGGTCGAGCTGACGGTGAACAAGAGGTCGGGAAGGGTGAAGCTCCTCGGCGCCGTCGCGGCCCACGACGTCGGGCGCGCGGTGAACCCCGAGATGGTGCGCGGGCAGTTCTTCGGCGGCATGGCGATGGCGACGGGCTACGCGCTGCACGAGGAGATCCGGTCGAAGGACGGGCGGATCACCAACCTCAACCTCAACAGCTACCGCATCCCGCGCGCGACGGACCTGCCCGAGATGACGGCGATCATCGTGGAGAACCCCGACCCGCTGTCGCCGAGCGGGGCGAAGGCCATCGGCGAGCCGACCAACGAGATCCTCGCCCCGGCGATCGCCAACGCCATCTTCCACGCGACCGGGCGGCGCGAGTTAGCGCTCCCGATCAAGATGTCGGCGCTGCCCGACGAACCGCCCGACGACGAGTGCCGGCTATGAAGCTCCACATCAACGGGCGCGACCTCGAGATCGCCGATGCCGCCGGCGAGCGGCGGCTCATCGAGTTCCTCCGCGAGGACCTCGACCTGACCGGCGCGAAGAACGCGTGCGACATCGGCGCGTGCGGCGCGTGCACCATCCTGGTCGACGATGCGCCGCTGAAGATCTGCATCAAGCGCGTGAAGGACGTAGTCGGCCACCGCGTGCTCACGATCGAGGGCATGGCCGCGCCGGACGGCACGCTGCACCCGCTGCAGCGGGCGTTCGTGGAGCGCGGCGCGATCCAGTGCGGCTTCTGCACGCCCGGGATGGTCCTCGTGGCGCATGCGTTCCTGCTCAAGAATCCGCGGCCGACGCGGGACCAGATCCGCAAGGCGATCAACGGCAACCTCTGCCGCTGCACGGGCTACCAGCAGATCATCGACGCGATCGAGGAGGCCTCGGTCCACTACCGCGGGGCGGAGGCGCCGGCGCAGGCGGCCGAGCCGGCCCATGTCTGAATCCCTTGCCTATGAAGTCCATACGAAATAGCCTGGCCGAGCTCGGGAAGCTGAAGACCGACACCTGCGGCAAGGACTTCCTGCTCACGTGGGAAAAGGCCGAGGACGAGATCCGCGCTCTGCTGCTGGTCGCCGAGATCCTCTCGGAGCTGCACCGGGCGGGGAAGCCGCTGCGCGTCTTCGACTCGGGGCTCGCGATCTCGATCTTCCGCGACAACTCCACGCGCACCCGGTTCAGCTTCGCCTCCGCGGTCAACGCGCTCGGGCTCGGCCTGGCGGACCTGGATGAGGAGAAGTCGCAGATCGCGCACGGCGAGACGGTGCGCGAGACGGCCAACGTGATCTCCTTCCTGGCGGAGGTGATCGGGATCCGCGACGACATGTACCTGGGGGAGGGCAACGCCTACATGCGCGAGGTCGCGGGCGCGGTGCAGGAGGGTTTCGACCGGGGGATCCTCCACCAGCGCCCCTCCGTCGTGAACCTGCAGTGCGACATCGACCACCCGACGCAGTCGGTGGCCGACCTCCTCGCGCTCAAGAGGCACTTCGGCTCCCTCGAGGCGCTGCGCGGCAGGAAGATCGCGATGTCCTGGGCCTACTCTCCGAGCTACGGGAAGCCGCTTTCCGTGCCGCAGGGCATCATCGGCCTGATGTCGCGCTTCGGGATGAAGGTGGCGCTCGCGCACCCCGAGGGCTACGGCCTCATCCCCGAGGTCGTCGCGCTCGCGCGGCGCAACAGCGCGAAAAGCGGCGGCGGGTTCGAGGTCGCGTCGAGGATGGAGGACGCGTTCCGCGACGCGGACATAGTCTACCCGAAATCGTGGGCGCCGTTCTCGGTGATGCAGCGGCGGACGCCGCTGCTGCGGAAGGGAGACCGGGAGGGGCTCAAGGCGCTGGAGAAGGAATGCCTAGCGAACAACGCCAGGTTCAAGCGATGGGAGTGCGACGAGGCGAAGATGAAGCTGACGCGCGGCGGCGCGGCGCTCTACATGCACTGCCTGCCCGCCGACATCTCCGGCGTGAGCTGCGCGCAGGGCGAGGTCGCGGCGGGCGTGTTCGAGCGCTACCGGCACGCGACCTACCGCGAGGCCGGATTCAAGCCGTTCGTCATCGCCGCAATGATCCTCATGGCGCGGGTAAAAAACTACACGGCCGCGCTCCGGCGGCTGGCAAAGGACTGACATGTCAACGATCATCAAGCAGCTGCACCCCGACGTGATCCGCAGGACCGCGAGGCGATGCCGGGAGCGGGGCATCGTCATCCCGACATTCAGCCAGCTGCGCGACCCGTCGCTCATCCCGCCGTCCGTCCGCGCCCGCCTGGGGGGCGTCAGGCTCTCGGACGTCGACCCGCTCAACCTCTTCCGCATCACGTGGAAGAACGACCTGCGGACCGGGCGCTACGGAGGCGTGAACCACCTCGAGATCCCGCCCGCGGTCACCGGGGTGAAGGCGCGCGTCATCGGGCTGATCGGCTCGTATTTCCCGACCGGCGCGCACAAGGTCGGAGCGGCGTTCGGCTGCCTCGTCCCGCGGCTGGTGAGCGGCGAGTTCGACCCCGGGGTCCACAGGGCCGCGTGGCCCTCGACCGGGAACTTCTGCCGCGGCGGCGCGTTCGACTGCGCGCTCCTCGACTGCGCGGCCATCGCTATCCTCCCCGAGGAGATGTCGCGCGAGCGCTTCGAGTGGCTCAAGCGGATCGGAGCCACGATCATCGCCACCCCCGGCTCCGAGTCGAACGTGAAGGCGATCTACGACAAGTGCTGGGAGCTCAAGCGTGATCCGGCGAACGTGATCTTCAACCAATTCGAGGAGTTCGGGAACCCCATCTTCCACTACAACGTCACCGGCCCCGCGCTGGAGGAGGTGTTCGCCGGGCTCGGCGACGGCCGGCTCCGGGCCGCCGCCTTCGTCTCCGCGACAGGGTCGGCCGGCACGATCGCGGCCGGGGATTTCCTCAAGGCCCGCCATCCGGGCCTCAAGATCGTGGCGACCGAGGCGCTCCAGTGCCCGACGTTGCTGCGAAACGGCTTCGGCGCGCACCGCATCGAGGGCATCGGCGACAAGCACGTGCCCTGGGTGCACAACGTCCGCAACACCGACGCCGTCGCCGCCATCGACGACGAGGACTGCATGAGGATCGTGCGCCTCTTCAACGAGCCCGCCGGGCGCGAGCACCTCGCCTCGCTCGGCGTGGCGCGAAGGCACCTGAGGCGGCTCCCGCTCCTCGGCATCTCCGGCGTCTGCAACCTCCTGGCCGCGATCAAGGCCGCGAAATACTTCGAGCTCGGCGAGCGCGACGTGATCTTCACCGTGTTCACCGACTCGATGCAGCTCTACCAGTCGCGCCTCGCGGAGCTGCGCGCGCAGCGGGGCCCCTACACGGAGAAGGCCGCCGTGGCCGACTTCGCGGGCGCCGTCGCCCACCAGTCGGTCGACTACTTCAGGGAGCTGTCCTACGCGGACAGGAAGGCCATCCACAACCTGAAGTACTTCACGTGGGTCGAGCAGCAGGGGAGGACCTCCGAAGAGCTCGACGCGCAGTGGGACCCCGAATTCTGGCGCGCCATGTTCGAGGGGGAGGTCGTCCACTTCGAGCGGCTGATCGCCGCCTTCAACAGGCAGGTGAAGGGCTGACCGGGCGGCCCGCCGCCTCGCCGCAGGGGCCGGCCAGGGGGACGACGTGGGCCTCCGGCACGTGCCCGTCGATGACCTCGCGCGCAAGGTTGAACCACGCCCGGCACCGGTCGAGCACGACGCTGTCGGCCGTCGCCGCGATCTCATCCGCCTCGGCGAGGATCCTGTCGGGATTCCGGACCAGCTCGACCCGCCACGCCCAGCCGCGCTCCGCCGCCAGCTGCTCCACGATGCCTTTCAGGCGGCCGCTGTTGCCCACGGGCCGGTCGAAGAACCAGGTGCAGGGCCCGGCGCCCCAGGCGGCGATCGCCCGGCCCAGGAGCTCCAGGGCGGGCATCGTCTCGGAGACCTTCCGGTAGGTGCCGTGCATGCTGGCAAGGTCGCGGTACGTGCCGTCGCACGCGCCGAGGAGGACGCCCCCGCCCAGGGCCACCTCGACCATCGTCAGCACAGATCGGAAGAGCGTCGTGTAGGGAAAGAGTGTAGATCTCGGT
>OBLT010000074.1_pt1 | contig 74431 bp, 60 predicted proteins | sample 1518721 | NCBI WGS metagenome assembly OBLT01 (sample SAMEA3539307, study PRJEB22396) | soil metagenome | biome: tundra; feature: field; material: soil | place: USA | collected 2010-05 | depth 0.15 m | reverse complement strand
CAAGCTGATCTGGATCCACGTCGATCCGGGCCGCATGCACGTGGTCTTCGTCGGGGTTGGCGGCGTGGGCGCGGCGCTCTTTCGGCTCAGTCTCAACCTGCCCAGCAACGTGTTCCACAAGCCGACCGTGGAGCACGCCCTGCAGGAGCTGAAAGAAAAGTACGGCCTGGTCAACATCACGTACCGGGTTCGAGATCTTGGCGAGGCCCAGATCACACCCTTCGGCCCCATGGTCCCCGATCGACTGCTCCAGATCTACATCGTGTCGCGTGAATTCCTGGGTTGGTCGCTCGACGTTTCGGTCAGCGCCACTTGGGGCGTCGTGCCCGCGGTGTCCTACCACCGCGCCAGCCTGCTGCTCGACGACGACCGGCTGTTTACCAGGGTCGAGTTCGCCTTCCCCTACCGGCAATACCTGGCGGAGGAAGAGCCACGCCTGCGCTGGGTGCACGGTGGGTTCGACGCCGCTTACCGTCTGCCAACCCGGCTGCAAGGGCGGCTGGCGCTGCGCCTCGAGACATCGCTCTATCTGTCTCAATACGATCGTCCGGACCTGGCCATCAGCACTTACGACTTCTTGCGCAGCACGACGGTGCCCGCGTTGGTGTTCATAAGGCCCTACTTGGAAGTGTCGCTTGGCGCGGGCACCGACGTGGTGAGCATCTTTCAGGTGCAGCGCGTGTCGACGAGCGCGACGGACAACCCGGCGCTAGGGGACCTGAAATCGGTGCGGGCTCTATTTCGACTGGTGGCCAACCTGGATCCGCGCGCCCTGGTCATGCAACGCGACCAGCGGCCCTGGTTGCACCTGCAGGTCGACACAGCCACGTCGAACATACAGAAGTGGCTGGTCGTGACCACGCTGACCGGCCAAGAGGTGGTGAGCGTGGGACGACACCGCTTCATCGTCCGTGGTCGGGGCACCCAGCTGGCGGGGGACGTGCGCTTTTGGGACGAGATGCAATTGGCCGGGGACTACCAGCGCGTGTTCTTCGGCAACAGATATTGGGTTCGCCAAGCGGCCCAAGTGGAGACTGCCTACCGCATGCACCTGTGGCGCGATTGGTTCGCTCTCGGCGTATTCCACGACACCTCGCTGTTCACGGATCGCAGCCAGCCCAGCCATCGCCCAACCGTCGTCGACGCCTTCGGTCCCAGCGTGCACTTCCTGCTGCTCGATACGTTCGCGCTGGATATCTACGCTGGCTTCGGCTTCGCGCCCGTGGGCTTCGACCAGACGGTTACCTTCGCCTTGCAGACCATTTTCTAGCGCTCACAGGAGGTGTCCAGAAATTGGTATTCAGGGGTGGGGTTCGAACGTGTGACGACCCGTGGCGGAGAGACGATGGCCAGTGCCACGGAGAAGAAAGTATTCCTCACCCCCAAGCCCTCTCCCGAAGGGAGAGGGGTGAAGAAGGGCGCGGTAATCACAGGCAAAATCCGCCCCTCTCCCTCCGGGAGAGGGGCCACAGGGTGAGGGTGATACTCCCCTCCGTGGCACTGGTCATCCCGTTCTCGCGGATGGTTGGGCCCCATCCTCCTCGCCTCGTTCGCTTCGATTTCTGGACACCTCGCAGACCGCGCTCGGTGCTCTAGGACACGAGCACGGGCGGCGGCGTCCGGGTGGACGACAGCATCGGCTCGGACGAGCTGACATGAGCCGGTTTGGCGAGTAGAAAGACGGTGCCTCCGGAGGGAGTGTCTTCGTGCGACCGCGGAGTGGCCGCGAGCTGCTGGGTGCGATTGCGGGCCATGGTCACGAAGCTTTCCTGGCAGCGCACGCGGGGTGCGTCCTTGTCGGGAACCACGCGCTGGTAGGTGCCGTCGGGAAGCAACACGCGCGCGCGGACGTTGTCGGCCAGCTGGGTGGCGAGGATCTCTTTCAAGATGCGCGCGCGCAAGGTTTCGTCGTCGATGGGAAACATGACCTCGATCCGGCGCACGAAATTGCGCGGCATCCAGTCCGCGGAGGAAAGGTAGACCTCGTGCTTGCCACCGGCGTCGAAGTAGAAGATGCGCGCGTGTTCGAGAAAGCGATCCACGGTGCTGATCACGCGGATGTTCTCGCTTTGCCCGGGAATGCCGGGTTGCAGACAGCAAATACCGCGCACGAGCAGATCGATGCGCACGTTCGCTTGCGAGGCCCGGTAGAGCGCCCGAATGACATCCGGATCGACGAGAGAGTTCATCTTGGCGATGATGTGGCCCTTGCTGCCGAAGCTGCTTTCGCGCGCGATGAGCTCGAGGATGCGCTCTTTGAGCCCGAGCGGGGCCACCGCGAATCGCTTCCACGAGGGCGGCGCGGAATAGCCCGTAATCAGGTTGAACAGTGCCCCGGCATCGTCGGCGAAATCCTCGCGCGCGGTGAGATAGGAGATGTCGCCGTAGGTGCGGGCGGTCGCCGGGTTGTAGTTGCCGGTGGAAAGGTGGACGTAGCGGCGAATGACCCCGCGCTCGCGGCGAACCACCAGCGCGACCTTGCAATGGGTCTTGAAACCGACCAGGCCGTAGACCACGTGCACCCCCGATTCTTCCAGCACGCGCGCCCACGCGATGTTGCGGCCTTCGTCGAAGCGGGCCTTGATTTCCACGACCGCGGTGACCTGTTTGCCGTTCTCGGCCGCACGAATGAGCGCGCTGATGACCGGTGAATCCGCGCTGGTCCGGTACAGTGTCTGCTTGATGGCCAGTACGTCGGGATCGTCGGCCGCCTCGGATACGAAATCGACGACGTGGTCGAACGACTCGTATGGATGGTGCAGAAGGATGTCGCGCTCGGCGAGCGTCTTGAAGATTTCGCCTTCGTGCAACTGCGGAACGAGCTGGGGCGCGAAAGGCTCGTCGTGAAAGTCGCGCAGCAGCGGATGATTGCCGAGCGGCGCCAGGTCGCCCATGCGCAAGGGACCATCCACGCGATACACGTCCGAGGCTTCAAGGCGCAAAGCCCCGCGCAGAAAGGTCTCGACCTCGGCGGGCGCGTCGCTGGCGACTTCCAAGCGCACCGCCTGTCCGCGCTCGCGCTTGCGCAATTCGCGCTGAATGGTCTTGAGCAGATCGTCGGCCTCGTCCTCGTCGATGGACAGATCGAAGTTGCGCGTGACCCGGAACGGGCTGCAACCGACCACGCGAAAGCCTGGGAAGAGGCCGCCCACGTGCATGGCGATCAAATCTTCCAGTAGGATGAACGCGGCTTGGCCACTGGCGGAAGTCTCGACCTCGACCAAGCGGGCCAGCACACCGGGAACCTGCACCACGGCGAAGATGGTTTGACGGCGAGCCACACGCTGGCGCTCTTTGTGTAGAAGAATGGCCAGGTTCAAACTGCGATTGCGCAGGGCCGGAAAGGGATGTCCCTGATCCACGGCCAGCGGCGTGAGCACCGGCCACACGTCGCGGGCGAAGCGAACCTGCAAAGCGGCCCGCTGATCCTCGCTAAGGTCGCTTGGCCGGACGAAATGGATGCCCGCCTTGCTGACCAGCTTCGGCGCGATGTCCCCGCGCCAATTCTGGTACAAGGCCCGGACCATGTCGTGGGTACGGGCGCTGATACGGGCCAACTGCTCGATGGGCGGCATGCCATCGGCGTTCACGTCGACGACCCCACCCGCCACCAACTGCTTGAGTCCGGCCACGCGGACCATGAAAAACTCGTCGAGGTTGCTCGCCACGATGGCCTGGAATTTCAAGCGCTCGGCCAGCTGCACCGTGGTGTCGCACGCCTCTTCCAGAACGCGCGCATTGAATTCCAGCCAGGACAGCTCGCGGTTAAAGAAAGTCCCTGGCTGGTTGTCGACTTGCTCCACAACCGCCTGAGATTTCTCCTTGCTGCTGGAAGTCCGGGGAGTCAAGGCGGGTAAGTCTGGACCGCGGTATCCCCGATGTCATGTGACAATTCTGCGACGATTTCTGGAGGGCTTGGCATGCCTCGAGCTCGCGGTCACCACGACCAGTCTTGCGGCGAAAACCTTGTGAAACAGCTGAGCTTCGTGCGCCACATCCCACAATTCGAGGTCAGCCGGGCCTTGGGTGTGCAGGCGCAGCACGACCTTTCCGTCGGCGGTTTCGGCACGTATGCTGCTGATCGGCTGTGCGTGGCTGCGATCCAGGGCGTCCGCAACGCGCAATAGGGTTGCCAATTTGCGCACATAGCGGGCCTCGCCCGGCGTCAAGCCCTCCATACCGGGATGGTGCAGATCCGGGGGACTGCGGCGATGGAAACGGGCGATGCGCGCCACGATGTCGCGTTCGCGGTCGGCGAGTCCGGGGATGTCGCCGTTGCGGACAAGATACTCGGTGTGGCGGTGATGCTTCTGGTAGCTCACCGAGTGGCCGATGTCGTGCAGCACGGCCGCGACTTCGAGGTAGGGACGCACGGCCATGGGCAAGCGGTGGAGTGCCGCTAGTTGATCGAACATGGCGATGGCAAGCGTGGCGACTTGCATGGCATGGGCCTCGTCGAAAAAAAACCGCCTTCCCATGGTTCGGGCCGCGTCGATGAGCGATGAATCGTCCGCGTCGCGGAATCGCTTGCGCACCAGATCCACGAGCACACCGTGCCGCAGACCACGATCGACGGCGGTGACCGCATGAAGCGAAAGATGGTGGGCCAGCGCCTCCAGGATCACGGCGCCCGCGACGATGACGTCGGCGCGTCTGGTATCGAAGCGCTTGTGTCGCTCGTCGGGATCCATGCGCGCCAGCTTCTCCACGGCGTGGGAGATCTGTTCGGCGGTGGCGTGCGCGGTGCCCTCGGCTGCGGCCATGCCGATGATGGCCCGGATCGATCCCGAGCTGCCAAGCGCCACGCGCGGGAAGCCGCGGATCCCTGGCGGCAGCGAGTCTTCCACAGCCTCGCGCGCGAACTCGCGCAAGAGACGAAGCTGTTTGGACGACACCTCGCCATGGCTCTTGAAGATCTCGGTCAGCCGGACCGACCCAATGGCCACGCTCCACAATTTCGAGGGCTGGTCGCCGATGGCGCCCGCCACCTCGGTCGAGCCACCGCCGATGTCGAGGCAAAGCGAGCGCGCCTTGGGCGGTCGCCCGGACAGCACGCCCAGGCACATGAGGCGGGCTTCCTCCTTGCCCGAGATGGCTTCCAGATCGAGGCCGGCCTCGCGCTTGACCCGACGGATGATGTCGTCCCGGTTCTTGGCCTCGCGCAGGGCGCTGGTGCCCACGGCGCGCACGCGCGCCTGGTGCCGCTTGCAAATGATGGCGTAGCGGCGCAAGACACCGACCAGGCGATCGACGACAGCCGGTGGAATGATGCCGGTCTGAAAGAGCCCCTCGCCGGGGCGGACGGGATCGCGCTCTTGGTGGACCGACTCGATGCTGCCGTCGGAGAATCCGCGCGCAATCTCCAGGCGGACGGCATTGGCGCCGACGTCGATGGCGGCAATCAGGGTTTCAGTCGTCTTGGGCTTCATGAGGCCTTAGGCACCCGCCAATTCGCGCCGGAGCTTGCGCAACACCGATTGGCGCTGTTTGGAAACCTCGGGGTATTTCAGATCGAGCTTGGCCATGCGCTGGGTGATGATCTCCGCCACCGCCACGCGCGTGTACCACTTGTTGTCCGCGGGCACGACGTACCACGGGGCATGCTCGGTGCTGGTGTTTTCGAGCACGGATTCATAGGCCTTCATGTAGTCGTCCCATAGCGCCCGCTCGGCAATATCGGATTCGGAGAATTTCCAGTTTTTGTTGGGCTTGTCCAGCCGCTTGAGCAAACGCTTGAGCTGGGCGTCCTTGGAGACGTTGAGGAAGATCTTGATCGGCACCACGCCGTTGTTGACCAGATAGCGCTCGACCGCGTTGATGTCCTCGAAGCGGCGCTGCCACACGTCCTTCTTACACGGATCGGGAAGGTTCTGTTTGTCGAGCAATTGCGGATGCACCCGCACCACCAGCACTTCCTCGTAATAGGACCGATTGAAGATTCCGATGCGACCACGCTCGGGCAGGTTTCTCATGTAGCGCCACAAATAGTCGTGGTCGAGCTCCTCGCGCGAGGGCTCCTTGAAGCTGACCACCTGGCAGCCTTGCGGATTCACGCCCGACATGACGAATTTGATCGTGCTGTCCTTGCCGGCCGCATCCATCGCCTGCAGCACGACCAACACCGCCCACTCGTCCTGGGCGTAGAGCTTGTCCTGCATCTCGGCGAGGCAGCTTCGGCACTTCTCCAGCAGCGAAACGCCTTCCTTCTCGTCGCGCACGCCCTGGGTGCTGGCGGGTGAGAATTTGCGCAGCTGGAATTTCTTGCCGTTGCTGGGAACCAAAAAGTTCTGGATGTTCATGGTGGCCTCGTCCGGGGAAGTGGAATGAAGAGAATGCCTCAGTGTACGCTCAGGGCAAGATCGGCGGCTCGGCCTTTTGCGCGAGCTCCAGCGCATAGCCCGGAAACCACGTGCCCGCGGCCGGATCGACCATGCCCCACAGGGGATCGAAGTGCTTTTGGCTGTCGCCAGCAATACCCCAAGGATTGTACCTTTCGTAGTTCCACGCACGCGTACCGCCAGCGATGTCGCACGAGCCGTCCGACTCCCCGACGGTCTTGATCCATAGGTAAGCGTCCAGCAGATCCACGCCCGTCTCCGTGGTCGGCCGCAAACCCAGGCCCGTGCCCGGCGGATTGCACCAGGCGCCCGCGGCCAGTCCTTGGATGACCGCATCGGGCTGGGCAAAGGGCGCGTCCGCATAGCGAGTGACGTCGAGTGGGCCACATCCGCTTCGGCCGGTGTCGATCACGAAGTGAGCAAGCTCGGCCGGGCTCGAATCCGCGGCAGCGTTCTTCGCGTACCACGCTTCGGTCTGCGCCCACGCATCCTCGTCGGCCGAGACCTCGCGCATGGGTTGGCTGGCACAGCGGCGAAACGCGGCGGGCGTCCCAGCATCCTTCCCGAGCCGAGTGGCGTGGTGGAGACACTTCGCAATCCAGGTGCCGTACTGGACGGAACGCGAGACGATCTGGAAATTGGACACGTTGACGGCGAAGCCCTGCGTCCCGAGAACGCCGCTGCGATACAGACGATAGGCGGCCTCGCCCACGGGCAGCCAGGCGGCATGGGTGCCGTCGAGATAGACGAGCGCATTCGGAGCCAGGTTGGCCAAGGTGGCCGCAGCGTACCGGATCTGCGCGTAGGCCTCCTCGGGGGTGGCGCCCGGCGCCGGAATCGTCTTGCCACTGGCGTCGGTCGCAGTGGGCCGGCACGGATCGGCGGTGCCGTCTAGACTGGTGCTGTAGGGAAGCATTCCCGTGCTGTCAGGTTCCAGAATGACCAAGGCGCGTTCGTTGCCGATGCCGCGCGCGAATCCGTCGATCCACGCTTCGTAGGCTGCCGTGTTCTTGGCGCCCCCGGCGCTGAAGCCCGCACAGTCTCGGTAGGGTCGGTTGCTGGCGACCAGCACGCGCAGCGCAAGATCCTGGGAGGCACGAACCATGGCATTGCTCACGGCACTCTGGACCTCCTCGGGCGTGCCCTTGGAAAACCAAATGGCCTGCGGCACGGCTTCCATGGCCGTGATGGCGGCGGCCTCGCGCGCGGCGTTCGACTTGGCCAGAACCGCGATCTGATCCACTGCGCCGGGATTGGGCGGCGGTACGAAAAGGCGGACGCCGGTGGGAAAGGGATGCCGGACGAAGTCGGGCGCCCTGTGTCTCAAGGGAAGGAAACCGAAGACGAGCCCAAGCGCGATGGCCGCGCCCGAGACGGCGAGATAGGCGCGAGTGCGCCAGTGCTTGGGCGGGCCTGACGGGGGGCCGACGTCCTTGTCATCGGGGGCGGAGCGTGCGACGGAAGCGTCGACCTCGGCGCCGCTGCCTGGCGACGGCCAGACTTCGCGCTTGGCGAAAGGCGCCAGCTCGCGCGCAAAAGCCTCCACCGAGTCAGGACGGGCGCGCGGATCGGAGCTGAGCGCGCGATTCACACTCGCGGTCAGCGCCTCGGGAAGCCCCAGATCGCCGCCGTCGAGAGGCAGCGCAGGCTGCGTGCAGATGTGGTGAAGGATGGCGTTGTGCGAATCTCCCGGGTGTGGCTTCTTTCCCGAGAGCAATTCGTAGAGGACGGCGCCGAGGCCGTAGACGTCGGTGCGATGATCCACCGTCTTCTCGCCGCGCGCCTGCTCAGGCGAAAGATAGGCGGGTGTGCCCATGATGGTCCCCGTGCGCGTCTCCGCGCTCTGCACCGCCTCCAGCTTCGCGATGCCGAAGTCGAGCACCTTGACTAGATCGGTTCCGTCCTCGCGGCGGCAGACGAACAGATTCTGCGGATTCAGATCGCGATGAATGATCCCGGCCTTGTGCGCGACCCCGACGCCGCGGCAAGCCTGCCCGACGATGTCCGTGGCGCGCGACACTGGCAGACGCTCACTGCGGTCTACGAGGACGCGCAAGCTCTCGCCGGCCAGGTACTCCATGACGAGGTAGGGCGAGCCGTTCTCGGCGATGCCGAAGTCGACCGCGGCGGCGACGTTCTCACTTTCCAGCTCGCCGGCGGCCTGGGCTTCGCGCTGGAAGCGGGCCAGGCTCTCCCTTTGCGCGGCCAGCTCGGCGTGTAGCAATTTGACCGCGAATCGACGCTTGACGACCGTGTGCTGTGCCTCGTACACGGTGCCCATGCCGCCCGAGGCAAGATAGCGAACCAGTCGGTATTTTCCCCCTACGATTTCCCCTACCCTGATGTTGTAGGGCGCGCCCGTCACTTATGCCCGCCCTCCGCTCCGCGAATGGCCCCCAAATCCACCGCGTGACTTTCCATCAGACGGTAGGCGCGCTGGCGGGTGATGCCGAGCATGGCCGCGGCACGCGCCACATTGCCGCCCGAGGCGCGCAGGGCGGACAGCAGGGCGGGCAACTCCACGACCTCGCCGGCGGTGCGCGCTACCTCCGCGCGGGCACTGCCCTTGCCAGCGGGCGCGGCGGCCATCGGCTCGGCGGCCGGCAGGCCGATGCGCGCGGGAAGGTGCTCTGCGCGCAACAGGGATTCGCCGGGATGAAGCACCAGAAGCTGGCGGACCAGTTGCACGAGCTCGCGCACATTGAAGGGCCAGTCGTGCACGCACAAGCGTTCCACCAAATCGCACTCGACTGCGGGAGCCCGCCCCTTGGTCCATTCCCGCAGCATGTGAGAAAACAGATGGGGAACGTCCTCTTTACGCTGGCGCAGCGGCGGCAGGCGTACCGTAATGCCGTCAAGCCGTGCCAGCAGATCGGCGCGGAAGCGTCCCTCGCGCACAGCATCCATCAGTGACTGCTGGCTGGCGACCACGATGCGCACGTCGACCGGCACCGGGCGAGTCTCGCCCAGCGGCTGCACCTCGCCTTCCTGAAGCACGCGCAGAAGCTTGGCCTGCAGCGGGAGCGGCAGATCGGAGACCTCATCGAGCAGCAGGGTCCCGCCCTGGGCGCTGCGGAAGAATCCCGGACTGGCGCGGTCGGCGCCGGTGAAGGCACCGCGCCGGTAGCCGAACAGCTCGCCCTCGGCCAAGCCCTCGGGAAGCGCGGCGCAGTTGACCGCGACCAAGGGACCCGGCCGGCCACTCCAGGCGTGCACGCTATGGGTGACGATCTCCTTGCCCGTCCCGGTCTCACCTTCGAGCACGATGGTGAGGTTGCTCGGCGCCACTTGCCGCAAGGGCGCGACCGCCGCCTGGAGAACCGCGCCGCCCAGCAACCCAGGCGCCAATTCGCCGAACTCGCCCGGGGAAGCAGACAGAACGCCCACCCAGCCCCCCACGCGAACCACGTCGCCACACTCCAGATCGGCCAAAGCCACGGCATGACCATTCACGCGGATGCCATTGCGGCTGCCGAGATCCGCGATGCGCAGCGCGGATTCGGCCGAAGCCCGCCGGATGGCCGCGTGTCGGCGCGAAACATCGTTTCCCTCGATGCGAATGGCAGACGCGGGATCCCTGCCAATCAACCATTCACCCTCGTCTTGCGACTGCAAAGGCACGGCGGGAAAGTCCGCGCGCGGGAACAACCACACCAGGGCCAGCGTTTTCGTACCTTCACCATGCCGAGGGGAGCTGGTCTCGGTGATCGTGGTGGTCCCCGCATCTTGGCGCATGGCGATCCATGATCTCATACCATAGCTGGCCCGCATTCTTCATAAGCCGCGCTTGGTTGATGAAGCTCGTGCGGGCCAGCCATACGCGTGGGGAGCCGCGAGCTTTGCTCGGCGCGGACCATCGCGGGAAGGTTTGGATACCCTCCCAGGGTTTCCATTACAATCATCGAACCCGACTGGTTCGCCGTTCGAGAGCCGGGTGGGAGGCCCCGCCTCAGCCTGGGTCGGCAGACGTGTAGTCGACCAAGCGCCGCTCGTCGCGCGCGGCCATCACGATGGGGTTGACCGCTTCGTGCAAGGCGTGAACTTGGTAGGCATCCAGAGCAGCGCGATTCTCGAATTCCGAGTAGAGCACGATGTCCGAGGACTCCGGGGTGCGGCTGAAATCGAAGCCGACCTCCAATTTGATCAGGCCCGGGATCTTGCCGTTGAGATCCTCGAGGCGGCGTTTGATCTCCGCTGCGTTCTCGGCTTTGCCGCGACCGTTCGCCGACTCCTTCAGACGCCAAAGCACGATGTGACGAACCATCATCAACCATCCTGCGCGCTTGCGCGCAATTGCCGGATCGCCTCGGCCACGCCCTCGGGGGCACGGAAGATCGCGGCGCCCGCCACGAGCACGCGCGCCCCGGCCTTGACCACGGAAGCGGCAACGGGCGGGGCGATGCCGCCATCGACTTCAATGGCGCAGCCGAGCTTGCGGTCCTCAATCATCTGGCGTAGCCGCGCCACCTTGGCCACCGTGTTGACGATGAACTTCTGCCCACCGAAACCCGGATTCACGGTCATGATCAGAATCTGATCGACGTCGCCCAGAATGTCGTCCAGGGTCGAAAGCGGCGTGGCGGGATTGAGTACCACCGTGGCCTTCTTGCCAAGCTGATGGATGAGCTGAATCGTGCTGTGCAGATGCGGGCAGGTTTCCTGGTGGACCTGAATGTTGTCCGCGCCGGCCTTGGCGAATTCCGGGATGTAGCGCTCGGGCTCGACGATCATCAAGTGGGCCTCGATGGTCGCCTTGGTGCATTGTCTAGCCGCCTCCAGAATCAGCGGTCCGAAGGTGATGTTGGGTACGAAGCGTCCGTCCATCACATCCACATGGAAGCGCTCGACGCCAGCCGCCTCGGCCTCCTTCATGTGGGCACCGAGGCGCGTGAAGTCCGCAGCGAGAATGGAAGCCGAGATTTCTACCTTGGTCATAATGGCTGCGGAGGACTATGCCGCCTGCTCGGCCCACCTTCAACACGGTTTGCAACTGTTGACGATTCTCACCACCATGTCAGCGGTGTCGCTTCGCCGCTCTATGACTGGGTTTGACTGTCGGTGGCGGCGGCGGTGGTGCGACCGGCTGAACCGCAGCCCGGGCAGGAACCAGCGGCGGCGGTGGCAAGGGCGGCGGCGGATCGGGCACCACCGGGCCCGGCCGCTTGCGAAAAACCATCCAATTCCCGGACTGGGCCAAAAGCTCGACCATGCCGTGATAGCCCCTGAACAAGTCAAAGCCCCGCGGAAGGCTGCGCACGAAGTAGTAGTCGAAGATGGGCAACATCTTCGCCGGCACGAACGCGGCTGGGTCCCAGGGAGACAGGAAGAAGTTCGGCGCGACTTTCAGCTGGCACGGCATATGGCGAAGGCCGCAGTAGGTCGGTGGCACCATGCTGCCCAAGGCTGGACGCATGGCTGGATAGAAGCCAGGCAGTCCGAGAATGGCGGATTCGACCTGCATGACCGTGGATCTGCGCTCGAAAACCAATCCGATGGCCGCGCCCCCTGGTGGTGTCTTCTCCGCCACCTCGACGAAGCCCGCCACCTCGACGCCATAGGCGCGGTAGTGAAGGTAAAGCTGGCGCCCATAGAGCACGCCGAACACCAGGGCCGGCAAGGGCAAGAGCACCACGAACAGCCCGCGCAGGCGCAGTAGCCCGGCCGGCACCAGGAGCAGGAACATGAGCAGCACCAGCACGGAGAAGCGGGGGAAGAACGTCATCAACTCCAGCTCTTGCAGGTGATGGGGCAACGCCAGGTAGGCGGTGAGCGCGCCGAGGAAACCAATCCAGCCGGCGAGACGCATACGCAGGGCGCGCGCCTCCCGCGGCTCGTCCGCGGCCGGCCAAGCCAAGACGCCAGCCAGCACATAGGCGACCATGATCAAGACCAGCCCCTGGCAGGCCGGCACATTGACCCCATCGACGAATGCGCGCATGGCGTGCGATGGAATCGCGAGGATACGGTTCCACAGGTCGACGAGCAGCTTCTCGCGGCCAAGGTCAGCCAGGCGGTGGTGCTTGAGAAAGCCCCAGGCCAAGGCGGCGGTCAGCTTGGCTTGCCCTGCCACGGGCGGGGACGAGAAGTGCCAATAGGCCAACCCGGCGAAGGCAGGCACGAGCGCCGTCATCGCCAAGAGCCTGCGTCGAATGGGGACCGCCGCAAGCGCCGCGAAGGCCAGCGAGGCGCACACGCCATAGAGAAAATTCTGCAAGTGGCAAAGAAACAGCAGCGCGGCGACCGCAGCCGTGGCAAACCACCGCGCCAGAAAAGTGCGTGGCCGATCGCTGTGGGCCAGCTTCGTCATCTGCGCCAAAAGCCACAGCACCACCGGCAGCGATAGGGCGAAGCTGATGAACCCATAGTGGAGGGTCAGGTTGTAGGCCAGCGGGAAGGCGAGCAACGCGGGAATGCGGCTGCGTCGGCAGACGGCCAACAACGAAGCCATAGCCAAGGGCAGGCCCGCCACGTACAAGATGATGATGAGCTTGTGCGCGGCGAGCAGGCCCATGATCTTGCCTAGGCCGATCAGGGCCACGAAGTGCGCGGCATAAGGGGCGATGCGCAAGCCGCCGGCGTAGTAGGACGCGTAGGGCGAGGCGGCCCGTCCCACCTTGGACAGCATGTCGGCTGCGGCCATGTGGAATGGCAGGTCGAGTCCTGGCAAGAGCCGAGTGGCAAAGAGCGGCGCCAGGAAGAACGGCAGCAAGAGCGCGTAGCAGACCCCGAAACACCAGGCGTCGGACACCTTGCCGGAAAGCAGCCAGGCCCAAACTCGGCCGAGTCTGCCTTTCCAGCGCCGAGTTGCGGATGGCCCGTCAGGACTCCACCTGTGCGAGTCCGGGCCGCGAGATTCCTTGATGCTTGTGTCCACGACGAAAGCCGCGTGCCAGGGCGCGTCTGGCGAGGTCCCGACAGACGGGCCGCAAAGCGATCTTGCGCGGCGGCCCCTGTATACAACGATTCGCGCCCAAACATGGTATAGAGTCCGCCAACTCGCCATGGGCCTGCTCGATATCTTCTCCAGAGAGAAGCGCGAGGAGCGCGCGCGTGCCGGAAACATCCAGCGCGCGATGAACAAATATTCCCAATCGGGGGATCGCTACAAAGCTATGGAGGCGCTGGCCAGCGAAGGCTCGGACGAAGCGCTCTATGGTCTCATGCGGCGCTTCGGCATGATGTACGACAAGTCCATCGAGGACGAGCAAGAGAAGGAGTGGGTGTTCGACACCCTGGTCAGCAAGGGCGAGTCGGCCCTGCCCGCGGTCAAGCGCTACCTGGCCGCCGCGGACTCGGTGTCGTGGCCCTTGCGCGTGCTGCAGAAAGTTGCACCCAGCAAAGACGCTGAGCTTGACGCCATCGCCGAGGTGCTGGCGCGACACGAGCCCGGCTACGAGCGCGACCCCACCAAGAAGATCCAGCTCATCCGCCACCTTGGCCTGATGAAGCACAAGCGGTCGCCCGAGCTCGTGGCCCCCTACCTTGGCGACATGGATGAGGGCGTGCGCTTCACCACCGTCGAGGCGCTGCTGGGGCTGAAAAACGAAGAAACGGCCCGCGACAAGCTGCTTGAGCTCTTTGTTTCCGACAGCGAAGAAAGCCTGCGCATCCGCATCCGCATCGCCGAGGGCTTCGCGGAGCTGGGGTGGCTGGTACAAGGCCACCGCGGCGGCGTCGAGAAGAAGTTGCCCGACGGATTCCAGCTCGACCGGGAAGGTCACATCCTGAAACTGAAGAAGCCCGAGTAATGCCGCGACGTACAGACATCAAGAGCGTTCTTCTTATTGGTTCCGGCCCCATCGTGATTGGTCAAGCCTGCGAGTTCGACTACTCGGGCGCGCAAGGCGTGAAGGCCCTGCGCGAGGAAGGCTTCCGCGTGGTGCTGGTCAATTCCAACCCGGCCACCATCATGACCGACCCGGAGCTCGCCGACCGAACCTATATCGAGCCCCTGACTCTCGATATCCTGACCAAGATCATCGAACGCGAGCGGCCCGATGCGCTCTTGCCCACGCTGGGTGGGCAGACCGCACTCAACCTGACTATTGAACTGTTCAAGGCCGGCATGCTGGCCAAGTACGGCGTGAAGCTGATCGGCGCGCAAGTCGCCGCCATCGAGAAGGCCGAAGATCGCGACCTGTTCAAGCAAGCCATGCACAACATCGGCCTCAAGGTGCCCATGTCGGGCTACGCCCATTCGCTGGTTGAAGCGCGCGCCATTCAAGCCGAGATGGCGACCAAGCTCGGCACCGGCTACCCGGTGATCCTGCGGCCGTCCTTCACGCTCGGCGGCTCGGGCGCGGCCATCGCCTGGAACGCCGAGGAATTCGACGCCAAGGTCAACTGGGGCCTGCAGCAGAGCCCACGCGGCGAGGTGCTGGTCGAGCAATCGGTGCTGGGCTGGAAGGAATACGAGCTGGAGGTGATGCGCGACGGGAAAGACAACGCCGTCATCATCTGCTCGATCGAGAACTTCGACCCCATGGGCGTGCACACCGGTGACTCCATCACCATCGCGCCGGCCATGACCTTGACCGACAAGGAATACCAGGTCATGCGCGATGCCTCGCTGGCGGTGATCCGCGAGATCGGCGTCGAAACCGGCGGATCCAACATCCAGTTCGCGGTCAACCCCAAGACTGGCGACATGATCGTCATCGAGATGAACCCGCGCGTGTCGCGCAGCTCGGCCCTGGCCTCGAAGGCCACAGGGTTCCCCATCGCCAAGATCGCGACCAAGCTGGCCGTGGGCTACACCCTGGACGAGCTGCCCAACGACATCACCCGCGAAACCATGGCCTGCTTCGAGCCCACCATCGACTACGTGGTGACCAAGGTTCCGCGCTTCGCCTTCGAGAAATTCCCGGGCGCCGATTCCACGTTGGGCCCGCAGATGAAGTCGGTGGGCGAGGTCATGGCCATCGGGCGCACCTTCAGGGAATCGCTGGGCAAGGCCCTGCGCTCGCTGGAGATCGGCCGCTGGGGTTTCGACCTCGACCGGGTGCCGCCGCTGGAAGAACTGAAACGGCTGATCCACGAGCCAGGTCCGGATCGCTTGTGGCAACTGGCCGAGGCCCTGCGCGCCGGACTTTCCATCGAGGAAGCGCACACCATCACCGCCATCGACCCGTGGTTCTTGGAGCACGTGCAGGCCCTGGTTCAAGAGGATGAATCGGCGCGCAAGGATGGCGCCAAGTTGCTCGACGATCCGGTCTCGCTGGCGCGCCGTAAGCGCATGGGCATGTCCGATCGCCGTCTGATGAAGCTGGCGGGCGTGAAAGAGGAAGACGTTCGCCAGGCGCGCATCCGTTACGGCATCAGGCCGGTCTTCAAGCGGGTCGACACCTGCGCCGCCGAGTTCGAGGCGCACACGCCGTACTTGTATAGTACGTATGAAACTGGCTCGGACGCCGAGCCAGTCGCAGAGTCCGAGACGCGGCCAACCGGCAAGAAGAAGATCGTGATCCTGGGCGGTGGTCCCAACCGCATCGGCCAGGGTATCGAGTTCGACTACTGCTGCGTGCACGCGGTCCAGGCCCTGCGCGAGGATGGCTACGAGACCATCATGGTCAACTGCAATCCGGAGACGGTCTCGACGGACTACGACACCGCTGACCGCCTCTATTTCGAGCCGCTTACCCGCGAAGATGTTCTGGAAATCATCGACGCCGAGAAGCCCGAAGGCGTCATCGTCCAGTTCGGCGGGCAGACGCCGCTGCGTTTGGCCGTGCCGTTGCAAAAGGCCGGCGTGAAACTGCTCGGCACCAGCGCGGACGCCATCGACCGCGCGGAAGATCGCCAGCGCTTCGGCGAGCTGGTGACCAAGCTTGGTCTGCGTTCGCCGGCCTGGGGCACGGCCCACGGCCTGGAAGAGGCGCGAGTCATCGCCGACCGCATCGGCTACCCGGTCATGGTGCGGCCGTCGTACGTGCTCGGCGGGCGGGCCATGGAGATCGTCTACGATGCCTCGGGCTTGGAGACTTTCGTGGGCCGCGCCCTCGAAGCCGGCCGCAAGGAAAGTCTGGCCACGGGCGGCGGCAAGGGCGACGAGTCCGCCCCGATTCTCGTCGACCAGTTCCTCCGCGATGCCATCGAGGTCGACGTGGACGTGGTGGCCGACGGACAGGACGTGGTCATCGGCGGGGTGATGGAGCACATCGAGGAGGCCGGCATTCACTCGGGCGACTCGGCCTGTTCGCTGCCGCCCTTCTCGCTGCCCGCCGCCACTGTCGAGGCCATCAAGGAACAGTCGCGAGCCCTGGCGCGCGAGCTCGACGTGCGCGGCCTGATGAACGTGCAGTTCGCGGTGCCCCGCGACGGGCGCGGCATCTTCATCTTGGAAGTGAATCCGCGCGCTTCGCGCACGGTGCCGTTCGTGTCCAAGGTCATCGGCGTTCCTCTGGCCAAGGTGGCGGCCAAGATCGCGGCGGGCAAAACCCTGCGCGAGATGGCCATCAAGGAAGTGGTGCCGAAGCACATCGCGGTCAAGGAAGCGGTGTTCCCCTTCGTGAAGTTCGGCGGCGTGGACGTTTTGCTCGGGCCCGAGATGCGCTCCACCGGCGAGGTCATGGGCATCGATCGCAGCTTCGAGGCGGCCTTCGCCAAGAGCCAGCTGGCGGCTGGGATGCGCTTGCCTGTTCCGAGCGGCAAGACCATGACCGCGCTGATCGCGGTCAAGGACAGCGACAAGGATCTCGCCATCCCCGTGGTGGCCAACCTGGTGAGCCTAGGCTTCCGCATCATGGCCACCGGTGGCACCCATGCACGCCTGTCGGCGGCTGGCGTCGCCTGCGAACGGGTCAACAAGGTCAGCGAGGGGCGACCCAACTGCGTGGATCGCATGCTCGACGGTGACGTGCACCTAGTGGTCAATACCACCGCGGGCACGGCGTCCATCCAGGATTCCTTTTCCCTGCGGCGAACCGCGCTCATGCGCGGTCTGCCCTATTACACCACCATGTCAGCCGCCCGCGCGGCCGCTGACGCCATCGCAAGGCTCAAGTCGGGCAGCATTTCGGTCTGCTCGCTCCAGGAATACCAACATGGCTGATCGTTTCCCCATGACCCCGGCCGGGCAGAAGAAACTTCGCGACGAGCTCAAGCGACTGCGCGAGGTCGAGCGGCCGAAAAATGTTCAGGACATCGAAATCGCGCGCGCCCACGGCGACATCTCCGAGAACGCCGAGTACTCGGCGGCGAAAGAGAAGCAAGCCTTCATCGAGGGCCGCATCCGCGAGGTGGAAGGCACCATCGCGCTCTCCGAGGTGATCGATCCGGGCAAGCTGTCCGGCACGCGCGTGGTCTTCGGCGCCACCGTGCGCCTGGCCGACACCGAATCTGGCGATGAAACCGTGTACAGCATCGTCGGCGACCACGAGGGCGACATCAAGGAAGGCCGCATCGCCATCTCGGCGCCGCTGGCCCGCGCCCTCATCGGCCGTGAACAGGGCGACACGGTCACCTTGCGCACAGGCAAAGGCTCGCGCGAGTACCAGATTCAAGAGATCAAGTTCATTCCGGTCGAAGATGTCTGAAAGACGTCGAGAAGACGCCTGGACAACCGCTCACAGTCGATGAATCGCATCCAAGCTGTCGTCCTCGACCTGGGCAACGTCCTGGTTTTCCACGACGATCCCATCTTGTTCCAGCGCATGTCCGCCTGGGGCGGCGCGAAGCCCGAGCACATCCGCACGCGCATGCTGGAGCTGTGGGATGCCATCAACCGTGGCGATTTGGCGGGCGACGAGCTTCGCCGCGCCATCTGCGAGGCGGCGGGATCGAAGGTTCCCATGGAGACCGAGCCCTTTTTCGCCATGTGGAATTGCCACTTCCGCGTTCACCACGAAATCTTACCTATGGTCGAGTCCTTGCTCGGCCGTGTGAAGGTGGTGCTCTTGTCCAACGTGAACGAGATGCACTGGCGCTTCGTGCGCCCGCTCATCCCGCTGTTCGAGCGGTTCGACGATCTGGTGGTTTCCTACGAGCTGCGCATGGCCAAGCCCGACCCCGAAATTTTCCAGACCACCCTCTCCCGCTCGGGGCTGCGCGCCGAGGAGACGGCCTACTTCGACGACGTTCCTCGCTACGTCGAGGTGGCCTCGGCGCTCGGAATTCACGCCCGCGTGTTCACCGACGCGCCGACATTTCGCGCCCAGCTCGCGAAACTGGGTATCTCGGTCTAGTCGATCCTGCCCGCTTCCCCGCCCGCTTCGATGTCGGCGGAATCGATGACGGAAACCTCGCTCGCACTATCCATGGAGCTCATGAGGACAAGATCGGGCCCGCTGTCTAAAGTCGATGAAAGCGCATCGCCACTCGTCCCGGGTGGTGCGACGGATGCATCAGCGGCCGAAAAAGTGCACGACACGTAGCACTGCCCGTTGCCCGGATCGCCTCTGCTGCAGCACATAAGGCCACTCCCGCAGTCCGAGTTGACCTGGCAGCGTCCGCCTTCGTTCTGGCCGCAGGCCGCGAATAGGACAAACGCAGCCGTCAGGCCGAGAAGGCAGAAGGGTAAACTAAGAATCCGTCGCATGGGGTGCTGGCTTACCATCCTCGTCCGCTTTCGTAAAGCCCGGTCCGTGCTAGTTTCGGCCCATGTCACGTCGCCTACCCATCTTTCTAGCATCCAGCGCACTGGCTGCCGCGCTACTGGCTACCCTCGGTCTACACGCCGGTCCCAGCCGAAAAACAACCCCGAAGGAACGCGAGACACGCGCCTTCCTTGAAACCGTGAGCGGCCTCGTGCAGCCACTGCAAACCGTAGCCAACCAGGCCGCCTGGACCGCCTCCATCGACGTCACGCCCGAACATACCGCCGCGCGCATCGCCGCCGAGAAGGCGCATGCCGCGGTCGCGGGGTCGAAGCTGGTGATCGAGAAAACTCGAGGGTTGCTCAAACAGAAAAGCGACCTAGATCCTCTTTCGGTTCGCCAGCTCGACAAGCTGCTGCTGGCCGCCGCCGACAGCCCGGCCACCATCCCTGAGGTCGTCGCCAAGCGCATCGAGGCCGAGTCCCGACAGTCTTCGATTCTCGATGGTTACACCTTCTGTCTGCAAACCAGTCCAAGCGGCGCCTGCGTGCGCCCGGTCTCGGCCAACGACATCGACGACATCCTTCGCAAGTCGCGCAACCTCAAGGAGCGCGAACAGGCGTGGGGGGCGTCGAAGGAGATTGGCCGCAAGCTCAAGCCCGGCCTGGCCGAATTGCAAGGCCTGCGCAATCAGGTCGCGCGCGAGATGGGCTACTCGTCCTTCTTCGCCCTCCAAGTCGCGGACTACGGCATGACGGTGCAGGAGATGATGGATCTGGTCGACGGCATGCTGGCCGCGGTCGCGCCCATTTACGATGGCCTGCACTGCTTCGCCAAGCACACCCTGGCCGCGCGCTACAAGCAACCGGTGCCGCGCCTGATTCCCGCGCACTGGCTCGGCAACCGCTGGGCGCAATCGTGGCCGGGCCTCATGGACAGCGCTAACCTGGATCCCTTCTTCAAGAGCAAGAGCCGCGATTTCATCGTGCGCACCGCCGAGGACTTTTACGTCTCGCTCGGCTTTGCGCGCTTGCCCGAGAGCTTTTGGCAAAAATCCGATCTCTTCCCGGTGGACCGGGGATCGGCCCGCAAAAAGAACAGCCACGCCTCGGCCTGGCATATCGATGGCGAGAGCGACGTCCGTTCCCTCATGAGCGTCGAGCCCAACCAGCAATGGTTCGGCACCGCCCACCACGAGCTCGGCCACATCTACTACTACATGTCCTATGCGCGGCCCGAAGTGCCGTTCCTTCTGCGCGCGGGCGCCAACCGCGCCTTTCACGAGGCCGTCGGCGAGCTGGCCCGCCTGGCCAGCGAGCAGATGCCCTACCTGCGCAAACTGGGCGTGGTCCGCCAAGGCCAAGAGCCCGATCCCGCGGGCTGGCTTTTGCAGTCAGGACTCGATTCCGTCGTCTTCCTACCCTTCGCGGCCGGCACCATGACCCACTTCGAGCACGACCTCTACGAAAGCGAGCTGCCGCCCTCGGAGTGGCAAGCGCGCTGGTGGCAGTACGTCGCGCGCTACCAGGGCGTGCAAGCACCCAAGCCTCGCGGCGAAGAGCTCTGCGACGCCTGCACCAAGACCCACATCAACGACGATCCGGCGCAGTACTACGACTACGCCCTGGCCAGCCTCATCAAGTTCCAGCTGCACGACCACATTTGCACCAAGATCCTCAAACAGGACGTGCGGGCCTGCGACTACTCGGGCAACCAGGACGTCGGAAAATTCCTGCAGAAGATCCTGGCCAAGGGTGCCACGCGCGACTGGCGGGAGGTCATGCGCGAAGCGACGGGCGAAGACATCGGCCCGCGCGCCATGCTGGACTACTTCCAGCCCCTGATCGCGGATTTGGAGAAGCGCAACCTAGGCCTCGACTGTTCTCGCTGAAGTCGCTAAGGGCAGGTGCCGGCCCCCGTGCACGTTCCAGTGGTGCAGGTGTTCCCGGTGCAACAGGGCTGTCTTTTACCTCCACAGGCCACGCAGGAGTACATGTAGCCGCCCGCCGTCGCCTGACAGCGGTTCCCGGCCGAGCACGTCCCCGTGCCCGGGCCGGTGGCTCCACAGCAAGGCTGACCGGGTCCGCCGCAGGCGACACATTGTCCTCCCCACGTCGTCGCGGATTGGCACGTGGTATTGGGGGCCGTGCACCAATAGCCGGCGCAGCACGGGTCGCTGGCGCCCCCACAGGATCCGCAGGCACCTTGCGAGCACGCTCCAGCGATGCCGCCGCCGCAGGCGCTACCCGACGCCACACACGTCGCGCTGCCAGTCGCAGTCACCGAGGCTACGCAACAACCACCATCCGAGCACGCGTTGCCCGCACAGCAGACCTGTCCACTTCCGCCGCAAGTCGAGGCGGTTGTTCCGCCCGTGCCACTGATGCCGCCGGTTCCGCTGTCTCCCCCGGTCGCCATCCCACTTCTGCCGCCGGTTCCGCCGCTCGCAACGCGTGTTCCACCTGCCCCACCGCTGGCTGGACTCGTGCCTCCCGCGCCCCCGGTTGTTACCGTCAATCCTCCGAGTCCGCCGCTGCCCGCTGCAGACCCGCCCGTGTCGTCAAGCAGGCCTCCCGCGCCCGGGCTCCCGCCGCTGCCGACCAATGTCCCGCCCGCGCTCGGGCTCCCGCCGCTGCCGACCAATGTCCCGCCCGCGCCCGAGCTCCCGCCGCTGCCGACCAATGTCCCGCCCGTGCTGCTGGCATCGGTGCCGGCTGCACTGTTGGCGTCCGCGCCTCCTGTTCCTCCCGTATTGACCAAGACGCCGCCACCACCGTCGGAGAGCGCGGTCGAACCGCTGCCCCCGCGGCCACCTGTCGCCGGGCCAATGGAGCCGCCCGCGGCAGGAAATGCTCCGCCGCCACCAAGGTTGAGTGTACTACCGAAGCCACCAGTGCCCATGGCGTCTTGCTTCGCTACGCCAGTGCCTCCCGTTGCGATGGCTCTATTCGACAACCCCCGCAGGTCGGTGGAACACGCCGCGCCTACCAAGGCACTTGAGATCACGATGGCAAGGAGGGCGTGCCAGCCCAACCACGACGTCAGGAACCTGCGCGTATTCATCGAAAAGCCTCCGGGAACAACTCCTGCGCGTGCCGCTGGGAACGCCCGCTATTCCCGCGCGGCAAATTGTTGACCCTCAAATTGTATCCTAAACAACGTCAGGAATCTAGGGAGAGAGCGAAGTGCCAAAAAAACTACACGAGAGCGGCCCAGAATCCGGTTCCATCACGCACGTACACCGTCATCCACCGGGCGTGGAGTGTGCAGTCTTCTGCCAGCCGTACCTACGCGGGACGGTGGAGCGCGCGTGGGCGTCTGTCACTCGCGTCGCGCAGTTTCCTCGGTAAAGTAGGCACTGCGGTGGCGGGCGTCGGGAAGGTGGGAATCCCAGCACGCGGGCGAGCAAAACACGAGCTTGATCTTGCCCGAGTTGCAGGTGGAAACCGAACAGCGAATCACCTTGCCGCCCACTGGAATGGGCTTGCGGCACATGGAACACATGAATGCGGTACTGCCAGTCATGGTCCGCTGTTTACCACAGACTGGATATGACGACCCTCGGTCAGAATGGGCGGCTTGCCCAAGCGCGCGCGCATCCTGTTGACCGATGCCAGCACGTGGGGTTCACGCAGAAGCCGAAGCTCCATGGAACGCTTGCCGGGAAAATCCACAAGTCCCAGCCCCACCAGCATGAAGAGAACGCCCGGCCCTGGCACGAGCGGCAAGGCCATGATGAACCCGACCACGAACACGAGCACGCCAAGAAAATTCTTCGCCACAAGCAGCGTCAGCCGCAAGGCCCGGTGTGATTGCCAGAAACCTCGCCGCTCGGGGGTTCGCACGAAGAAGTCCGACGGCAATCCGACCACCACGGCCACACCGAGGAGAAAGGACGCCAGCGGCACGACCAACCCAAGCGCTAGCCCAACCGGCCAACCCAGCGCCCGGTAGTGTTGCAACCCATGTCGAAGAAAATCGAACACCGGGGCGCATCTTCCGCCAACACGGTTCGCGAGGGAAGCAACCTTCCTCGTGCCTGCGTTTCGGCGTGTTACGCGTGCTTCCAGTTTCGCCCGCTGCCGACCAATTCCATGAGTAGCCAGGCGAGCCTCGATGCGGACTCGACATGGGCACCGGTGGCGCGAGCCAGGGCTCGCTTGGGCATCCCCGGCACCGTGGCGGTGTCTGGATCCTCGACGATTGCGCAGCCACCCGCCGAATAGATGGCGCCCAAGCCCTCGGCGCCATCGCCGCCCATGCCGGACAGAACCAAGCCAAGACTGTGCTGCCCGAAGGCCGCGGCGAGCGAGGTCAGCAGCACCGTCGCCGACGGACGAAAACCGTTCACGGGCGAGGTCGTCCGCAGTGCCACCACGCCGCCGGTGTGGATCTCCATGTGCGCGTCGTCGGGGGCCACGACGATTTCGCCCGCAACCAGCACCTGCCCCTCCCGTCCCAGACGGACGGGCAGCGGCGAATCCTGGGACAGCCAATGGGCGAAGGGCTCGGCATAGCCACGTTCGGTATGCTGAACGACAGCGATGGGCACGGGAAAATCGGCCGGCAACCCGCACACCAGATCGCGCAAGACCCGCAGCGCCCCGGTCGATCCCACGATGCCGGCGATGGACACTTGCACGGGATGGATGGGGTCCAAGCGGGGCCGCCGCGAAGGGAACAATACCGCGCGGGCACCGCTGGTCCGCGCCAGGCGACGAATGGCAACCGCCAATTCCGCACCGCTCAGCTCGTCGAAGCCCACGCTGGGTTTGAGAAAGACCGCGATGGGCGCGCCGGGCGTTTGCTTGGCAAGTAGGCTTTGCCCGGCCTCGCGATCGCGCGTGACGAGCAGAATGCCAAGCCCGGAATGGTAGAGAAGCTGTTGCGCGGTTTCGTGGCCGCCCATGATGGGCATGAGCATGTCCAGACACACGACATCGGGCTGAAGCTGGGCCACCAGTCTGAGCGCGGCCACGCCATCGCCAGCCTCGGCCACGACCTCCATGTCGGGGACCTGCGCGAGCGCCTGGCGCATCACCTGGCGAATCAGCGAGGAATCGTCCACCAGCAGCACGCGGATCTTCTCCGCCGGGGTCTTGGGCGACGGAAAGAAGCACTGGCTCTGACCAGCTTCGCTCGCCAGCCGACGGACGGTGACCGCCAGCTCCAGCGCAAGCGCATCGTCAAAACCGGCGGCGGGTTTGGGAAACACCGCCAGCGCGCCCTTGCCGAGTGCCTGGACGGCCAGAGCGCGGGAATTGCCCCCGTCGCGCGCGATGATGATGATCGGGGTTGGTCGCGCGCGCATGATTTCCTCGGTGGCGCACAGGCCGTCCATCACCGGCATGACCACATCCATGGTCACGATGTCCGGCCGCAACTCGCGCACACGCTCGATGGCCTGGCCGCCATCCCCAGCTTCCCCCACCACTTCGATGTCGTTGGTCCGCTCGAACGCCTCGCGCAGCACCGCGCGGATGAGCGGGGAATCGTCCACGACCAGAACGCGCGTTTTCATGTCCTGGCCACGAAGGGTCGAATGGTTTGCCACAGCAGGGCTTGGTTGAAATCGCTCTTGTCGATGTAGGCCGACATGCCCGCCGCCATGGCGGCGCGCCTTTCCAGCTCGCCGCCGCGCATGGAGATAGCCACCACCGGAACGTCCTTGGAACCTTCCCGTCCGCGCAGCGTGCGCACCAATCCCAATCCGTCGAGGCGGGGCATGTCGATGTCGGTGACCACGATGTCCACGCGCGCGTGCGACGCGAACAGCGCCAGGGCTTCCTCGCCATCGCCCGCCACCAGAACCTGCAACCCGTACGAGCGCAGTGCCCGCGCGATGATATCGCGAACCACTGGCGAATCGTCGGCCACCAAGGCCACGCAGCCCGCCGCTTGATTGACTTCCAGGTCGGCCTCGTTGGCGACTCGCTTTGCCCGCAAACGAGACAGCAGCACCAACTCGGCGGCCTTGAGCACCAGCGCCAGCGCGCCTTCTTCCACGTTCACGGCCGCGGCCACCAGCGACAGCTTCTCGAAGAACTTGCCCATGGGTTTGAGCATGACCTCGCGTTCGAGGTGCCCCGTGGTCCCGGTCAATGCCACCAGATCCGCGCCACTTTGCACGATCACGATGCGCGCACTCCCACCCGGGGTCTCGGGTTCGTCGAGAACCTTGCCGAGATCGAGCACGGGCACGGCGGTGCCGGCGAACTGGATGGACGTCCCATCGGGACCGTCGCCGTGTTCGATCGTGTTCGACAGGACCAAACTGCGTACCGAAGCCGCGGGCAAGGCGTAGCTGCCCATGCCTACGCGAAACAGCACCACGCGCGTGATGGCCACCGTGATGGGCACTTCGATGTCGAAGGTGGTGCCGCGCCCAAGCTCCGATCGGACGTCCACCTTGCCGCCCACATTTTCGACCACGTCGAGCACGATGTTGAGCCCGATTCCGCGACCCGAAACTTCGGAGACTTGTTCGCGGGTCGAGAAGCCCGCGGCGAAGATGGTGCGAAGAATCTCCGGTTCGCTGGCGGTGCCGGCGACCGCGGAATCCAGCAGGCCGATGGCGAGCGCCCGTCTGCGCACGGCCGCCACATCGATGCCACCTCCATCGTCGGAAACGCGAAGGTGAAGGCGTTGCCCGACCATGCCCGCGGTGATGCGAACGGTGGCCTCGGCCGGCTTTCCGGCCTGCACGCGCTGCTCGGCTGGCTCGACCCCGTGGTCGATGGCATTGCGCAGAAGGTGCAGGAGGGGCTCTTCGAGCATTTCCAGCAGTGCCTTGTCGACCTCGATCTGCTCGCCCTCGATTTCGAAGCGAACTTGGCGGCCGAGGGATCGGGCGAGCTGGCGCAAGGGCACGGGGAAGTGATCGAGCAAGGTCGCGAGCGGGATCATGCGCAGCTCGCGCGTGGTGCCGTCGAGATCGCCGATGAAGCGTTCGAGATTGTGGGTCTCGTCGCGCAGACGCGATTCCATGTGGGAAAGCCCAGCCACGATGCTCGCCCAAAGCTTGGCGGTCTCCTCGCTGGCGGCGGAGGGCAGCCCACCTTGCCGCATGGCCTGGGCCGCTTCGCGCAAGCGCCGCGTGCTTCGGGTGAGCTGGCGCCAACGAACGCTGGAGAGAAGCAAGTCGGACACCATGCCGCGCAGGTGATCGATCTTCTCCGAGGTGACCCGAATCGAGCTTTCCTTGCGCGCCACAACCGGCGCGGGCGTTGCGCGGCCCGCGCTATCCTCGTGGGTGGTGATGGGCGCCGGAGTCCGTTTGGGCGAGACCTTGGCTGGTGCCGGCGTAACCGGTGCGGGCGTGCCCGCGGGCGAGTCCAGCACCTTTCCCAAGAGCACCGCCACGCGTGCGATGAAGGCGTCGGCCTCAAGCGAGGGCGCATCGGGTTCGCCCTGGGTGAGTCGCAACACCAGATCCAGCCCGTTCAAGATCAAATCGCCGTCGCGCTCGGCCGGTCCATCGCCCCGATCGCGAACCAACCTTACATAGTCTTCCACCGCGTGGACGAGCTTCGTTGCCAGCGCGAACCCGATGAGGCTAGCTTCGCCCTTGAGGGTGTGTGCCTCGCGCAGAAACGCCGCAGGATCGCCGGAGCCTTGTTCGAATTCGATCCACACCAGGTTGAGCTTGCCGATGCGTTCCGCGGCCACCTGCCGGAACATCTCCACTCGCCGTTGCCTTCTGGCCTCCTCGTCGATGGCCATGGAAACCTACTGGGCCTGGAACTCTCCCGTTCCCTCATCCGCCCCGCTCGTAGATCTGTGCCCAGCCTGGTCGCGCTGGGATTGGTTGAGGCTGTTGCTGCTGCTGCCCACCAATCGGTCGAGGCGCAAAGCCGCGTGGACCAGATCCTGTGCCGTGGAGGCGGTCTGGCGTGTGCTCGACATGGCATCGGAAACCGTGGCGGCCATGTCGTCCATGCTGCGCCCGACCTGTTCGGTCGCCTTGCGCTGCTGTTGCGTGACCAGGGCGATGTCGCGCGCCGAGCGCGTGGTTTCTTCCGACAATGCGATGCCTTCCCGCCCCGCTTGCACGGCGGACTGGGAAGCCGAGCGCATGTCGTTCATCAGCCGCCGAATGCCCGCCACCGATTCCATCACACTCTCGGCCAAGCGACGCATCTCGGCCGCGACCAGGGTGAAGCCGCGCCCCGCCTCGCCGGCCTTGGTACCTTCCAGAGCGGCGTTGAGAGCGAGCAGATCGGTGCGATCGGCGACCTGCATGATGGCGGCGAGAATTTCCGCGACGCGCTCGGCGTGGTTGTTCAGCTCTTGAATCCGGTGGGCGACGTCTCGGTTTCCCGTCACCGTGCGTTCGGCATTGCCGAGCACCGCCGACGAGCTTTCGGCGATCTGTTGTGCCGAGGCCATCATCATCTCCATCGTGCCGCGGGTCTCGTCGATGGCCGAGACCTGCTGGCTGCTCGCGGTCTCCTGGCTGCGCGCCAGTCCCGCCAGATTCTGCGACAGTCGGGTTAGCTTCTTGGCCAATTCCAACATGGGCCGCGCGATGGTCCCCGAAATCACCCAGGCGGAAAGGAACCCGATGAGCAAGATCACCATGCTGAAGCTCACCACCGTGCGCGTGCTGGTGCGGATTTCCTGGTTGATCGATATTGTCGCGAAAACCCGGCCACCAGCGTGCCGATATCCTTGCCGTTCGAGCGAATGGGTTCAAGCACGTGCAGAAGCTCGCCCCGTTGCTCGACCCGCGTGCTATCCGAGTTTTCCAAGAGCTCGCTGCCCGAGGGCAGGTGCATTTCAGCGTGGCGCAGATACACCGAGCCGTCGGCCTTGAGCACGACGACGTAGAGCAGATCCTTGTGCCCTTTGATGGCCGCCAGCGAGTTTTCCGCCTGGGACTTGTCGAGGTCGAGATCGACGGCCGGGGCGATCAACTTGGCCAAGATGCCGGAAAGCCCCTTGGCGCGAGTTTCGAGCGCCTGCGATGCAATGGTTCCTTGTCGCTCGATCAAATACCAGGCGAAGACCAGGGTGAACGCCAGGAACAGGCCCGTGAAGGTGAGAACGAGCTTGGTGCGAAGGCCGGGAGCTCTCATGGTTCCACGCCTTCGGAAGGTGAAAGGATTCCCGCCAGCCTCGCCGCGGTCGCGATCAGGATCGGGGCATCGAGCAAAGATACCCGGTTGCCCTGCCAATCGAATTCTTCCCTCACGAATGCGGGACTGCCAGGAGGCCGGTCGGGACCTGGCTCGGCCGTGGAAACGTACTCGGTCATGCCATGGATGCCCTCGGCCACCACGGCCATCTCGTACTCTCCGTCTCGTACGACCACCAGGCGCGGAGGCGTGGCTGAGCCTTCGCGCGAGAGCATGCCATGACCGCCAATCAACTGTTGCAAACCAACCACCGTGACCAGACGGCCGCGCAGGCTGGTGACGCCGAGGATGTGGCTTGGCGCCTTGGGCACGCGGGTGACCTCACCTTTCAAGGCCACTTCCTCTATCGCTCGCACGTCCACGCCAAACCAGCGCGTTCCCAGGCGCAGCAGCATGAGCGTGGTGCTGGCGGCCTCCCGGGCTGAGCCATTTTGCGCAGGCGTGGCAGCCATGCGCTCGCTGCACGCGACGTCCTTCTCGTTCATTCAAACACGTCTCGGCAGATGGAATTGACCCGGATCACCACCGCAACGGCGCCCGCCAATTTGGACACGAAGGCGTCCGGATTGATGTCGGTCAGTTGGTCGCGCAACTCGGTCTCGGCGCGCCCGGAGACCAAAATCACGGCCGTGCGCCGCTCGCCCGCATGGGCGCGGAACCGGCGGCACAATTCGGCGACGTCGAGGTTGGGCATATGCACGTCGCTGACCAGGACGTCGGGGGCGAAGGTCGAGAAGAGCTCGGTCGCCTTCTCTAAGCTCGACGCCACGCGCACGCTGAAATCGTGCATCTCGAACACGTCCGCGAGGGCCAGCGCCGCGACCTGGCTGTCGTCGACGATCAGCAGCTTGCGCGAGCCGGCTGGCGTGAGCCGCTGCGCCGTGCTGACCCTGCTGTCGTGGACCTCCGAAGCCTCTTGCAGGAGGTAGCCGAGCCGCCGCAGCGAACGCATGCAGGGTACGAGAGCGTCAGCTTTGCCCGCCGCCAACAAGCGCGCTGCCCCTTCTCCTTCACTGGCGGCTTTGGACAATTCGGGGCGATCCAACATGGCCGCCTCGCCCGCGACAGTGTGCAGATCCGCGGCGAGTTGGAGAGCCGCGTCCGGGGTTGGCTTGCTGATCGCCGTCATGCCCGTCACGACCTTGTGGCGGGCGGATTGCAGCAGCCTAGAGAGCATGGCTTCGCTTACAAGTGTGGACATAGGCCCTCCCCAAACCATCGACCCTTTCTTGGGCAACCTTTAGCATTCTGCGATCACCCTATTGGTGCTGAGCTATGCCCCCAGCCTGACACCAAAGCCTCAAAGACCAGGCGTCTTCGCTACTTGACTGGGCTGGCGTCTTTGGCTTCCCAGGCCACCTCGACCTTGCCGATGGGCGAGGCCACGCGCAGGATCATGCGGCCGGATTGGGGACCGATGAATGATTCGCCGGCACCCTCGGGGCGAACGAACCGGAGAGTGTAAGTCTTGGAGAAAGGCGTACGCGTGGGAAAGAACTCGGTTTCGTAGACCTCGGGAAGCTTCTCCAATTTGATAGACGTGGGGGCCAGCTCGGCGCCGGTCCCATCGAGCAACGTGATCCGCCACGGAGACGTCCTACGATCGATGTCGTTCCACCGGTCGGCCGTGCTCTGCGCAACCATGTGGATCTCGTACACGGCGCGCGCCGTCTCCTGCTGCGACTTGGCCAGTTGCTCGCGCTCGGCGTCCGCCAGATCGTAAACCTTGGCGTACTTGGCCACGTACGCCTGGCGGAAATCCCAACTCTTGAATGTGGCCCAAATCTCCATCGCAGTTCCGATATCTTGAACGAGCTTCGCGTGGCGCGTCCACGCTTCGAAAGCCACGGGATAGTCATCGTTGCGATAGCTCTTGGTCTCCTCGGAAAAATCGACGACGGGCGGGCGGGACGTGGCGCATCCGACCAGTAGCACGCACAGCGCACAGGCCTGGCGCAGCCTCACGTGAACTCGCGCCTCCGAAACAGGGTGACCAGCGGCGCCTCCTTCTCCAGCGCCTCGCGCCCGCCCTCTTCGCGATCGACGAGCCCGACGATGAGACTGACCTTGAGGCCGAACTCGCGCGCCCGAGCCACGGCCTTGAGCGCCGAGCCGCCGGTGGTGACCACGTCTTCCAAGATGGCGACTGGCATGCCCGGACGAAGCAGCTTGCGCCCTTCGATCCACTGCCCCGTGCCGTGCCCCTTGGCCTCCTTGCGCACGTAGAACGCGTGTAGCGGCTTGTGGCCGAGGTAGCTCACGGTCGCCACCGCAGAGGCCAATGGGTCGGCGCCCATGGTCAGGCCTCCCACCGCCTCGACATCGGGCGCGCGTTCGGCAATAAGATGGGCGAAGAGCCAGCCCACGAGGAAGTGCCCCTCGGCGCTCAGCACCGCCTGCTTGCAGTCGATGTAGAAATTGCTCTTGAGCCCGGACGCGAGCACGACCTCGCGCTCTTCGTAGGCCAGGGTCTTGAGCAGGTCGAGAAGCCTGGCTCGGTGACGTTCAAAAAGCTCGCTACCACTCATGCGGCCGTTTTTACCACGGCCGCAGGCGGGAGTGGCGGACGTTAGAACTAGGGTAGTTCCGCTCAGCGTGGGCCGCCGGACCTAGGTTCGCCTTTCTTCTGAGCATCGTCTGACGTGACATGCGACGCTGGCGGGCGGATATGCGATGAACGAAAAACCAGGTAGCGGCTGGCCACGAAGTTGAACGCGGTGGCCGCCGCGATGCCGACCAGCGCGGCCAGCTGCGGTGGCAACGCGAAACTTTCACCCATGAACATGAGCGTGACCGCGTAGTTGATGAGTGCCCCGACCGAACACGCGGTCATGAAGCCGATGAATTGCCTGATCCAGCTGTCCTTGCGGGACTCCCCGAAGCTGAAGCGCCGGTTAAGCACGAAATTGAAACACATAGACAGCACGATGGCCGTCGCAACAGCCGGTTTGGGCGAGGCGCCGAGGCGAAGGATCGCGGTCAGCAGCCCCAGGTTGACCACGGTGCCAAGGCCACCCACGGTCAGGAATTGTACGAGCTGCGACCAGGCCCCGAACTTATACGTGTACAGGCGCCGCAGGTGCTTCACGTAGAGCAGCTGCTGCCGCATGGTCAGTTTGCTCTTGCCGAGCTGGCGGTCCTCGAAATGGATGGGCACCTCGACCACGCGCTCGCACCCGCACTTGACGATGAATTCGAGCCCGATCTTGTAGCCGACGGGATTGAACGCCCGTCCGGCTTCGAAGGTCGACCGCCGAAAGGCGAAGAAACCAGCCATGGGATCGCGGGCGCTGGTCAGCGGACGCGCCAGCAGGGTCGCGACGCGGCTGTTGATCCAGCGCAGAAAACCCCAGTCGTCGGAGGTCGAGCCGCCCTGTACGTAGCGCGAACCGATGACGAAATCCGCCCCTTCTTCCAGTTTGCGCAGCATCTGAGGAATCACCTCGGGGGGATGGCTGAGGTCGGCGTCCATGCACACCAGGACATCGTCCTGGGCACGCTTCATGCCGTCGAGCACCGAGTGGCTAAGCCCACGATCCGCGGTGCGAACCACGATCTGGACCCACTTCTCGGGGCGCGCGGCCACAAGCTCTGCCGATCCGTCGCGACTGTCGTCATCCATGATGAGGACGTCGAGGTCGAGGCCAGTTTCCTCGCGAACCTTGGCCAGCCGCCCGATCAGGTGGGGGAGGTTCTCGGCCTCTTTGTAGGTTGGCACCACGACGGTGACCCGAGAAAAACGGGTGGCTTCCGACGGGCCGGCGGTTGGCGATTTTTCCATCCGCGGAAATTACCAGAGTTTGCGCAGAACCGTTCCGGGATAGTAGTGGCGCAGGATCTCGCGATAGCTCTTGCCGGTTTCGGCCATGCCGATGGCACCGGTCTGGCACATGCCCACGCCGTGGCCGAATCCGGCGCCGCGAAAGATCGCCGAGCCGGCCTGCATTTCCACGACGAAGAGCGAGCTGCGTAGATTGCCGAAGGTTTGACGGATGCGCAGCTCGCCGTGGATGACCTCGGACCGCGCGACGCCGCTCACGCGCACCGAGCGAGCGCGGCCGGACACCCCGCGTTCGAGAACCTCGATGGTCTTGATTGCACCCAGACGGTATTTGGCCAAGAGCTTGTCCAGCTCGTCCTTGGTGCGCGTGACGGTCCAGCGAAAGCGATCGCCCGCGCCGAGCTTGGATTGGCCGCAGTAGGCGGACGGCGGATTGGCGATGAAGGCGGCCACGTTTTCGGAAGTCACGCCATGGGCATAGACGTCACCCTTGCCGTTCTTGTCGGGCGCAGCATCGCGGTGACCGCGCAAGGAGGGCAGTGCCGACATCTCGGGCCAGGCGTTCTCGTTGTTCTCGGTATGGCCGCCGCAGTTCGCCGAATACACCGGGTCGGCCAGCTCCGTCCCGCCCTGCTCGAAAAGCACCTCGCCGCGAGTCGCCTCCACCGCGGCGGTGGTGCGCGGGGTTTCGTGGCCCGAGCCCGAATAGACCTGGCAATGGGTCTGCGAACACAGCCGAAACGGATCGCCGATGTGACGTGTGCCGATCTTGGACAAGAGCTCGCCGCGCGCCGCAACCGCCTGCGCCTTGAGCGCCTCCTCAGGCGCGCTGGGAAAGATCTCGGCCGGGATGAGGCCGGCGAGCAGCTTGTTCTCGGCAACGGCGTTCACCACCGCCAGGGTGCCCAGGCGATCAATGGTGACGTAGAGACGGCCTGCGTACGAGGCTGCGACCTTGATCTTCTCCTTGCCGCGTTCGCCGCTGGCCTCCACGCGCAAGGGCGCCTCCCCCACCGGCACGAACCACAGCACGCCCTCGTTGCGCACCTTGGAGCCCGTCTTCCCGCCAACGGCTTCGAGCTGCCCGTGCGGCCGATCCACAAGCTCGGTGAAGACCCCGGGATGGACGAGGGGCGACTTGGCCGACAAGCGCTCGAGGGCGCGTTCGGCATCCTCGGGCGAAGCCGACGGCCCCACGCCCACGATGGCCTCGCGCCGGTCCAGCACCTCGCCGCCCACGCCGAAGAGCGTCCCTTGCTCGAATCGCCGTGCGCCTTCGCCGCGTGTCTTCCACCGTGCGATCTGCGCGTCGGCATCTTCGCCCCTGGCCACGGGACCGCGCCAGACCACGGCCCAATAGCGCAAAACCGCCGGCGAGGTGGCGGACGCGCGAATCTGCCAAGAATCATCGGCGCGGATCTCGGCGCCACCGTCGCCCTCGGGCAAGAGGCGCAGCCCGCCGGCTGGGGCGGTGATGGTCACGCTCGAAAGGCCCTCCGCGATGGCCACCGGCACGATCGGCAGCCCATCCTTGGTGAAGCGGAATTCGGCCGAGTAGATCGCACGCAGCTTGTCGGCCCCGGAAAACTCGTCGGCGCCGAGCCCGTGCGCCGGGATCGCCACGATCGTGAATGCCACCAGCAGCCGACGGATCATTTGAGGTCCGTTCTGGAAAGGTATCGCAGGTTGAGCGCGTTGATGGTGAAATGTGCCACCACCGGGCCGCTGAGATCGCCCGCCCACAGAAAGAGCTGACCAAACACCGCCCCAGCGACAAACGATGACAGGGTCCAGGGCAGAAACCTCACCTTGGGCCCGATGTGCAGAAGAGCAAAGATCGCACTCGATCCCCAAAGGCCGATAACAGGCTGAAGAGCCCCGCGAAAGAAAATCTCCTCGCCGATGGCCGAGGCGACGGCCAGCACCAGGATCTCGGCGCCATGCAAGGGGCCAAGCAATGCGCGCAGGTCGCGGTGCAAGGCCCGCCCCCACTCGAATCGGTGCGTGGCATAGCGCGACGCGAAGACGAAACCAAGTCCGATCAGCAGGCCAGCCACTATGCCGAGCAAGACCTGTGGGTTTTCTCGGCCGCCGACACGCCACACACTCGCATCCCCGCGCAAGGACGCCCAGGCGATCCCAGCGGAGGCCAGGGCCAAATACAGGATGAGAACGAGGGCCGACCGCGACCAACTTCGACTGACATCGGGCATCGCACGCACCATAGCAGCAAAGTGGTCGAGCGCGCCGAGTGCGAAAAGGGCAGTGAACGCAACGCGCCCCGGGGAGTTTATTGCAAATGGCGCGTCGCGCTCATGGTAGATGTGAGGTCGTCATGCCCCTTGCAGCGCTCCGGTCCAGGCGAAGCGTTCAAAAGCCTGCCACCGACGATTCGGTCGCACGAGAAGTGGGCTTGCAGAAGCTTCTGTCCAGCCGAATCTGCGACCTGACTCTGAAGGTCGAGGACGTGCTCTTCGACTGCCTGGCCGAGGTCACCAGCGAACTGCGCGCCAGGGGCATCACCTTCATCCCGGCCTACTACCTGGGCGACGACGACTTCTGGACCGCGGATCGCGCCACCAGCGTCAACGTGCCTTGGTACCTGGCCAACGCCCTGGTCTGGCAGTTGGTCAACGACCACTTGTTCGAGTACTCGCGTGACGAAGTGGTGATGTACTTGCGCCACGAGACCGGCCACGCCATCAACTACGCCTTCGAACTTTGGAAGCGCAAGGATTGGGCGCAAACCTTCGGCGAGTTTCGCCGTCCGTATCGGGACGTGTACAGCCCGAATCCGTGGAGCCGCGACTACGTTCGCTACCTCCACCGCGCGGGCATGTACCACTACGCGCAGAAACACCCCGACGAGGATTTCGCCGAGACCTTCGCGGTGTGGCTCGATCCCTCGTCGCGCTGGCGGCGGCGCTACAAGGACTGGCAGGTCGCGCTGGCCAAGCTGGAATACCTCGACCGTATCGTCGACGTGGAGGGCGCGTGCAGGGGCACGCCACCCAACCAGCGCTACGGGCAACGCGTGGGCTACGAAACCATCAAGGAAACCGTCGCGGATTATTTCGACATCAACCACGCCGTGGATCGCGACCTGGCCGAGTACCGCCGCGACCTGCTGGAAATCTTCCCCCGGCGCTCGGAGCGGGCGCGCAGCAGTCAGAGCGCGCTGTCGGCCGCCCGTTTTATCCAGCAGAACCAGCGCATGCTCGTCGACAAGATCGGCGGATGGATTGGAAAGTCGGACCGTCGGGTGATCAGCCGCTTCCTGCGCCAGCTACAGGCGCTGTGCACGTACGAGCACCTGGTTGTGCCGGAAAATCAGCGCAACGACAAACTGGTCGACTTGACCATCGTGGCCACGTGGCACGTGCTTGATGGTATTCACCGACTGAGCGGCGAGTAACTCGCCGCTCAAGATGTGTCTGTAAATGGACCCATCTTGAGAGGTTTTCACCCCACCTGCGGGCAGGGAATCGGACTGGATCAGTCCAGTGTCAAGCCGACCTGGATGATCTTGCGAAGTACATCCGCGCCGATGCGCGGAGTCTTCTTTTCCTCCTCGAAGATGATTTGGGCCAAGGTTTGCGCGGTGAGATCCGCGCTGGTGACGTAATCGGTGACTTGTACATCATCACCTTTGCGGACGAAGCCAGCGACGTCAGCCAAGGTGACGTAGTGGCGTTCCGTGGTGTCGTAGAGTTTCCGGTTTGAATAGCGCTTGATTGTACGCATGGTGCCCCAAGAATGACACGTATGGACGACTTGACAAGTCCATCGTGAAGGGCAAATGGCAAACGCGAACGCGGCGAAGCATCGAAAGGCTAAACCCAATCGCCGCCGGTCATCATCTTATGTAAGGAAGAAATTTTGCCTCGACCACGCACAAACACTCTCTCGCGGGACCTTCCAAGTCCTGTTTTCGGAGCCGGCTCTCATGGCGCAACCATCCATAGACCTTCACGAGCTCACCCAGCGTGAGTACCCCTACGGCTTCACGACCGAGCTCGACAGCGACGCCGCGCCGAAAGGGTTGAACGAGGACGTCATTCGCCTCATCTCGGCCAAGAAGCAGGAGCCGGCCTTCCTGCTCGACTGGCGGCTGCGCGCCTACCGGCACTGGCTGACCATGACAGAGCCACGCTGGCAGAGCGTGCACTACGATGCCATCGACTACCAGAACATCGTGTACTACTCGGCGCCCAAGCCCAAGACGGCGGGGCCGAGGAGTCTCGACGAGGTCGATCCGGATGTGCGCGCCATGTTCGACAAGCTGGGTATCTCGCTGGCCGAGCAAGAGCGCCTCTCGGGCGTAGCGCTCGACGCTGTGGTGGACAGCGTCTCGGTGGCCACCAGCTTCAAGGCCAAGCTGGGCGAGCTTGGCATCATCTTCTGCTCGTTTTCCGAGGCAGCCCGCGAACACCCGGAGCTGGTACGCAAGTACCTCGGTTCGGTGGTTCCTTTTTCCGACAACTACTTCGCGGCGCTCAACTCGGCGGTTTTCTCGGATGGCAGCTTTTGCTACATCCCCAAGGGCGTGCGTTGCCCGATGGAGCTGTCGACCTATTTTCGCATCAACGCCGCCGACACGGGGCAGTTCGAACGGACGCTGATCATCGCGGAGCCCGAGAGCTACGTCAGTTACCTCGAAGGATGTACGGCCCCCCGGCGCGACAACAACCAGCTTCACGCGGCGGTGGTAGAGCTGGTCGCCCACGACGGCGCCGAGATCAAATACTCGACGGTGCAAAACTGGTATCCCGGCGACAAGGACGGCAAGGGCGGCATCTACAACTTCGTCACCAAGCGTGGCAAGGCGGCGGGGCGCAACTCGAAGATTTCCTGGACCCAGGTGGAAACCGGATCGGCCATCACCTGGAAGTATCCCAGCGTGATGCTCATCGGCGACGGGTCCGTGGGCGAGTTCTACTCGGTGGCCGTGACCAACCACTTCCAGCAGGCCGACACCGGCACCAAGATGATCCACATCGGCAAAAACACCAAGAGCACCATCCTGTCCAAAGGCATTTCCGCCGGACACGGACAGAACACCTACCGCGGCCTGGTGCGCGTGACCGATGGCGCGGCCAATGCGCGCAACTACTCGCAGTGCGATTCGCTGCTCATCGGCGACCAGTGCGGCGCCCATACCGTGCCCTACCTTGACGTCAGGAACACCTCGTCGCAGGTCGAACACGAGGCATCCACTTCGCGCATCAGCGAGGATCAGCTTTTCTACTGCCGGCAGCGCGGCCTTGGCACCGAGGACGCGGTGAATCTGATCGTGAATGGGTACTGCAAGGAAGTCTTCCGGCACCTGCCTATGGAGTTCGCGGTCGAAGCGCAAAAACTGCTTGGTGTCAGCCTCGAAGGGAGCGTCGGTTAGTCATGTCACTGCTAGCGATCAAGAACCTACACGTGGAAGCCGCAGGCAAGCCCATTTTGCGCGGCCTCAGTCTCGACGTGGAGGCAGGCGAGGTGTGCGCCATCATGGGCCCCAACGGCTCGGGCAAAAGCACGCTGGCCAACGTGCTCGCCGGCCGCGACGGCTACGTCGTGACCGCGGGCGAGATTCTGTACCAGGGGAAAGATCTGCGCGCGCTGCCGCCCGAGGAGCGAGCACGTGAAGGCATCTTCCTCGGCTTCCAGCACCCGGTGGAAATTCCTGGGGTGGCCAACACGTACTTCCTGCGTGCGGCCCTCAATGCTATCCGCAAGCATCGCGGCGAAGAAGGATTGGACGCCATGGATTTTCTGGCCATGGTCAAGAAGAAGGCCAAGAGCCTTGGGCTCAACCCCGACCTGCTCGGACGGCCCGTGAACGAAGGATTTTCGGGCGGCGAAAAGAAACGCAACGAGATCTTGCAGATGTCCGTGCTGGAGCCGCGCTTGGCTGTGCTCGACGAGACCGATTCGGGTCTCGACATTGATGCCTTGCGCGAGGTGGCCGGTGCCGTGCAGGCACTTCGCCATCCCGACCGCGCTATCGTGGTCATCACTCACCACCAGCGCTTGCTCGACTACCTGGTACCCGACCGGGTTCACGTGCTGTCCGCCGGCACCATCGTCACCTCGGGCGACAGGACGCTGGCCATCGAGCTCGAGAAGAACGGCTACGGCTGGGCGGCCAGCCGCCCCCAGGCAGAGGGACAAGTCGCGTGAGCGCGGAACTCTCGCCCAGCGACCGCACGGCCTACGCGGCGGGATTCGCGCAGGCCATCGAGCAGAATGCGGGCTTTCCCTCGTGGCTGACCTCGGTGAGGCGAACGGCGTTCGACGCTTTTCTCGAACAAGGCTGGCCCACCACCAAGCAGGAGGACTGGCGTTTCACTGACGTCACGCCCATCACGCGGCTGGCCCTGCTAGCACCGCCCGCGGGTAAGCCGCATTTCTCATCGGATGACTTCGCGACGGATCTGCTCGGTCTGGGCGGCGACAGTGCCCGACGCTTGCTCTTCGTCGATGGCCGCTACCACTCCGGGGCCGCCAATGGCCGACCACTGCCGGACGACCTGTGTGCGATTCCGCTTTCTTCCGCGCTGGCCGACGACACGGGAGCCGTGGGACAGGTGCTCGGTCATCACCTGCGCGGCCAGAACGCCTTCGTGGCCCTGAACACTGCGTTCATGACCGACGGCGCGTTTGTCCGCATTCCGGCAGGCTTCACCTCCGAGGCGCCCATTTTCTTGGTCTACCTGGCTTCTATCGAGGGCAGCGCCAGTTTTCCGCGCACCGTGGTTTGGGCCGGCGCAGACAGCCAGGCCACCATCGTCGAAATCCATCTCGGTGCCGACCACCGATCCACGCTGGCCACGCTGGCGAGCGCGGTCACCGAAATCCTGCTCGAACCCGGCGCGCACGTTGCCCATCACGGCGTCCAGAAAGCGTCGCCGGCAGGCTGCCACATCGGTCACCTCGCCGTGACCCAGAAAGCCGGCAGTGTGTTTTCTGGAAGCAACCTGGCCCTCGCTGGCCGGATGGTTCGCAACGACGTCCACGTCTTGCTTGCGGAGGAAGGCTGCGCCTGCAACCTCGATGGTCTCTATCTTGCCGCCGGCGCCAGCCATGTCGACAACCACACGACCGTCGACCATCGCGCACCCCGCTCGACCAGCCGCGAGATCTACAAGGGTGTGGTGGGGGAGCGCAGCCGCGCCGTCTTCAGCGGGCGCATCGTGGTTCGCCCGAACGCCCAGCAAACCGATGCGCGCCAGACCAATCGCAACATCGTTCTTTGCGACGGTGCCGTCGTGCACAGCAAGCCGCACCTCGAGATCTTCGCCAACGACGTCAAGTGCTCGCACGGCGCCACCACGGGCCGCCTGAATCCGGACGCTCTGTTCTATCTGCGTTCGCGTGGCATCGGCGAGAAGGAAGCGAATCAACTGCTCATTCGCGCCTTCATGCTGGAGGGACTCGACTGCATCGCGCAGACTGGGCTGCGGGCAGAGCTCGAAAACGTGCTCGTGAAAAGAATCGAAGACCTCGCCAGCGCTGGAGGCTTCGCGTGATGGCGACCAAGAACAGGGGCTTTTCCTTGTCGAACAGCCTCGATGTGGAGCGCGTGCGGCGGGACTTCCCGGCCCTGGCGCAGAAGGTCCACGGCCACCCGCTCGTGTATCTCGACAACGCCGCCACCACGCAGAAGCCGAACCTGGTGCTCGACCGCATCCGCAAGAGCTACATCGAAGAATGCGCCAACATTCACCGCGGCGTCTACCAATTGAGCGAACGCGCCACCGCGGCCTACGAGGCGGCCCGAGAAAAAATCCGCGACTTCTTGGGCGCCGAGAAGACGAGCGAGATCGTCTTCGTTCGCGGCGCCACCGAGGCCATCAACCTGGTTGCCCAGAGTTACGGCCGTGCGCGAATCGGCGCGGGCGACGAGATCCTCGTCACCGAAATGGAGCACCATTCGAACATCGTGCCTTGGCAGATGCTGTGCCAGGAGCGCGGCGCGAGCTTGAAGGTCGCGCCCATGGACGACAACGGGGATCTGATCGTCGCCGAATACGAAAAGCTTCTTACCGCCCGAACCAAGCTGGTTGCCTTCACCCTGGTCTCGAACGCTCTCGGTACCGTCAACCCGGCCAAGGCCATGATCGAAGCTGCCCACCGCGCCGGCGCCGTGGTTCTGGTCGATGCCGCGCAAGCAGTGCCCCACTGCGAACTCGACGTGCGCGATCTCGATTGCGATTTTCTGGTTTTCTCCGGCCACAAGATCTACGGCCCCACCGGCATCGGAGTTCTGTACGGCAAGCAGCACCTGCTGGAGGCGATGCCGCCTTGGCAAGGCGGTGGAGACATGATCATGTCCGTGACCTTCGAGCGGACCACGTACGCGCCGCCACCGGCCAAGTTCGAAGCCGGCACCCCCGATATCAGCGGCGCCATCGCCCTCGGCGCCGCCATCGACTACGTCGAATCGTTCGGCATGGCCGCCATCGAGCGCTGCGAGGCCGAATTGCTGGCCTACGCGGAAGCGGCCCTCTCCCGGCTTCCGGGTCTGCGGCTGGTCGGCAAACCCAAACACCGGGTCGGCTGCATTTCCTTCATGCTCGGCGACATCCATCCCCACGACGTGGGAACGGTCCTGGATCGATACGGGGTGGCGATTCGCGCCGGACACCACTGCGCGCAGCCCACCATGAAACGGATGGGCGTGCCGGGCACCGCGCGCGCCTCGTTCGCCTTCTACAACAAGACCGACGAAGTCGACACCCTGGTCGCCTGCCTTGCGGAGACTCAGAAAGTGTTCCACCAATGAACGAGCTCGACGACCTCTATCAAGAAGTAATCCTCGACCACCAGCGCAATCCGCGCAACTTCGCCAAGTTGCCAACGGCCAACCACCTGGCCGAAGGCGTCAATCCCCTGTGCGGCGATCACGTGACGGTGTACCTCGACGTCAAGGATGGCGTCATTCGTGACATTACCTTCCAGGGCGAAGGCTGCGCCATCGCCAAGGCGTCGGCGTCCATGATGACCTCGGTGGTGAAGGGAAAGTCGTTGGCGGACGCCTCCGACACCTTCAAACGCTTCCACCAAATGATCACGGGCGGCCAGGATCCCTGTTTCGACCTGGAAGCCATGGGCAAGTTGGCCGCGTTTTCCGGCGTGAGCGCGTTTCCCGTGCGGGTCAAGTGCGCGAGCCTCGCTTGGCACACACTGAATGCGGCCATGAACGAAACCACCCCCTCCAGCGGCGACGCCCCCCACAAGGATCCGGAAAAGTGACGTCCGATTCCCAGCCCGCACCCGAGCCACCCTCGGGCTCCACCGCCGACGACCCGGCTGCCACCCAGTTGGAACGTCTGGTGTGGCAAGAGCTGCGCGAGTGCTACGACCCGGAGATCCCGGTCAACATCGTGGAACTGGGGCTGGTCTACGCCATGAGATCCGAGCCGCTGCCCGAGGGCGGCCACCGGGTCGAGGTCCTCATGACCGTGACCTCACCCGCCTGTGGCATGTCCGAAATTCTGCGCACCGAAGCTGATGCGCGCATTCGCAAGCTGCCAGGCGTTGCGCAAGTCGAGGTCGCCATCACCTTCGAGCCACCGTGGACGCCGGAGCTCATGAGCGACGACGCGCGCATGATGCTGAATCTGTAACACTTCCCGCTATGCCCTGCGTGGCTTACGGGAGTTGTGAGTACGTCACCGGGTTCGGGTAGTTCCCGGTCATGAACAGAATCGAGTACACACCCAGAGATTCCTGGAAGTACCTGTCGTTCTCGACCGTGGTCGTAATGGCTTCTTCGATGGCCTCGCGCCGGATATCGGGGGTTGTGGTGCCTCCGTCGTCGAAAAGGCTGACGTAGCTGCACATGCCCATGTTGACCGTATACCCGTTGTGCCCAAGGGCCGGATCGCAGTTAGAAACCGTGCCGCTGCCATCGAGCCCCTGGCAGAGCGACGAAAAGCGATTGGCGTTGGTGACCACCGGATTCTTCTTGTAGAAGTTGGTGAAGAAATCCTGACTGGCGTCGATCTTGGCTCGTATCTGCGATTTCTGCGTGTAGTGGGTCGAGGAGTTGGGCGTGTTCTCGGGCAGCGAGGTGTTGTCGCCGAACCACGCGGCGTCGATGCCCACACGCCAGAGTGAGCGCAGCTCTTCGTAGGTACCCTCCGAGGCCGTCGCGCACGGGTGAGGGATATCACCCGTGGAGCCAACCAGCCCCGGGTTGACCCCGGTTGCGTCGTAGCACTGTTCGAGCATCTTGTAGGTGGTCTGCGCGGTCCTGTACCAGAAGTCGTGGTGGCTTTGGCCATTGGATGCCTGACTTCCCGAAGGCGCGTATTTGGCCAGGAAGTCGCCGAACACGCGGAAGTATCCTGGCGGGTAGTAGTCGAGCCGGATCTTGATGGCTTGCCCCTTCGAATACACACAAGGCTTGCTTGGCTGCCCCGAACAATCCTTGATGTCCGTGTCTCCGATGGATGGGTAGTTGTATTGGCCGTCGTAGGCCGCGTCCACCTCGCACTCCATCTTGGTCAGCCAGTCGACGGCGGCATCCTTCCAGGTGCCGGAAGACTGCGGTGGCTTGTCGTTCGGCCACTGCAAGGCCGCATAGACCAATCCGATGGCAATATCCACGTCGCCGTCGAAGGCGCTGTCGCCGATGCCACCGCACCCCTCGCCGGTCGATGTGTCGCACGTCGAATCGAGCGCGCGACAGCTAGGGGTGCCTTGCCACATCCAGCCCATGAGGCCACCGCAGTACTTCTTTGCGCTCTGGGAAAGATAGTGGCGTACGAAAAGCCAGAGCTTGCCCACCAGATCCTCGTCCCCGATGGCGGCCGCGATGGCCATGCCGTAGCCCTGGCCTTCGCTGACCGTTTCGGGCGGATCAGTATGGACACGCGCGGTTCCGGTGCCACAAGCGTTGGCATCGGTCAGGATGTAGTTCTGTTTCCAGATCCCGTAGCGCTCCCAAACGAAGGAATTGAAGAGATCCTGGACCGTGGCGTGGTCGGGATAGACATAGGCCAGCGACCCGCCGTAGGGATAGAGGAAGTTGGCCTTGCTGTAGGGGAACCAGGCGCCATTGCCAAAGCCCACCGTCACCGGAGTGGCTGGCGGCTTGGGTGCGCATGCGCTGTCGTTCCACACGCCAGTGGCCGACCAGTCGCCATTGGTCCCGTCCGGGTAGTAGTCGAAGAACATGAATTGCGGTTGATTGATCCCGGTTGGCACTTGCGTGTCGGGCTTGCCGTAGTACCAGCGCAACCAATAGTCCTTGGGCGTGGTGGGGAAGGCCCTCGGCGTGACCGTGTTCCACTCGGGATTGTGCAGCTTGTCCACCGCGCGCCAGGTGGCGCCGCTGACGAAGGACGAGTCCGGTACCGGACACTCGAACCAGGGCCGGTCCTGTTCGCGCCAGCAGATGACCTTGAGCGCGCTGCCAGAGCTGTTGACTTCCATTTCGATCCACTTGGGCATGAACGCCGGCTTGGGAAAGAAGGTGAAGGTCTTCTGTCCGGCCCAGATATAGCGGAAGTGGACGGTGTGGTAACCGTTCGGCTGGGGCGGGGCGCACGGATCGACGGTCACGGTGCCGCCCGTACAGGCGGGTCCCGGGTTCGCGGTGTAGACGAAGTAGCTGTTGGTTTGCAGCGACCAGTCCATGCACACGGTGGCCGAGGGTGGGCTCTTGTTGTCAGGCGCACCCGCGTAGGCGATCCAGAACTCGCTGGTGGTGCCGCGCGCGGGAAGCTGGATGCCATTGGTGTAGAGATTCTTCGAGTCGTCCGGATAGCGGAAGACGATCGACGGCGCGGTGCCGGTCGCCGGCCAATCCGCGTTGGGAACCATCACGTAGTACCAGGGGCACGTACCGTCCTGGAACTCGAGCAGGGCGGTCAGCTCGCACCCGCCCAGCCCCGTCACCTTGAGGCTGCTTGGATAGGGCGGCGGCGTGAAGCCGAGCTTGGTCGCAACATCCAGTGGGCAGGCGGACCCGGCATAGGGGGTGAGAGGGTTCGTTGGATCGTTCCATGGCCAGCGGAAGTGGATCTTGGTGTAGCCACCCGGTGGAGTCTCGTCCGGCGGGGTTCCGACTTTGCAAGCCTTGGAGTTCGTGAGCGCGCTCGGACTCGATGCGAGGTGGAACTTTCCGCTGCCGACAGGAACAGGATACGCGGAGTAGTCGGTGGTGAGCGAGCTGCTCGATCCCGTGTACTCGATCCAGAACTCCTTGCTGGTGTTCACCGAGGTGATGCTGATGGGGCCCGAGGGATTGCCCGCCGGGCAGACATCGGTGCCGACGGCCTGGATCTCGATGGTGGTTGTCGTGCTCGGAAGGCACACGGAATAGTAGGTGCAGGGGGGATTGCCGTCGATGTCGGTGGCGCCATCCAGTCGAGCTCCATACTTCAGATAGCCATTCGTATCGATCACCAGAACTTCGAGCGGCGGCGCCGACAGCGTGCCCAGGGTCGGGGTCACGCCCTTCGACCACAGGTCGCGTACGTGCACACGCACCTGCCCCGACGGACAAACCAGGGTTTCAGCAGGCGGAGGCAGATCCACAGGTCTCGCCACGTCTGGAGTGTTGACTACAGCCGCGTCCGGCGCTCGCTCTGGCGGCGGCGGTAGGGGCTCGCTGCCGGGCGGAAGAGGGTCATCCGCAACCGCGCTGTCAGGAAGACCGCCGAGGGTAACCGTGCCACCGAAGACCCCGGTGAGGCCCGCATCCGGGGGCGGAGGCGGAGGAGGTGGCGGCACCACGGGCGGATCGATGACTACGACGGTAGGCTGGCCGGACTCCAGCAAGAGGTGCGAATTGCAGGCGACCAGCATTCCAACCAAAACCACTGCGACCAACCCGACACGCAAATACTTCCAGGTGTTCTGCTTCATGGGATCAGTCCAGCACCAAAATCGTTGGGGCAGCAGCACGGCGAACACCGCCTACGATGGTCTCAGAGTCGTCCGAGATCAACTACCAATGCGTCGCGAATTCGTGAGGGAAATCACAATTCCCGTTACGTATCACACGCTTGCTAACAGGCCACCGAGGATATGCCCTCGCAACGCGACGCTGCACAAAGCAATGCCCCGCCCCGCGTTTTTTTGATGAAGCACGAATGACTCTACCACTCACTAGGCAAAGTGAGAGGCAAGACACCCGGCCATCCAAGGTTCGGTTGCTTTGCTTTCGAACTTGAGGGTTCGGACAAAATCCAAACACAAAGCGGGGAGACTCCAACAATGAAGACGAGGCATCTGTTATCGATTTGCGCTGCGGGCGCACTGTTTGCATCCCTCGGGATGGCCGGCTGCTCCTCGAGCGGCGGCGGGCTTCCCGCTGGAACGGGCGGCAAGGTCAGCGCTGGCGGAGTCGCGGGCTCAACTTCAGCCAATGGCGGAGCCGCTGGCTCAACCTCAGCCAGGGGCGGAGCCGCTGGCTCAGCCAACGGCGGAGCCGCTGGCTCAGCCAACGGTGGCGCCCCGGGCTTTGGCGGCGCGAAACAAGACGCTGCTCCGACCCAGAACGATGCGGCCTGCGGCGGCCTTGGCCAGGCTTGCTGCGTGGGCGCTGCTGCATGCACGACAGCCGGCTTGACCTGCCAGTTTGCAGCCGCTGGTGGCGGCCGAACCTGCGAGCCAGCTCCCGATGCGGGCCCTTGCGGTGGCCTTGGTCAGGCGTGCTGCGCGGGCGCGGGCGCTGCTGCTTGTACGACAGCCGGCTTGACCTGCCAGTTCGCAGCCGCTGGTGGCGGCCGAACCTGCGAGACCGCCCCTGATGCGGCCCCCTGCGGTGCCCTTGGTCAGGCTTGCTGCGCGGGAATCGGCGCTACTGCCTGCACGACCGCTGGCTTGACCTGCCAGTTGGCAGCCGGCGGCGGCGGCCGAACCTGCGAGACAGCCCCTGATGCGGCTCCCTGCGGCGCTATTGGCGCAGCATGTTGCGGCACGGGCGCGACTGCTACCTGCACCGCTGCCGGGGCCACTTGCAGGGCCGGAATGTGCCGAGCCGCTGCCGTTGATGGCGGCGCCTGCGGAGGCCTTGGTGAGGCGTGCTGCGCGGGCGCGGGCGCTACTGCTTGCACGACGGCCGGCTTGACCTGCCAGGCCGCAGCCGGCGGCGGCGGCCGAACCTGCGAGACAGCCCCTGATGCGGCCCCCTGCGGTGGCCTTGGTGAGGCGTGCTGCGCAGGCGCGGGCGCTACTGCTTGCACGACGGCCGGCTTGACCTGCCAGGCCGCAGCCGGCGGCGGCGGCCGAACCTGCGAGACAGCCCCTGATGCGGCCCCCTGCGGTGGCCTTGGTGAGGCGTGCTGCGCAGGCGCGGGCGCTACTGCTTGCACGACGGCCGGCTTGACCTGCCAGGCCGCAGCCGGCGGCGGCGGCCGAACCTGCGAGACAGCCCCTGATGCGGCCCCCTGCGGTGGCCTTGGTGAGGCGTGCTGCACGGGCGCTACCGCGTGCACGACTGCCGGCCTGACCTGCCAATTCGCAGCTGGCGGAGGCGGCCGAACCTGCGAGACACCCGTGGGCGGCCGTGGCTAGCCAATCCGGCTGATCATCAAGTAGCAAAGAGACCGGGCGACCACTGGCCGTCCGGTCTTTTCTTTTGTGCGCCACCAGGGTCCCCAAAGATGGCTTCGCATCAAGAGGCTTTTCAGTGCGCGTAGGCCGGTCCCTGTCCGTTGCGCAACAGGTTCCCCCTGCCCGTCGGCCACGGCAAGCACCTTCCGCCCGAGCCAGGAACCGTGTACACGTCGACGCCGTGGTCGAAGGTAAGCAGCACGATCTCGAGATTTCCATCGCCGTCGATGTCCGCCACCGAGGGCGCCGCCGGCACGCCGATGCCGTTGCCGCCACCCGTGCCCTGGTTGTCGAGGGTGATGTCGTAGAGCTCATGTCCCGTATTGTCGAGCACCACGAGGCGCCCGCCGCTGGTCTGCAAGGAGTACGTTCCGAACACGATCTCGGGTACGCCATCGCGGTTTAGATCGACGACCACAGGCTCCGAGGCAAAGGTCTTGGGCGCGCCTTTGGCGTAGTCGTAACGCCACAGAAGTTGCGCGTCGGGACCGATGGCGTACACGGCGCCATCGTTGATGGCGGCGATGATCTCGGGGCGGCTGTCGCCGAGAATGTTGGCGATGGCAGGGGCAGGCACGCCATCCGGCGGATACCAGTCGCCGCTGGCACGCACCGCCGGTTTTCCCGACATGGGCAGATTTTCCCAGCCGGGCAGGCGCATGGCGCTGGTCGAACCATCGCCGTACGCGCCTTGCAGAACCATGAACGCGTAACCCTGGGTTTCATAGGGCTCTTTCATCTCGGCGTTGGGGATGCCGACAACGTCGTTCCTGCCGTCGCCGTTGATGTCTGCAACCGAGGGCGGCGAGGCGGTCCATTGTAGCCACATGGTCTTGTTCACGTCGGGCCAATCGCCCACGTGCAAGTGGTAGTGATTCTCCTCGACCTGGGGATCCGCCCAGCGAATGAACTGGCCCCAGTCGAAGCGTGCATTGGGATGGGCGGAATCCCGGTTGGTGAAATAGGGCGAGGCAAGGATGGACGTGCCGTCAGCCTTGAAGGCGTTGATCTGATGGTTGTCGTAGGTGACGATGATTTCCTGCTGGGCGTCGTCGTCGATATTGCCAATTCCCACGTTGAGCCCGTAGCACCCGTAGCCCGTCTGGCCGATGCCGTTGGTGTCCGTGTCGCCCCCGAGCCCCGCGCGCGTGTTGTAGCGCGGCCACGCCTGCCAGCTCGTGCCCGCAGGCTGGTAAAGCTTGCCGTTCGGCGAGAAGACGAAGACCTGCGCGCCAGTATCGGAGGTGTTGGTGGTGGTGACGACCACTTCGATCTTGCCATCGCCGTCGAGATCGGCCGCTGCCATCCCCCTGCCCTCGGGCGATTGCCCACCGCTTGTCGTCGACGCCGGCCAGCCTGATTTGATAGCAAGGGTGCCGTTCTTCCATTCGTAGGCCGCCACCGTGCCGTCGTCGCCAGCGGCCACGATGTCCATCACGCCGTCGCCGTCGAGGTCGGCCACCACCGCCGGCGCGTAGATGCGCCCCTTGGTGTAGGCATCCTGCTTGATGGTGGCCAAAGTGTTGCCCGCGCTGTCGAAGACAAACAGGCTGTAGAAAGGCGCGACGATCTCCTTTTTGCCGTCGCCATCGAGGTCGACCAGCCCCGGCGAAGAAAACCATCCCGTTTCGGCCCACGACTTGTCCCCCGTCAGGGTGCGCACGCGAACCGGCTTGGCCACGGCCGCGCTGCCACCTTCGGATTCACACGCTGCGGTTGGTGCGACACTTCCGTCCGGGAAGACCACATTCGGACCTGGCCCCGTCGGTCCCGAATTCGACGAGGAACAGCCGGACGATCTGGCCAAAGCGACCAAGGCGACCAAGGCATGGCCCCTGCATTTCGCGCTCAGATTCATCTCGCTCCTCCGCGACGCACAAGTTGCGCGCCTCGATCGTACACCTTTCGCGGCCTCGGGGCGCCTCTCGCGTCGTGCCTCGGTCCACGGGACGGTGTGGCTTGCACCCAAAGCACTTCCGGACGAAGCTACTCCTCATGCCAACCCCACTGCGCGTCAACATCCGACGACTGGTCTCGGCCGGAATCGCGACATTGGCGGTCGCAGTCTGCGCCGGCAGTTGTCGCAAGCTCCTCGGCAGCAGCGAGCAGACTTCAATGGGCGATATCGAAGCCAATCTCGATCAGCTCATCAACGTGACCAAGACCGGGCTCAATCTGCAGGTCAGTCCGCGCTTCACGACCTTCGGTCCCCTGCCCAGCGCCGCGCCATGGGATGCCCCCGTGCCGGGCGCGCGAACCTTCGAGACCCAGGGCCAGCGTGTGAGCTTCAAGACCGGCAGCGACGGCCTTATTCATGAGCGCTACGAGGCGCGGGCCTGCCCGTTGCGCGAGATCTGGAGTTGCGTCGAGCTGTGGGCCACCGGAAAGTTCGGCAAGGACGGCCAGCTCGCGTGCGTCGGATTGCGCCTGGAAAAGGGCGACACCATCGAGAAGCGAAAGCTCGACATGCGCACGGCCGACAACTGCCCGTTCATGACGACCACGCCGGGCCCAGCCCAGCAGGTCGTGCGCGGGATCGAGAAGGCGCAGCTCGAACACACGCAACGCCAAGAAGTCGACAAGTACCTGGATCCCAAGGCGCAGTAGCGCGCCCGCTCCCTCTCAGGGTTTCCATGTCGATCGCGTGGGGAGCCGCCGAGCTTTGCTCAGCGCGTACCATCGCGGGAAGGTTTGGAAACCCTCTCAGGGTTTCCATGTCGATGGAATTGGTGTACTGCTCAGACACCATCTTGGCAGACACTGGCTCATCCATCGCAGGCACGGCTGAAGCAGACGTCACCGCGGCGTCCGTCAACGGCGCCGTAGACGAATTGCACCGACTTCTCGCCCTCGGGCCAGCGCACAGGGCCGCCTGCGAGAAGAAACTGGCCGACTTGCGCAAGCAGTGGCAGGCGCGAGCCGAGACCTTCTCGCCGAATGCGGTCGCGGCCTTGCGCGAGATCTCTTCCCTGCTACGCCACCGGACATCGCGCGACGAGCACCTGGCCAAAGCCAAGGGTGTGCTCAAGGACGTGTTTGGCTACCGTTCGTTCCGGCCGGGTCAGGAAGACATCATCGCCACCGTGCTCTCGGGGCGCGACTGCGTGGGGGTCATGCCCACCGGCGCGGGCAAGTCGCTGACCTTCCAGATTCCGGCGCGCATCCTGGGCGGCACTACGCTGGTCATCTCGCCGCTCATCGCCCTGATGAAGGATCAGGTCGACGCGGTCAACGATGTCGGCTTGCGCGCCACCTTTCTCAATTCCAGTCTGCCCCCGGAAGAAAAGCGCGAACGCGTGGCGCGCGCCGTGCGCGGCGAGTACGAGCTCATCTACGCCGCGCCCGAGGGCATCGAGGCTTCGCTCGGCCCGCTCTTCGGCCGCATCAAACCGCGCCTCGTGGCCGTCGACGAAGCCCACTGCATCAGCCAGTGGGGACACGATTTCCGGCCTGCCTACCGCAACCTGCTCGGGCTCAAGTCGCGCTTTGGCGATCCCCCCATCCTGGCCTTGACCGCCACCGCCACCGCCGAAGTCACCCGTGACATCATCGAGCAGCTCGCCATGCGCGGGCCGGCCTCGTTCCGCGGCAGTTTCTTCCGCCCCAACCTGCACCTGCACGCCTATCGCAAGGGCGACGACGGACCCAGCGTGCGCGAGCGCATCCTGCGCTTGGCGCGCGCACGGCCGGGCCAAAGCGGCATCGTCTATTGTCTGTCCCGCAAATCCACCGAACAGACCGCGGACTACCTGCGCGAGCACGGCGTGTCCGCCCTCGCCTACCACGCAGGCATGGAAAGCGACGAGCGCACGCGTGCGCAGGACGCCTTCCGCTGCGACGAGGCCGATGTGGTGGTGGCCACCGTGGCCTTCGGCATGGGCATCGACAAGTCCAACGTCCGCTACGTCATCCACCGCGACATGCCGCGCTCGATCGAGGGCTACTACCAAGAGATCGGCCGCGCCGGCCGCGACGGTGTGACCAGCGACTGCGTGCTGTTCTATTCGTGGGCCGACGTGATTGGCTACGACCGGCTGTTCGAGCTTGGCGGCGATCTGGCACCGGAGGTCGTGGCCCGCCACCGCGATCGGGTGCGCGAGATGTTCCGACTGGCAGAATGGAAAGAGTGCCGCCATCAAGCCCTGGCCGCCTACTTCGGCGAATCGATCAAGGCCTGCGGCGAGTCGTGTTCGATCTGCGCGGGCTGGGATGTGGTGGAGCAGAGCAAGCCGGTCCCGCGCAAGCTGGCCAAGAGCCGCACGGGCTCAAGGCCGCTGCCACCACCGCCCCAACTATCCACACCGCCTGGCGACGAAGAGAACTTGTTCGTGGCGCTCAAGGCTCTGCGCCGTCGCATCGCCGATGCTCGCAAGATGCCAGCCTACATCGTCTTCAGCGACGCGACCTTGATCGCCATGGCCGAGAGCAGGCCAAGGACGGCCGGCGAGCTCCTGGCCATCCCAGGTGTCGGCCCGCGTAAGCTCGCGGCCTACGGCGATGCTTTTCTGGCCCGGCTTCGCGAGCAATAGACAACCCAATCCGCACCTACCAGCGGGCCATCAAGGAGGCGTTGCCGTCGGTCGAGTGGCCTCGCTGGGCCAGGGCGAAGGGCGGCTCGACAGCGACCACGCCGAAGTCGCCATTGCGCAAGACGCGGGTCAGGGTCTCGCGCTCGTTGCCGATGAGGTCGCCCGCCTCACTTGGGAAGACGAGGTAGGCGGCGTCCGTCTCGTTGCTGATGGTCATGTTGTAGGCGTCGGGCCGGTTCGAGATGAACGGCGTGGTAAAGCCCGACCCCGAGACCTTCGCCCGTGGCGGTAGGTGGCGCACCAGCCGCTCCGCCGCCTCGTGGCGACGCTTGCCCTCGGCATCGATGCCGAAGGTGTACTTGATGGGGCCGCCCCAGGAATTGGTGCGCTGGAAAATGGCGCCGAATTGATAGCTCAAGGGCAGCGCCATGCAAATCATGGTCGCGAGCGCCGCGCGCCTCCTGAGAGCCGCCAAGCCAGGTTGTCCGCTGGCGGCGGAGTGCCTTTCCATCCATTCCAGGCCCAGCGCCACGCCAGGAAAGAAGAACGCGATCCAGTGCGCGCTGTACTGGAAATTGATACTGACCAGCGGCCCGTAGTGGGTCGACAGCACGGTGAAAAAGAACCCCGGAATGGCGAGCACCAGCCAGATGGGCCGCCGGAAGGGGAGAAAGGCCAGCGGCACGAGAATCTGCAGCATGTAGATGAGCTTGTCCATCTCGGCCAGGGTCGACATGGTGAAGGCAGGGTTGGCGAGCATGGTCATCACCACGCTGCCAAAACCCTTCCCACCTTGGGGGACCAGATCCTTGTAGATCGTGGTGAAGCTCTCGCCGCCGCCGACGTAGGGCATGGCGATGAACTTGAGGGCAAAGCAATAGAGCGCGCCGATCGCGGCCAGGAGCACGCCCGCCCGCGGACGCCGCCCGGTGAGCAGGAAGTAGAGGCCGAGCACCGCCACCCAGGACGAGACATCCTCGCGACAGCTCAGGGTCAGAAGGACGAACAGGGCGGCCCAGCGATCACGGCGCGCTTCCAGGAAGTACCATGCCCACCACAGCAAGAACGGTCCAAGGGGCAGAAAGTGAAACTCGAACAGATTCTCGCCGTGCAATGCCGGGTAGAGAAGATAGGTCAGGACGAGAATGCAGGCCGGCCAGCGATCGATGTGCCGCCGCACGAGCTTGTACAGCGGAATCGCGGCTGCGCCCAGCACCGCCGACTGAATGAGCATGAGCGTCCCGCTATTCTGGCGGATGGCATAGAAGGGCAGAAGCACGTAGGCGAAAAACTCGGCGTGATTGCCGAAGTGGCTGCGCCCAGGCCCCGCCCACGGCGGCGTCTTGAAGAACGAGCCCCCATGCAGCATGTTCCACAGCAGGCTGTCGTAGATGCCGGTGTCGTAGCCGGAACGAAGCGAGTAGTAGAAGCAGTAGGTGTAGTAGCCGAAATAGCTGACGTAGAAGATCACGCCCACCAGCACCAGGATGAAGGGCAGCGAGTGCGAAGACCGCGGCATGGCCTGGACCAGGCCCTCGTGGAACCGCCGCAGCCACGACCGGATCTTTGCCTCCCATGGGAACGGCCCGGCTTGTAGCGCCGAGGTAACGGCCGCCCAAGTGGCCAAGCCGAACAGCACGACTAGGGTCAGGAACGCAAGGTCGCGCCCCTTCCACACCTCGCAGCGAAAGAGCAGCGCGAAGAATCCGGCCAGATACAGCGGAGCCAGGCGCCTCGCCGCGTGGTACAGCCGGGCGACCACGTTCGGCGTGCTGAAATGGGTGAAGAGATAGAGCGCGCCGGCCAGCGCCGCCACCACCCCGCCCCCGAGCGTGCAGGCGAGCAGGATGTGCCGAAGACGGCTCTCCAGGTGGTTCTCCTGGAAGTAGCGAATCAGGGACAACGGCATGATAGAGACGCCGACTACGAACCCGATGGACACGCCGCCCGCCAGAAGCAGACCGAGCGCGCGCGCCGAGTACGACAGCCGTGTCTGGAAATCACTATCTCGCGAGGGCGCCATGTCTAGTTCCCAATGCGGGAAAGGAGACCCGCGTTCAAGTCGGTTGGATGGCCACGCTTGGCCAGCACGTACTGCCCGCGCTCGGCCACCACACCGAAGGTTCCGTCGGGCAGCACCCCCATGACCTTGGCGCGCTCTTCGCCACCCACGGGAAGGCTGAAGAGCAAATAGTCTGCGTCGGCGATGCCCATGCGCAGGGTGTAGGCGAAGGCCCGGTTCGAAACCTGCGGCACGATGTTTTCCGATGAGACGATCTTGGCCTTGGACGGCACCATGGCAAGAAGCTGGTAGAGCGTGCGCCTGCGTTCCACGTCCTCGGGCGTGGTTCCGAAGTGGTAGGTGCCGAAGCCGCCGCGCGCAGCATTGTGCTGGATCAAGGCGCCGAGCTGGTACGAGGTGGTAAGCACCGCAAGCGAAATGGCCACCACCCAGGCGCGCCGCCAGGCCGCGCCTGCGCGCCCGCGCCGGGACGCCTCGCGACCCACCCAAGCCAGATTGGCGATGAGGGCGACGAACAAATACGCGGTCCAGTGCGCGGTGTACTGGAACGAGATCTGATAGAGCGGCCGGTAGCCGGTGGAAAGCAGCGTGAACAGGAAACCCGGAACGCAGCAAAGGATCCCAATCGCCCGGCGCAAGGGAAAGAATGCCAGGGGCAGGAGGATCTCCAGCATGTAGATGAGCTTATCCCGATCCAGGAGCACGCCCAGGGTGAAGACGGGGTTGCCGAGCACGGTCTTCATCACCCCGCCAAACCCCTTGCTACCCTCGGGCACCAGGCCCACGTACTGGTGGATGAAGGACTCCGAGCCTCCGCGCTGAAGCGGCATGATCACGAGCTTCATGGCCACGAAATAGATGGCGCCCACGCATGCGAGCCAAAGCCCGGCCCGAGCGCTACGGTTGGTGAGTATGAGGAAAAGGCCGCAGATCACGAGGCCGATGGAAATGTCCTCGCGCACCGACAAGGTCAGGACCGCGAAGATGAACGTCCCCACGGCCCGCCGGGAAAGCGCGAAGTAGAGCGTGAACCACAGAAAGAACGGCGCCAGCGGTGGGTAGTGAAAGTCGTAGAGATTCGAGCCGTGCAGCGGCGGATAGAGCACGTACCAGACCGCCACCAGGCACGACAGCCACGGTCCAAGGTACTTGCGCGCGACCAGGTAGAGCGGGATGGCCGCGCCGCCTATCAGCAGCGCTTGCAAAATCAGGATAGTTTCCGCTCTCTGGTGGATGGCGTAGAGGGGCGCGATGACGTAACTGAGGTAGGCGGCGTGTTCGCCGATCAGGTTGCCGGTCGGGCCACCGTAGGGCGTGGTTTTGAAAAGCGCACCGCTGTGAAGCGCGTTCCAGATCACGTTCTCTTCCAGCCCAAGGTCGAGACTGCTGGAGAGCACGTTGCGGTGGTGAACCACCGTGTGATAGCCGAAGTAGGTGGCGTAGGCGGCGACGGCGAGAAACACGATGGCGAAGGGCAGCCAGGTCACGCTCAATCGGCCCATGGACGCGAAGTCGGCGAGCACGCGGTCGAGAAAGCGCGGTCGGCCGAAGACCGGCTCGGTCGCAAGCGCTACCTGGACAAGTTTCTGCGTCGAAAACACCAACACCAAGACCAGCAACAGAAACACCACCTCGCGTCCGCCTTGCCAGAAGCGCCAGCGGAACATGAGCGGCAGCAAGGCCGCGAGCGTCACGGGCGACAGTCGGCGACCCAGGCGCTCGATAACGTCGCCACGCAGAAGCCGCCGCCGGGCGAGAAGCACGAGCGCGATCAGCGAGAAGACACCGGCCCCGCCCACGCCGCAGGCGACTGCGCGCAACCCGCGCTCATGCGTCGGCCCGTTGCTCATGACGAAGTCGAAGAGGGTGCCGGTAGACCAAAGCTCCCACAGACAAAGTCCGAGCGAAAACCCCACAAGGCCAAGCACGCCGAGCCCCGAAAGAGCAGCGCTCAGGCGCGGGCGCCAGGCGTCCGCGACGGATGCATACGCGGCGTAGGGGAAAACGCTGGCAGGCGCGTCCTCCGACTCGTCGACGAGCAGGTCGGAAGAAAGCTCGATTTCGCTGACCGCCTCGGCCGCCTCGGCGGGCCATCCAAGTGCTGGGGACTCGCCAACTTCCTCGCCCGTGCTCACGTCGCCTCGCCCCCGCTTCCCGCGCTCGACGGATCGGACAGTGGTTGCCGCGACGCCTTGTTCGTGTCCCCTTCGCCAGGCACGAAGTTGACTTCCTTGGCCACGGTGTAAAGCGGTCGACGCTGCACCTCTTCGTAAATGCGGCCGACGTAAGCGCCGAGAATGCCGATCACCAGCAGCTGAACCGACGACCCAAGGGCCACGAGGATCATGATGGTTGTCCAGCCCGGTACGGCACTGGTGCCTTCGATCTTCACGTAGAACGCCCAAGCGCCGAGGGCCATGGCCAATAGCGCTGCGAGCGCTCCCAGCCAGGTCGCCATGCGCAGCGGAAGGGTCGAAAACGACGTGATGCCGTCGAAGGCGAACTTCAGCATCTTGCTCAGTGGATATTTGGTGACCCCGGCAAAGCGCTCGTGGCGCGTGTAGGTCACGGACGACTGCCGAAACCCGATCCAGCCCACTAGACCACGAATGAAGCGGTGTCCTTCGCGCAGCGAGCGCATGGTCAGAATCACGGTCCGGCTCATCAACCTGAAATCGCCCGCGTCGAGTACCACATCGAATCCCAGCATGGCGCGAAACACGCGATAGAAAATCAAGGCGGTCAGGCGTTTGAACCAGGTCTCGCCAAGGCGCCGCCCGCGAACCGCATAGACCACGTCAAAGCCCTCGCGCCAGCGCGCCAGCATCGAGCGTACCACCTCGGGCGGATCCTGAAGGTCGGCGTCCATGACCACCACCGCCTCTCCTTCTGCCCGATCCATCCCGGCTGTGATCGCGATCTGGTGGCCGAAATTGCGCGAAAAGGAAATGACCTTGAAGTGCGGCTCTTTTTCGGCCATTTCGGCTAGCAGCTTGGCCGAGGCATCGCGCGAGCCATCGTCGACGAACACGACCTCCCAGGTCTCGCCCAGTTCGGCGAGAAAGGCGCGCAAGCGCCGGTCGAGCTCGGGGATGGTCTCTTCCTCGTTGAACACGGGGATCACGACCGAAAGGGTGGGACGTGCTTCTGTCATGCAGGGGGGCGTTTATACCGCGAACATCGCGCCGTTTGGACCAAAGACCGTCGTTGATCATTGGACGCGTAGGGTACGAATGCCAACTGGCACATGGCGGCAGCAATCCGGGCCGATGGCACCCCGAGCGCCGGACTGCTAGTTTGGCGGCATGAAGCTTCGCGTGCTCTATCATGGCAATTGTTTCGACGGCTCGGCCTCGGCGGGCCTGTTCGCGCGCTTCTTTCGCGAGCACTTGGCCAAAGGCGAGGCCGAGGTCGCCTACACGCCCATGCAGCACAAGGGCGACGCGCAGCCGATTGCCGGAAAGCTGCTCGACGGCGATGTGAACGCATGCGTGGATTTCCGCTACAGCCAAGACGCGCGTCTCGGTTGGTGGTTCGACCACCACGTGTCGGCGTTTCAGTTGCCCGGCGACGAAGCGCATTTTCGCGCCGACCAGACGGGGCAGAAGTTCTACGACCCGCACGCCAAGAGCTGCACCAAGTTCCTTGCCAACAAACTGGCCGAGAGCTTCGGCTTCGACATCGCCCGCTTCGCCGAGCTGCTGCATTGGGCGGAGATCATCGACGGCGCACTTTTTCCGTCGGCGGCCGCAGCGGTCGAGCTGCGCGAGCCCGCGCTGCGCCTCATGACCTGGGTCGAGAACAACCGTGAAAAGACGCTGGCCGAGCGCTTCATCGAGGATCTGGTATCGCGACCGCTGGCCGATATTGCCGGCGAGGCCTACGTGGCAAAGGCGCTGCAGCCGCTGCTCGCGCGCCACGAGCAGAACGTAGCGGCCATGCGCCGCCTCTCGCGCCTGGACCAGGGTGTGGTGACGAGCGACCTCATTCCCGAAGGCATCTCCACCATCAACAAGTTCATCGTCTATTACCTCCACCCCGAGGCGCGCTACTCGGTCACCCTTCTCGAAACCGCTGAGCGCTACAAGATCTCGGTCGGCTCGAATCCGTGGCCGAAGGTCCCGCGCACCCACGACATCGCCCAGCTGTGCGAGAAATACGGCGGCGGCGGCCATCCCGCGGTGGGCGCCATCTCGCTGCCCAAGACCGATCTTGGGGCTGTACGGAAGGTCGCGGGCGAAGTCGTGGGCTTCTTGCAGAGCTAGCGCACGATGGGCATCTGCATGGTTCGGCGAAGCGCACGCATTTCGCGTTTGCGCGCTACCTTGGCGATTCGTCGCTTGAGCTTGGCCGCCGACACGGTCCGTCCGGGCAAAGCTTCCTGCTCCTCGTGGTGTTCGGAAAAGCCGCCTGGCGAAGTGCCCAACTCGAAAATCGTGACCTCGCGTTGGCCTCGCTCGCCGATGCGCACGGGCATCACCGCCGCACCGATGCCCGCGCCGACGTAAACTGCGCCAGCGTTGTCGTTGGCCTGCCGGCTTCCATAAAGCCCATGCACGTACTTGTGCCCACCGATCTTGCCCAGGGTGATTTCGTGCAGACGAGCCAGCGTGATTTGGCCGCCGTGGGTGTGACCAGACAGAACCAGCGGAATGCCGTGCGGCCATAGCATGTCCGCTTCCTCCGCGATGTGGGACAGCGCCAGCGAGGGAAGATCGGAGCGCAAGCCCGCCACCGCCTGGTCGCAGCGCGCGTGGCCGGTGTAGGCGTCGTCGAGCCCGACGATCTGGATGCGCTGGCCACGCACCGTGAGCGTCGTGTTCTGATTGCGCAGCACCTCAACGCCGGCCCGATGCAAGGCCAGGCAAACCTCGTCGGCGCCGGCCCAGTAGTCGTGGTTGCCCAGCACGGCGATCACGGGTGCGTGAAAGCCGCCCATCAGGTGGGTCAGTTGGTCGAGGTAGAGCTGGCTGTGGCAGACGAAATCCCCGGTGACCAGGACCAAGTCGGGGTTTTGCGCGTTGACCAGGGCCTGCGCCTCGCGCTGAATCGCGAAGGGAGTGACCCGACCGACGTGCAGATCGGTCACGTGCGCCACACGCATCGGGTTCATCCGCTGCGCATAGACCGCGGGGCCAGCGAATCTGCGCAGGGTGATTCCGCCTTGCTTCCCCTTCGCCTCCGCGGCTGACGATCTCGCCCAGCTTTGACTCCACGAGAACGGCGGTAACAACATCTGCAGAAAGTGTAACCGCCCTCGCCTCGATGTCCAGGCGAGTTGCGGATGCGAAGGTCGGCAGCCGATGTCAGTCCGTGCCGCACATTCGCTACGGTCCCGAGTCCACCGACGAGTCCACCGACGAATCCATGGGCGCGGGCTGGGCGCCGCCATCGGGGGAGGGTGTCAACTGATGGCAATCCGCAGGCACGGAACAACGGTCGATAGAGCTACAAATTGCGGCAACTTCGACCAGGCGACTGGCGAAGGGCTCTGTGGCGATGTACGGGCAAGAGGACGGCCAAGGGATGTCCGCCTGACAGAGTGTGATGACGTCTTCGGGGCTAAGAGAAATGTTCGGATCCTGATCCTGGCAGATCCCGTTCGAGCAAGTGTACTGGTAGTTGGTCGTTCCGAGGGTTGCGTTCCACGGGGTGCATTCCGCATCGCTGATGCACGCCACGGGGTGGCCGGGCTCGGCCGCATTCAGCTCGATGGGACCCGAGGACGATAGGATGAGGACGTGGATGGTCAGAATGCGGCTCCAAAGAATGACGAAGGTGTCCCCGGACACCACACTGTCGCAGGCCAGCGGCTTGACCCTTGGATCCTCGGGCGTCAACGTGCAGATGCCACCCGAACAATTGACGTCGAAGACATGACCGAGCGTATCGGTCACCGTGCTCGGCTGGGAGCCGCCATCGGGGGCGGAAGAGCTGCTGCAGGCAAGTGCCGACGCGAGCAGGATGGTGAGTGCGGAGTGTCTTGTGATTCGCGACATGGTCCCTCGTTGACTAGATGAAATGGGCGATAGCCGAGGAGAATTCGTTTGGTCTTTCCAGATTGCTTAGGTGCCCTGCGCCGGCAATTTCTACCAAACGCGCGCCAGGGATGGCCGAAGCAATTTCGGCCATTTCAGCAGGCGGGGAGATCTTGTCCTCGCTTCCCACAATCACCAGGGTCGGGCAGCGGATGGCCGACAACTCGGCTCGACGGTCGGGCCGGTCGCGCAACGCTCGAAGGCCGGCCGAGACACCCTCCAGGCTCTGCCTGCCCAGGCCGCGAACCTGCTCGCGCACCGCCTCGCTGGCGGCGGGTGAGAGAAGCGCCGCGAGCTGACGTTCAACCAGCGCGGCCACGCCATCTTTTGCCACTAAGGCCAGCGCATCCGCACGCCCCGCCCGAGCCACGTCCGAATCGGCGGCGGCCCGCGTGTCGGCCAGAATCAGGCGTTCGAGGCGCGCGCCATGGCGAGCGGCAAAGGCCAGCGCAACATAGCCGCCCATGGACAGGCCACCGACCGTCGCACGCTCGATGCCAAGGCTGTCGAGCAGCGCCGCCACATCGTCGGCCATGTCGGCGATCGAAGGATCGCCGCCGCCGAGATCGGAGGCGCCGAACCCGCGCATGTCGGGTACGATCACACGACAGTGGTCGGCCAGGGTGCGCGCGGTGGACATCCACATTCTTCCGTCGAGGGGAAAGGCGTGGACGAGCACGAGCGGCTGTCCGCCGCCGATAGATTCATAGGCGAGCGCCCGATCGCCGATGCGCGCTTTCATGGTCCAGACGTTAGCACGAGGCCGGAATGCGCGGAAACTTGCGTCGCAACCCTGCAGGCCGGACGATCCGGTCCGTGAGCCTGTCCGTGGACCTAGCGATTCAGCAGTTTCTCGACCATCTTCGGGTCGAGCGCGAGCTGTCCGTCGCGACCCTGGCGGCCTACGGCCACGACCTGGCCGAGTTGGCCCACTTTCTGGTTGGGCGCGGCGTCGACGACGTGGGTGCTGTCCGTCCGGTCGACCTGCTCGATTACCTTGCCGCGCTCACCACGGGGCGTATTTCCGCGCGCACGCAAGCACGCACCCTGGTGGCACAGCGCCAGCTTTTCAAGTTTCTGCGCCGCGAGCGCATCTGCGACACCAATCCCACCGAAGAGATCGACCTGCCCCACTTCGGACGCAAGCTGCCGGTCTTTCTCAGCCTCGACGAAGTGGAGCGACTCTTGGCCGCCCCCGGGCGAAGCACGCCGCGGGGAATGCGCGATTCGGCGATGCTGGAGACACTCTACGCCGCCGGCTTGCGCGTCTCCGAGCTGGTCAAGCTGCGCCTCGGCGACCTCAACCTCGAAGCGGGCTACCTGGTGGCATTCGGAAAGGGCAAGAAGCAGCGGATCGTCCCCCTGGGCGAAGCCGCGGTGGCCATTCTGCGCTCGTACATCGAGTCGGCGCGGCCGGAGTTCCTCGGGAGCACCAGCCGGCCAAGCGAAGACGGCGTTTTCCTGACGCGCTTCGGCCATCGCATGACCCGGCAGGCCTTTTGGAAAATCCTCACCGCCCATGCGCGCGCAGCAGGCATCAGCAAGGCCATCTCGCCGCACAAGCTGCGCCACTCCTTCGCCACCCACCTGGTCGAACGCGGCGCCGACCTGCGCTCGGTGCAGGCCATGCTGGGCCACGCGGACATCGGCACCACGGAAATCTACACCCACTTGTCACGCGCTCATTTGCGCAGCGTCTACGATAAGTTCCACCCCCGCGCCTAGATGCCACGTCCCGCGATAGCCGCGGGGGTCGTGGCCGTGGTCGTGGTCGGCATGATCGGCGGCAGGGTGGGTTGGCAGGTGCCGAGTGCAAAGCAAACCCTCCCAGAGTTCCCATGATCGCGTAGGCGGAGCCGGGCTTTGCCCGGCGTCGCCAGAGCGCGGGAGGGTTTGGCGAGGCCGCGCGAAGCGCGGGGGCGGCAGGGCGGGTTGGCAGGTGCCGAGTGCAAGGCAAACCCTCTCAGGGTTCCCATGTCGATTGACCACCTCGGACCGTGTCGGCTATACCCGGCTTAGCGGCAATGCTGCGGAGACTGCCTTGAACATCGGAGCCGACCAACTGCAGAGTGCGATCTCTTACCTGATCGCTTTCATCCTCAGCATCGCCGTCCACGAATTCGGCCATGCCTGGGTGGCGAATCGCCTGGGCGACCCAACGCCGCGCTTGCAAGGGCGCCTGACCCTGGCGCCGCACCACCACATCGACCCCATCGGCACCATTCTGATGCCGATCATCATGGCCATGTCTTCGGTGCCGCTCCTGGCCTGGGGTCGGCCGGTGCAGACCAACCCGGCGGCCTATACCCGCCGCTATTCCATGAGTACGGGCAGAATGATGGTTGCCGTTGCCGGACCCGCCATGAACCTGATCATGGCCTTCGTGGTGTCGATCGTCATCGTCGTGGGCGCCAAGCTCCACGCACCCGACCGGCTGATCAACGCCATCTTTCACTACATGGTTCGGCTCAACATCTCGCTTATGATCTTCAACCTGATCCCCATCCCGCCTCTCGACGGAGGCGCCGTGCTGGCGTGGCTGCTCCCGCGCTCCATGCACAACGTGGTCGACTTTCTGGCGCGCTACGGAGGGTTCATTCTGCTGCTCATGGTGGTGAGTCCGTCGATGGGACTGCCCCTGATGGGCATCATCGGCTATCCCATCGACCTCATCACCTCGTACTGGAGGGAGGGTCTCATCATGGTGATAGGCTCATGAGCCAAGAACGCCCGCCATCCTCGGCGAATCCCATGCCGTCCGCCCTGCCGAACGACGCCCAGGGCAACGCAACCTACCGCGTGACCTTGCCCGAGTTCGAAGGCCCGCTCGATCTGCTACTCCACCTGTGCCAAACCCACGAGCTCGACATCCTGAACATTTCCATCGCCTTCATCGCCGAGAAGTACATCGAGTACCTGGAAGTGATGCAGAACATGTCGGTGGAGGTGGCGGCCGACTACCTGGTCATGGCCGCGCACCTCGCCTATCTGAAATCGCGCGAGCTGGTGCCGTCGCCCGAGCCGATCGAGGCCAGCGAGGACGGCGAAGATCCCATCGACCCGCGCGAAGAGCTGATCCGCCGCTTGCTCCAGTACCAGAAGTACAAGCACGCGGCCGAGAACCTGAGCAATCGGCCCATCGAGGGCCGCAACGTCTTCGTGCGCGGTGCGGTCCTCGAAGCAGAGGGCGAAGCGGGCCTGGCCGAACATTCTGTGTGGAAGCTCCTCGAGCACTGGGCGCAAGTCCTGGAAAAGGCCAAGCCCCAGTACACCCACGACGTGGTCATCGATCGCATTTCGATCACCGACCGTATCAACCAGATCGTGGATCTGCTGGAGAGTGGCAAGGGCATGGTCCGTTTCGAGGATCTCCTTGGTCAGGATCTGCCCGAGGCTGAGTTGCGCCACAAGGTCGTGGTGTCCTTGCTGGCAGTGTTGGAGCTTGCGCGTCTGCGTGTGGTACGCATCCTGCGACAAGAGGAGACGGGTAGTTTCTTTCTGGCCCAGACCGAGGGCGCCAACCTGACCGACGCACGCAATCTGAACGTCACCTCGGCGAAAGAAGACGACGTCCCACGGGTGGAAGTGCCGACTGCGCCGTTGGAAGCGCGCGAAGACGAAGTGACGGAGGCCGAATCGGCAATTGCCGACGAAACCGTCGCCCAAGCCATTTCATCGACCACCGCCGAAGCCAGCCTGGCGGAAGCCGCCGCCGACGAAGCGACAGCGGCCGAAGCGGTAGCAGCCGCAGCGACCACCAGCCACTCGGAAACCGAAAGCGCAACCGGTGCGAGCGATACAGCCCAACTTGTTTCCCAAGAAGATGTAGTCTCCGCTCCTTTCCCTGCCCCTACCGAAGGGGGCGAGGAAGTCATCAATGGCCAAACGCAAGAAGAGCAAAAAGCGCCCTCAGAGTGAGAAGGTCGCCAAGGCACCGGCGCCCGAAGCGAATGAGAACGCCGCGTCCGCGGAGGCCGTGGCCGAATCGCAGACTGCCAGTCCGCAAATCGCGGAAGCGCCGAGTCCTGCCGCCTTCGAGGAGACGCCTGTAGACCAGAGCGAACCAGATGGCGAGGCCGCCGCCGCCAACAAAACGCAGGCGGATGCCCCTCGTTCCGCGGACGGATCCGCCGAAACGGTCGAACCCGCGCCAACCGAAACCGTGCCAGCCGATAGCGCGCCAGCCAACAGCGCGCCAGCCGATAGAGTGACGGACGAGGCGCAGGTAGCCCCTACGGAAGAGGCCGCAGCGGAAGGAGATCCTGCGGACACGTCAGCCGAGACCGCCGACGCGTTGGCCACCACCGACCCTGCCGAAACCAGCGATCTTGCGCCGGGCGAGGCCGGCGAAGGTGAGGAAGCCCTCGCTGGATCCAAGCTGGAATCGATTCTGGAAAGCTTGCTCTTTGCCTCGGACAAACCGCTCGGCCTCGGGGAGCTCAAACGGTTGCTCGGCGAACGCGACGGCAAGAAGGTGACGGCCGCGGTGACCGCCCTGAGCGAGCGCCGCAAGGGCACCGGCATCGAGGTGGCGGCCTTGTCGTCGGGCTGGCACCTGCGCACCAACCCGGAAAACGCGGCCTGGGTTTCCAAGTTGCTGGTGGGCCGGCCCGTGCGCCTGTCGCGCGCCATGCTGGAAACCCTGGCCATCGTGGCCTACCGCCAGCCCGTCACGCGCCCCGAGGTTGACGACATTCGTGGCGTGGACTGCGGCCCGGTGCTCAAGACCCTGCTCGACCGAGGCCTGGTGCGCATCATCGGCAAGAAGGAAGAGGTGGGCCGACCCATGCTCTACGGCACCACGCCGGAGTTCTTGCGCATCTTCAACCTGCGCGACCTTTCAGAGCTGCCCACCCTGCGCGAGTTCTACGACCTGTCGACCGAGGATCAGTCGCGCGTCGAGGCCGAGCACGGCCCCGAACCGGAAAACCAGACCCCCAGCGCGATCACGCCGAAACCCGACATGGCCTTGAGCTCGGTCATGCGCGGAGCACTCCAACCCGAGCCCGAAGACACTGACCCGCTCCTCGACGAGCTCGACGAAGCCTCGCAGCTGGCCAAGCAGGCTCTGGGTGGTCTCGAGCCGGACGCGCCCGACGGCGAGGGCGCGAGCGCAGATTCCAAGCCGGAATCCGCAGGCGAGGCCGGGGAAGAAACACCTGCTTCGCCGCCACCGGCGGTTGAATAGGAAGACAACGTGGCCAAACTCCGTCTCCAAAAACTACTGGCGCAGGCCGGGGTTGCTTCCCGCAGGCGCGCCGAGGACATGATTCGCGCCGGCGAGGTCACCGTCGGTGGGGCGGTCGTAACCGAGCTGGGCATCTCGGTCGATCCGCAGCACGATCGCGTGGAGGTCCACGGTAAGCGCGTGCGGCCCGAAGAACCCCAGTACCGCGTCATTCTCAAGCCCCGGGCTTGCCTCGCCACACTGGCCAAGCCCCCCGCAGGTACCGCGGATCGCGTGACGCTGGCCCGATTCATTCCCGACGTCGAGATCGGTTGGACGGTCGTGGCGCCGCTCGATTTCCTGGCCGAGGGCGTGGTGCTGATGACCACCGACGGCGCCCTGGCCGCGCGCATGTCCCGCGGCGGTGGGCACGTGCCCATGACCTACCATCTGAAATTCCAGGGCAAGGTGGCCGACGAGGAGGTCGCGCGCCTGCTACGCGGCTGGAAGTGGGACGGGCGGCCAGTGCGCCCCACCAGGGTCGAAGCCATCGCCACCACCGGGAAGAACACCTGGGTCGAAATGGTGGTCGCCGAGAGCCGTCCGCGCGTGCTCAAGGCAGCGGGCGAGCTCATCCGGCACACGCTGCTGAAGATCTCGCGCGTCCGCCTTGGCGAAATCAGCTTCGAGGGCCTGAAAATGGGCGGTTTTCGCGACGTCACCAAGAAGGAAGTCAAATCCTTGCTTCATGACGCAGGACTTGCCGCGTCCTGAAACGTCCTGAAATCCGGTCTGTTGCTCGAATCCAAACGCGCTACAATGCCTGCCGTGCCGGACGCTATCGACGTGAAGGACGGTCGTCCTCCGATCGGGAGATTGGCTTCGACTGATATGGACGCATCTAGGCGACAGTGGGTATTCGCCATTGTAGGTCCGATACACCGGCATACGCTTGGCGGCCGCGTTTCATTGGCTGTCGAATCATGAATGTTAGGAGGCCACGTTGGAAATCAACAAAGACTTCATGAGGCTCCTGCGAGTGTTCGCCAAGGTAGACGTTCGCTACCTGCTCGTAGGAGCGTTTGCCGTCGAGTACCACGGCCAACCGCGCACCACCCGTCACATGGACCTGTGGCTCGACGACTCGGCGGAAAACATGGAACGCGCGTACCGCGCTCTGACCGAATTCGGTGTACCTGCCATCGCCATCGATCACTTGAACGCAGCGCCTCCCCTAGAAGTGGTTTGGATTGGCGTGCCTCCCAATCGCATTGACCTTGCCAAGGGGATCCGTGGCCTGGATTTCGCCGAGGCCTGGTTGCACAGGGAAACCACCGAGCTCGACGGTATTCACGTCAATGTCATCGGACGCCGGGATCTGATCGCGGCCAAGCGCGAGTGCGGCCGAGCTAAGGATATCGCCGACGCGGACGCGCTAGAAGCCGCGCCCCCCGCGTAGCAAGCCGGCACCCCAAGTCGCCGGCCAGCCAAGTCGCGGCCGGCGCAAGCCGCACGAACAAGCACCGCCCAGCTCTAACGCATGGAACCTAGCTGGGAAATATGCCATCTGTTACGATGGCAACTCGGGCCGCGTCTGTTTTCAAGGGTCGCGCCCCGATCTTAGGCACCCATGCGTCGTGTGCTAGTCGTGGATGACGAGCAGAACTTGCGGCATATGCTGCAAACACTGCTCAAGCGCGAAGGCTATGAGCCCGTTGGGGTGGGGTCTGTCGAGGGGGCATTGCGGGAGCTATCTGACCGACCCTACGACATCGTCATCACGGATCTGCGCATGCCTGGACAAAGCGGCATGGATCTCGTCGACCAAGTCCGACAGCGCCACCTCGGCGCCACGGTGGTTGTGATGACCGCCTATGGCAGCCGCGACATCGCCATCGAGGCCATGAAACGGGGCGCCTACGACTACATCTCCAAGCCCTTCGAGGCCGACGAGATCGTTCTTCTTCTGCGCAAGGCCGAGGAGCGCGAACGGCTGTTTCGCGAGAACCAGACCTTGCACAAGCAGATTCGTGCCGGTGGCCAGGAGCCCGAGACTGGGCTCGGCGACTTGGTGGCGCGCAGTCAGCAGATGCTGGATCTCTTTCGCACGGTACGGAAGATCGCCGAATTCAAGACCACGGTTCTCATCGGCGGCGAGTCCGGCACGGGCAAGGAGCTTATCGCCCGCGCCATCCACCGACTTTCGCCGCGCGCGCAGACGCCCTTTATCGCGGTCAATTGCGGCGCCATCCCGGACAACTTGCTCGAATCCGAACTGTTCGGGCACCGCAAGGGCGCGTTCACCGACGCCAACCGCGACCGCAAAGGTCTTTTCGAGGAGGCCTCCGGCGGCACGCTATTCCTCGACGAGATCGGTGAATTGCCTCTCGGCTTGCAGGTCAAACTGCTCCGCGTTCTACAGGAAGGCGAGATCCGCCGACTGGGAGACAGCCAGGATATCAAGGTGGACGTACGCGTGGTGGCGGCGACCGCGCGCGACCTCTTGGCCGAAGTGAGCCGTGGCGCTTTTCGCGAGGATCTCTTTTATCGCCTGAACGTATTCGCCTTGCACTTGCCAGCGCTGCGCGAGCGGCGCGAGGACATCCCACTCTTGGTCGAACACTTCCTCTTGCGCATGAACGCGCGCATGGGACTTGCGGTGGAGGGGACGTCGCCCGAGGCCATGCGACTTCTCGTCGACCACGATTGGCCGGGCAATGTGCGCGAGCTAGAGAACTGCGTCGAGCGCGCCATCGTGCTTTGCGAGGGCACGCAGATCGAGGCCGAGGCCTTGCCCGATCGGTTGCGTCGCGCGAGTCCTCCACCCGTCGTCGCGTCCCCGGGTGCCTTGGACAACGGCGACCTTTCCATCAAGCGCGCGTCCCGCCGTTCGGAGGAATCGCTCATCCGACGCGCACTGCAAAAAACCCGCGGCAACCGCACTCGTGCGGCCGAACTGCTCGAAATCAGCCACCGTGCCCTGCTCTACAAGATCAAGGAATACGGCATCGCCATCGGGCGAGACACGCCCGAACTGGCGGCCATGGGCGAGGCAAGACTGGACACGCCTACGCCGATCACTCCCCCACCTCTGACGCCTGCCCCGGTGCCCCCTCCGACAATCGATTCAACTTGGAGGGCAAAATGATCGATGTGTATCCGGAGAGTCGATTTTTTGATTTTTCCACATGGAAGCGCACAATGTAGGTAAAGATAAGATAATGCGTGATACCAGGGGGAGACACCACGAATGGCCAAGAACTGCATAGGACTCGATATCGGGTCGAGTTCTGTCAAGGTCGTCCAAATCAAGGAGACCTCGAAAGGCCTGGTTTTGGTCAACTTCGGGTTCGAACCCTTGCCCGCGCAGACCATCGTCGACGGCGCCATCATGAACCAAGGCGCGGTGGTCGAGGCCATCCGCACGCTGCGCGACAACCTGGGTATCAAAGGCCGCGAGGTGGCGACGGCGATCTCTGGACACTCGGTCATCATCAAGAAGATCAAGGTGCCGCCCATGACACCCGAGGAGCTGGAAGAACAGATCCCCTGGGAGGCCGAGCACCACATTCCATTCTCAAAGGACGACGTCGAAATCGATCACCAGCTGGTGGGCAGCGACTCCGCATCCGGCGGCCAGATGGAGCTGCTGCTGGTGGCGGCCAAGAAAGAGGTCGTCGCGGACTACAGCATGGTTATCCGCGAAGCCAAGCTCGTGCCCATGGTCATGGATGTCGCCGCCTTCACCATCCAGAACGCCTTTGAAGCGAACTATCCCATGGTGCCCGAGGAGGCGGTGGCGTTGATCAACATCGGCGCCACCCTGTCCAACATCAACATCATCGCCGGTGGCACCAGCGCATTTACCCGCGACGTGACGGTGGGGGGCAACGCCTTCACCGAGGAAATCCAGAAGCGCCTCAACGTCAGCCAAGAGGAAGCCGAGGCGTGGAAAATCGGTTCGGCGGGCGAAGGCGTGAGCGAAGTCGTGCCCCAAGAAGTCGAAGCCGTTATCGCCTCTGTGGCAGATGGCGTGGCGGGCAAGTTCCAGCGCTCGCTCGATTTCTACCTGGCATCGTCGAGCGATGCGACCATCACGAAGATCTACCTTTGCGGCGGCTCGGCCAAGGTGCCCGCACTGCAGAAAGCCCTGGAAGCCAAGGCGCGCGCGGCGGTCGAGGTCATGGATCCCTTCCGCAAGGTCGCCGTCGACGAGCACCGCTTTGACCTCGCATTCGTCCAACAGCACGCTGCTGAGGCCGCTGTGGCCGTGGGGCTTTCGCTGCGCCGGCCGGGAGACAAGCAGTGATCCGCATCAATCTACTCCCCACGCGCAAGGCGAAGCGGCACGAGGCCAGCCAGCGCCAGTTCCTGCTCATGGGACTCGTCGTCCTGGCGACGATTGGTCTCGTCATCTTCTTCCACTTACAGGCCACGACCGAGCTGGAAAAAGTCCAGCACGACAACACCATCCTGCAAGCGGACGTAGCGAAGCTGAAACAGGAACTTGGCGACTACGACAAGATCCGCGGCCAGCGCGAGGAACTGCTCAAGCAACGCAAGACCATCCAGTCCCTGGAATCCGGACGCACCGGCCCCGTCTATCTTCTGCGCGAGCTCTCGGAGATCCTGAGCCCAGGCAAGGGACCGACCTTCGATCGTGTGACCTATGAAGAAGCCTTGCGCAAGGATCCCAACGCGGGATTCACCAATTGGGAGACCAAGCGCGCCTGGCTCGAGTCGTACACGGAGACGAAGCTGGCGGTCAAGATTCGCGGCGCCGCCAAGTCCAACGAGGACGTGGCCGAGTTCTTGAAGCGCCTCAATTCCTCGGTGTTCTTCAAGGACGTCAACCTGGATGCCACGGCGCAGGCAAGTAAGGGTACGGTGAAGTACGTCAACTTCGGCCTTTCAGCCACGGTGATCTACTAGATGAACGACTTTTTGCAAAAGCTGACCCGCCTCAAAACACCGGTGAAAATTGCCGCCACGGCGGTTTTGGTGGCCATCATCCTGGGCGTCTATGGGGGACTCTTCTATCTCGACGTCGAGGACCAAATCAAAGGGGCTCGCACTCGCCAGGAACAGTTGAAAAGCGAAAAGGACAATTACGAGAAACGCAAGCGTGAGTACCAGGCCTACCGCAACGAGCTTACCCAATTGCAGCTGGAGCAACGCGAGCTTCTGAAAGCATTGCCCAAGAAAGCCGAAATCCCCACGTTCCTTTCCAATCTGCAGGAACAAGCCGAATTGGCCGGACTGGAAATCGTCGCTCTCACCATCGAAGCCGAGAATCCCATGGAGCTATACATCCGGATTCCGGTGCGCATCGAGGTCCGCGGCAGCTACCATAGCATCACGAAGTTCTTCAAGAACCTGAGCGAGCTTCCTCGCATCGTGAACGTGGAAGACCTCACGCTTTCCGTCGAAAAGGTTGAACTGGGCGTGTCGCCGCGCATGCGCGCGAGATTCGTGGCGGCGACATTCCGCTACCGTGACCAGGAGGGTTCGTCCGAGGGTGGCACATGAAGAAGCTGGTGATGCTGAGTCTTGGACTGGCCACGTTGACTGGCACGGTTTGGTTCGCCCAGGCGGCGGAGCCGGCCAAGGCGCCTGCGGCCGCCGCCCAGGGTGAGAAGACACCGGCCAAGGGCGCCCCAGCCGCGGGCAAGCCTGGGACACCGGGTGCCACGCCCACCCCTTCCCCGACCGGCGCCGAGGCTCTCGCCCAGCGCATGGCGGTCTTGCGCCGCAAGGTTCTCCGCGAAGAGGACTTCGCCGAGAACGATGATTCCAACCGGGATCCCTTCCGCTCGTACCTCGAGACGTGGATCGAGCGGGGACCCAAGGTCACGACCAGTGTGGTTTCTGCCATATTCGCCAAGTACTCGCTGGAAGAGCTGACCCTGATTGCCGTCATCAGCGGCGACGCGAATCCGCGCGCCATGTTCAGGGATCCCACGGGCCTCGGGCAGACCGTGAAACGTGGCGACTACCTTTCCAAGTCAGCCGCGCGCGTCACCAAGATCCTTTCTGATCGCGTCGTGCTGGAGATGTCGGAGATAACACCGGGCGGGGCAACCAAGGCCTTGGAACGAGCCGTCCTGGTCAATCCGGAAGGAACAGATCAATGACTTTGCAAAAAGAACGACCCAAGTTCTTGGCCGCTCTACTAGGCGCCGCGACCCTGGCCTTGTGGTCCATCCCCGCGTTTGCCGACTCGGTTCGGGTACGAAACATCCGGGTGTCGGAAACAGCCGGCAACACGGCGGTGGTCATCGCAGCCTCAGCACGACCCACCTTCACCACCTGGAAGCTGGAGCAGCCCGCGCGGGTCGTGGTCGAGCTGAGCGGTGCGCGCCTCGGCAACGTGGACGTTCCGCTCGATGCTGGGACCTACGCCGTGGGCTTGGTTTCAGCGAGCGTCACCGAGGATGACAGCGCGGGGCCACGCACGCGCATCGTGCTCACCTTGCGCCAGACCTCCGACTACCAGGTCGAGGCCAAGGGCAATGACATCACCCTACGCGTGATCCCACGGGTCAGGCCGCCGATGGCGGCAGCTGAAACCGGAGTGGCCCGAGAGCAGGCCGAGGCCCGCGCCAAGGCAGAGGCCCAAACGCGCAATGAAGCACAGGCCAAAGAGCGGGCGGGAGCACAGGCCGAGGCCCGGGCCAAGGTCGAGGCCCAAGCACGCGCCAATGCTGAAGCACAGGCCAAAGCTGAAGCGCAAGCGCAGGCCAAGGCCGAAGCGCGGGCCAAGACCGAGGCCCAAGCGCAGGCTAAGGCCGAAGCGCGGTCCAAGACCGAGGCCCAAGCGCAGGCCAAGGCCGAAGCCCAGGCCAAGCTTGAGGCCCAAGCCCAAGCCAAGGCCGAAGCCCAGGCCAAGACCGAAGCCCAAACCCAAGCCAAGGCCGAAGCCCAGGCCAAGCTCGAGGCCCAAGCGCAAGCCAAGGCCGAGGCGCAGGCCAAGACCGAAGCCCAAACCCAAGCCAAGGCCGAAGCCCAGGCCAAGCTCGAGGCCCAAGCCCAAGCCAAGGCCGAGGCGCAGGCCAAGACCGAGGCCCAAACCCAAGCCAAGGCCGAAGCCCAGGCCAAGCTCGAGGCCCAAGCCCAAGCCAAGGCCGAAGCCCGGGCCAAGACCGAAGCCCAAGCGCAAACCAAGGCCGAAGCCCGGGCCAAGACCGAAGCCCAAGCGCAAACCAAGGCCGAGGCGCAAGCCAAGACCGAGGCCCAAGCGCAAGCCAAGACCGAGGCGAAAGAGCGCGCCCTCGCCCAGGCTCGCGCCGAAGCCCAAGCCAAATTGACGGCCAAGGCCCTGGCCGAAGTTCACGAGCGCGCCGAAGCGCAGCGAAAAACAGAGGCCTTGCTCAAGAACGAATCCAAGGAACGTCTCGCCGCGCAGGCTGTCGCGGAGGAACGATCGCGAGCAGAATTTGCGGCCAGATCAGAGTCGGATCGGTTGCGCAAGGAATTGGCCGACGCGCACCATGAGACTGCCAAAGCCCGAGCAGAGGCAGATGCCGCCAACGAAGAGAGCCAGCGCCAGAAGCTGGCCCTCGCGCGAGCCGAAACCCAAGTCAAGCAGGCGCAGTCCGAGGCCGAGCGAGCGCGCAGGCGCGCCGACGCGGCCGAGAGTGAGTCGGTGGCGGCGAGCCGTCGCGAAACGGATCGCGACAAGGCCCTCCGGCTGGCCCGCGACGAGGGCTCGGTGGCGGCGAGCCGTCGCGAAACGGATCGCGACAAGGCCCTCCGGCTGGCCAGCGACGAGGTCGCCGCCCGCCAGAAGACACTCGATCGTATCGCCCAGAAGCAACAAGAACAACAAAGCCGCCTGGCTTCGGCCGAGCACCTGGTCAGCGATCGCGAAAGCACGGTGCGCGAGTCTGAGCTCCGGCTCGCCGAGCGCGAGGAAGAGGCCCGAGCCGCACGCGCCCGACGCGACAGCCTGGCTCGCGATGCTTCGAGAAGCAGCAAGGCGGAAGCCGTGGCTGCCCTGGCCGAGGCTGAGCGCCAGAAGAAGAGCGCGGCCACCGCCGCCGAGCAGTCACGCCAGGATCTCGCCCGTGCCGTGTCCTCGCGCCGGCAGGAAGAGGCGCGCAAGGACGAGCAGTCGAGTCTGCGCCGCGCCGAAGAGGGCAAACTGGAAGAGGCGATCGTGCTGCGCAAGGCCGAGGAGGTTCGTCTGGCCGATGCGCGCGCCGAGCGCTCTCGTATCGATCAGGAACGGTCCAAGCTGGAAAGCGAGCGGGCGCAACTTGAGACGGCCCGCAATGCCCTGCTCGCCGAGGTCAACCGACTGAAGACCGCAGCCGTCGCGACGGTTGCGGCGCCGGTGAAACCGGAAAGCGCCAAAGAATCCAAGCCCGCCAAGGTCGCGCCAAAAGAGCCTGCGCCTGTCGCTGCTGGCCCGTTTACCGCCAAGCCCGCGCTTGCCGCAAGCGCACCGGCTACTCCCCACGCCGCTCATATGACGAAGCCTGCGCCCGTAGCAAGCGCCTCCCTCGCGCAGACCACGCCCGTCGAGTCGGTGAAGGCTCCGGCCAGCGCCACCCGGCCGCGTTCGGTGACGCTACGAGCGATCAGCCACATCCGCAGCATCGATTTTGTCGACGAGCCTAGCCGCGCTTCCGTCATCATCGACGTTGACGACAGCGCGATGTTCTCCGTGGAGCGCCTCGCCGGCGGCCGCCTGAGTCTGCGCATCGAACACAGCGAGCTACCCGAGAGTCTCGCACGCAACCTGGACGCGACCGAGTACCTGGGACCGGTCAAGATCATCAGCTCGTACCGCGATCCCGCCGCGCGCACCACGGTGCGCATCGACGTGGATCTAGCGGAAGATGTCCCGAATCGGATTCGCCTAGATGGCAACCGCATCTTCTGGGATTTCCAGAAGGCGCAAGCGCCCAGCCTGCCCGCGGTCTGGGTACCCCCCCCCGCGGTGATGTTCGTTCCGGCGCGAAAAGTGGCCGGCTTCGTCGCCGTGGTGAAGGACGGCCTGTGGCTGGGCCAGAATGCCCCGCTGCCCTATCTCTTGCCTCCGGTACAACCGGCTGCCCCCAGCGGAGGTAGCGCGCCCGCGTCTGACACAGGCTCCGCGTCGCCGGCCAGCGCGCCAGCAGCCTCGGCTGCAGAAACTCGCCAAGGTGGCGGCGCGACGGGCCCGTCGGGCCGATTCGCGACCATCGGCAAGAAACGCTACACGGGCCGGCGCATCGACCTCGATTTCAAAGGCGCGGACATTCACAACATTCTTCGCCTGCTGGCCGATGTGGGCCAGGTCAACGTCATCGTGGCCGACGACGTCCGCGGCGACGTAACCATCAAGATGCGCGACGTGCCTTGGGATCAGGCGCTGGATGTGGTTCTGCGTTCGAAGGGGCTCGGCTCCGTGCGCGAGGGGAACCTTCTGCGCGTGGCCCCGCTGGCCCTGCTGGAAAAGGAGCTTGAAGCGGAAATCGCCCGGCAGAAGCAGATCGCGGACATCCTTCCCATCGAGACGCGCCTCATCGGGGTTTCCTATGCCGAGTCGGGCCAACTGATGGACAAGATACGTGACCTGCTCTCGCCACGTGGCAAGGTTTCGGAAGACCATCGCACGAACACCCTTATCGTTTCGGACGTGACCAAGAATCTCCAACTCATCGAGGATTTGGTGCGCAACCTGGATACGCAGACCTCGCAAGTGGTGATCGAGGCGCGCATCGTGGAGGCCGATTCGAATTTTACACGGCAGATGGGCGTGCAATGGGGCGGCACTGCGTTCGCGGACACCACCCACGGCAACCCAACTGGATTGGTCTTCCCGTACAACGTGGGTATCGGTGGCGGCGCAGACGATGCCAGCTCGTCGGTAGCAGGTCTCGTACCTGGTCCGCGCACCGGAACCGGCACCACCGGAAACCCGAACTTCCTCGTCAACATGCCGGCGCCCGCCGGCCTTGGCACGGGCGCGGCCATTGGCCTCACACTCGGATCCGTTGCTGGAGCCTTCAACCTGAACTTGCGACTCTCGGCGATGGAAAGCACGGGAACAGTGCGCATCTTGTCCTCACCGCGCATCACCACCATGGACAACGTCCAGGCGAACATCATGCAGGGCGTGTCGATCCCGGTGTCCGTGGTCAGCGCCATGGGTGCGCAGACGCAGTTCGTAGACGCCCAGCTCGCGCTCTCCGTCAAACCCCATGTGACCAACGAGGGTACCATCTCGATGGTCATCAGCATCACCCGCAACGAGCCCGACTTCGTGAACACGGGTGCTCGCGGCGATCCATCGATTCAGAAGAAAGAGGCCAGGACGACCATGCTGGTTCGCGA
>OBLT010000072.1_pt1 | contig 74663 bp, 56 predicted proteins | sample 1518721 | NCBI WGS metagenome assembly OBLT01 (sample SAMEA3539307, study PRJEB22396) | soil metagenome | biome: tundra; feature: field; material: soil | place: USA | collected 2010-05 | depth 0.15 m | reverse complement strand
CCGCTCGTGCCGGTGCCACCGGCGGCAAAGGTGCCGGCCGTCCCCGCCGCACCGGAGCCACCATCCGGAACGATCATCCCTTGTCCTGCAGTGCCGCCGCAGCCGGTGGGCATACCGAGCCCCAGTAGAACCAGGGTCGCTCCGAGAAGCCGGAAGCAACCACCCCGCAGCACCTGTTTCGAGCTCATGGCCACTAGTTTGCCGGAGCTTCGCTGCCTCCTGAAGAAGATTTCGCGCCCCGGTCTTGCTTCGACACCCACTCTAGCCGCCCGGGACACACATCTGGGAGACAAGCGCCCTTCACGAAGGGCTGTGAGTGCGCCTTGTCAGGACCTTGCAGACGCTGGTCAGATGACCGTGATACACTTTGCAGTATGATGTGGCGGCGAAACAGCGTCGACCTGGCGCGGATTTCTCGCAACACAGTCTGCTCAGCTAGCCTTGTATTGGGTGTAATAGCGCTGGCTGCGTCGGGCTGCTCTCTCTCGTCGAGCAAGGCCGATGCGAGCGTGTCGGTTAAGAAAGACGGTGGTGGGAATACCGACTGCACCCAGCCGCCACCTGGGCCGACTCAGCCTACGAATTGCACCTGTGGTTGCGTCTACTATACGTGTGTCGACGGGACCTGGCAGAAGGACATGGTGCTCATTTGCGTGGTGGATGCGCGGCCGTCCACGTGTGGGAACGGCGTGATTGACGTGGATGAGGAGTGCGATGATGGGAACACCGCGGGAGGCGACGGTTGCGGCCGGGTTTGCTATCTCGAATTCGGTTGGTACTGTCCGACCCCCGGGCGGCCGTGCATATCCGCTCACGCCTGTGGGAATGGTTTCTTGGCGCCCGACGAAGCTTGCGACGACGGCAACACCGTTGGCGGGGATGGCTGCTCGGCTGACTGTCGCCGGGTCGAGCCGGGCTGGAGTTGCCCCGCCGTCGGAAGGCCCTGCATCCAGTTGTGCGCGCCCGACGGAGGGCTATGCGCAGAGGTCGGCTCGACCTGTGGCAACGGCATCGTCGAGCCGGACGAGGAGTGCGACGATGGCAGCGATCCGAATCGGATGCCCTACAACCACGACAACGCCTATGGCGGTTGCACCACTCAGTGCAGGTATGGCGGCTTTTGCGGCGACGGCATCATCGACGGTCCCGAAGCGTGCGACGACGGCAGCGGTAACGTCGACTTGTACGGTGAGCCCGGCTGTAGCTTTCTCTGCGCCAAGGTCGCGTACTGTGGCGATGGTATCGTGCAGGCGAGCAAGGGCGAGGAGTGCGACTTGGGCCCCGACAACGGCAGCTCGAGTACCCCTTGCGACTTGCAGTGCAACTACATCTTGCCTTAGCGGCCAACCGGTTGCTCCGTGATCTCGGTTCCACTCACATCGCGATTGCAGTCGGGACGACGGTGCCGAAGCTGGAGCTGTCTGATACAAAGGAGGAGTACGCCGGGCCTTGGAATGCCCGGTCCGAAAACGCCTAGCATCTGAGGTTGGCTATGAGGAGCACACGCTGCTGTCCATCTTTCGCCATCGCCGCGATCGGAGCGTTCGCTCTCGGCGCGCTGGCCTGTGGCTCGGACTCGATCGTGAAGAAGGACAGCGGTGTGACCTCGGGGACCGGTGGAGCTGCCGGAGCCACTTCCACGGTCGGAAGCGACGGAAGCTTGGGAACGGATGGGGCGCCCGCTGCCGGCGGCGCGCAGGGAACCGGCGGTTCGTTCGGAACCGGCGGGGCTACCAACACCGGCGGTTCCAAGATCGACACCGCCGACGCCTTCGCGGCCCTGGACGGCGGCGTGGATGCCCCAATGGTGGACGCGTCCGCGGTGGACGCAGACGCAGACTCGGGCGCTCAGCCTTGCGGCGATGCTGCATGCCGGTCCAATCAGACCTGCATGCTCATCGGTGGAGGACCACAGCCGCCGTGCGATCCCCCGGACGACGCCGGCGCCTGTCCCGACTGGTTGGTGCTCGTGGGCTCATGCGGTGGGAATGGGGGACCGGCTTATCGGACGTCCGGCTGCACCACGCCGCCGGACAGCCCCAAGTGCTACGAAGTCCCCGACGGATGTGCAGATCCCTGCACCTGCATCTGTGGGCAGCCTCGCAACCTAGGGTGCAATCCCGGCCCCGGATATCTCCTCTGCGGGAGGCCGTAACAGCAAGCCGCGTGGCAGAGTGGGCCGCCTCGTTGGCACTGTGTGCGCGGCGACGAACTTCGTCGTCCAGTGTTTCTGAAGGTGGTTCCAGCGGCCTGCCGCGGTCGTTCGCGCGAGCCAGGGAACAGTTACTTGTAAGCCGCCCGCCAAGTGACGATTCGCCGGGGCAGGGCTCCGGCCTTAATCAGGGCACTGCGAGGGTGACGGTGACGTCGCCCTGGGCGTTCGCAGCGCAGGTCGAGCCGCCCGTGACGCATGCACAGCTCGACACCCCATTGCATGCCGCGGGCAAAGGATCGCAAACGTAGCTGCCCGGATTGCTGACCGCCCCGCCCACCTGGGCGTAGCAGTAGTCCACGTCGTGCTGGCAGTAGCTCCAACCGCAGCGGAACATGCCCGCGGGCGCGGGGCAGCTCGTGTTACTGCTGACGTCGACACCGGCCTTGGCCGCGTCGCAAGTGCTGGGGTAGTTCTTGCCGTCGCAACCACACACCGGGGCGGCGGAGATGGCACAAAGCACACCCCGCGGGATGGTGGCGCAGGCGCCGTGCGTGCGCGAGCCGCACAGGTTGTCCGACCATTCGCAATAGGTGTCCGTGGCGCAGGCCGGATCGCCCGCGCCGCCGCAGGCCGCGCCGACACCCGAGGCATCGACAACGGATGGGGCGTCCTCGCGGCCGACGTCCAGCGCGGCGTCGGTCGTGCCGCCATCGCGGCCAGGGCAGACGAAGTTGCACTCCGTAGTCTGGCTGCACGAAAAGCTGCCGCCCTGGCAGGTGCAGGTCCAGGCGGAGGAGGTGGTGCCGCAGCAGCTGGCCTGGCCGTAGGTGCAGGTGAGCGGCCCGCTGCAGGCGCCACCCGAGAGCGGCAGCTGCGCCGGGCAGCCGGTCGCGGCGTCCACCCCTGCATCGAGGCCCGTCGCTCCCCCCGTACCCTTGCCGCCGCCGCTGCCGGTCACGCCGCCCGAACCCCGCGTCCCGCCGGCTCCGGTTACGCCACCTGTGCCGTGGACGCCCCCGGATGCGATGGTGTCGCCAGTACCAAGGCCACCGCCCGCGCCGCTGGTCGTGCCGCCCGCGCCCGAGTTGCCGCCGGCACCGCTGCCCTGGCCGCCGGCGCCGAAGCTGCTTGTGCCGCCCGTCCCGCTAGAGGTCTCGCCACCGCTGCCGTGGGCGTCGAGGGCCTGCTGCCCGCTCGAGGTCGAGCTGCCGCAAGCGCTGCCGAGGACCGTCGCGAAGCATGCCGCAACGGCGATTGGGTTGCCAAGGTATCGGGGAGCGAGGCGAGAGATCTTCATTGCGGACTCTCCTGGTCCGATATCTTGACCTGGCCCATCCGAAAAGGCGACTCGGGGCTGTGATCCCGGTCGCTAGGCGCTCGGGTCAAACGGCCAGGCGCAACAGCGATCTGCCGAGTGCCTCGCAGACTTGGGCCATCTGAAGTCGCATGATCCTCCGCACGCGCTTCCCGGCACCCCGAGTGTCCTTGCTAGACCACTTCGTGGTCGACGTGGATAATCGATCCATGCGCCGTATTTCCGGCCTCTGGTGGATCCTCATGGTTGGCTGCGTGTTGCCGCTCGCGGGCGATGGCTGTAGCTCGGGCACGAAGGCATCGTCGCGAGATGCCGCGGGCAATGCTGACGGTCCGACGGGATCGGGAGGAATGGGTTCCGGCGGGGCGGGTGCGTGTACGATGCTTTTTCGGGGCTAGACGTATCATTGGCGTGCAGCCAGATCACGACCGAGGCGGCCTGCGATCAACGCAGCGACTGCCACTCGGTGATCCAGGACAACAAGTCCTGTTGTTCCGACGGAGGATGCTGCTCCCACTTTAGCCGCTGCGCCGAAGGCGGCGCGATCGAGTGCCAAAGATCGGTCACGTGCACGAGCACGACCCCGTTCTGCGAACCCCCCTATGTCGTGTCCTATGCAAACAACTGCTTCGAAGGTTGCGTGAGCCCCAAGAAGTGCGCCGCTGCCGCGGCTTGCCCGCTGGCCCCGCCGAGCAACGGCTCGAGCTGTGGCTCCGTGGCGTACGCCTGTGTCTACCAGGACTGCGTGAATGCCGGGCGCACGGAAGCCAACTGCCAAGGCGGCAGGTGGTCCGTGCAGACGGCGGCCTGCGACGTCATCAAGTGTCCCGGCGGCGGCATCTATTCCGGATCAGGCCCGCTCTGCTCCCGCGGCCAGATCTGCGTGCGCACGACCGGCGGAGGCGGCGCCTACATTATCACCCCCTCGTGTGTCACGAACACCTGCAGCCCATCACCGGTCTCGCTCGGTTGCATCCAGGGACTCTATGGGCGCTGCTACGTGGTCTCCGATACGGAGATCGACTGCTCCGCGCCTTCATTGTGTGGGTCGGGCCAGGGCGGCTGCCAGTAGCCGTAATGGGCAGCTCGCCTGCGGACCCAACGAATGGCTACGGAAAGAGGCAAACCATGCACGTGAATTGGACCGATTGGCCGGCGTAGCAGGGCCAGCGGTCATTGGCCAACGAATCGAGCCAGGCCTGCCGCTCGGCTCCCGAGAGCCATGGAGTCTGGTCGGGCAGGCTCAGCAACTCGATCGCCCGGCCGTCGCAGTCGATCACGACCGCGTAGGCGAAACCGGCAGGGGCAGGAGACGCGTACGCATAGCAAGGCCAACCCGAGGCCCGACTGACAGCATCCGTGAGGGTGTTGACTTCGCACGAGGCATCCAGGGATTCGCTCTGCCCACCATCGGCCGCGCACGACTCATGCGGCAGCGGTTGTGCTTCCACCGGTCGCGTATCCACCGGAGTGGTTGGGCCGTCGGGAAGAACGATGCGAGCAGGCTCCGCGGCAGCATCCGCGATCGGTGGCTTCGCATCGTACACGCCCGAGCCCGAGCCCGCGCACCCCGTGGCCATCGCCATCATCAGCCCGTGCGCCAGCCAGGGCGAAGCCAGACGCCGCGCGGGCCTCTGCGCCATCGCGTCAGGCCAGCTCACCTCGTCGAGCAGGCAGGCGAAGCCCTCGTCGAACGGCGCCAACTGGTTCGCCGCTTGCTGGTGCAGCGCCTCCACGGCCTGGCCGAATTCGCGCGCAGAGAGCGGCGAGGTCGCCAGGGCAAGCGCCTGCTCGAGAATGCCGAGGCGCACGCGCTGTGCTTGCGCCAGCCATGCTTGTGCCCGGTCGACCAGGCCGCGCCCGCTGCCAGGCAAACCCAGTCGGTGCGCCACACGCAGCGCGAACATCACGTCCGGCGCACACGGCTGCCGGGTCACCCAGGCCAAGCCGCCCATGCGCAGCCGGTTCAGGGCAAAAAGGAAGCGCTCGGTTTCCGGCTCGGCGGGCAGCCACGCCAACCCCGCGCCCTGCCCCGCCAGTTGTCCCTTGGCGGCGAGCTGCCCTGCGAGCGCCGTGCCCGGCCACACGGTCAGTGGGACGACCTCCCAGGCGAAGTCGTCGAGCTGGGCGAGCCCGGCAAGCTCGGCGCGCGCATCGGCCAGCGTGCCGTCCGGCCGCAGCGCCAGCACGTTGAGCGTCGGCCCAATCCCGCGCGCGGCCAGCCTGTGCAAGACAGCCATATCGTCGGCAAGGGTTCCGCGCCGGTGGAGGGCCGACTTGCCCTGCGGCGTGAGCGATTCGATGCCGACCAGTACGAAGAGCGCCCCGAGGCGCGCAAGCGCATCGACCACCTCGTCGGAGAGCACGCTCGGCTCGGCCATCAAGCGCCACGCCATGGTGCCTACGCGCCGCCGCCGCAGCGCCGCTTCGAGATCGGCGAGCCACTCCCGCGCCGCCCGTGGATCGGATCCGAGCAGATTGTCGTCCACGACTTGCACGACGCGCACCCTACGATCTTGGTAAAGCGCCGCCACCTCGTCGGCCAGGTCGTCGATCGGGCGGTGGATGCTACCCCGCGGGGAGCCCTGGTCGAGACCCAGCAATCGGCGTTCGTTGTCCAGCTCGCGTTCCAGCGCGGAAACCCCACAGTAGGCGCAGCCGCCAGCGCAGCCGCGCGAAGCCGCCACGCCCGCCTTGGGAATGCCGATGAGCGTGGGCAGCGCCTCGGCACGCAGCGGCCGCAACCGGCTCGGGGTGAAAGCGTGTGGATTGCCGCTGCCCTCGCCCTCGCGCGTGGTCAACCCGGGCACCCGCGCGAGGTCGCCCCCTTCGCCAAGCGCGCGAGCCAGCTCGACCATGACCGCTTCGCCCGCGTGCCTCACCACGCTGTCGATGGCCGGGTGGTCCGCGAGCAACTTCGCCCGTTCCAGCGTGGCCAGCGCGCCACCGGCGGTAATGTGCCCCGCGAAACCGCGCTGTCGCAGCAGGCGCACGTAAGCCAAGACCAGCGGCGCCACCAAAGGATCGGAGATCGAAACCCCGACCAACGACGGTTGCATGGCCAGCGTCTCGCTGACCGTCGCGCCGACGCTCGCTGGCGACCCCACCGGCAGCACCCGCGGCCGAAAGCCCGCCTCCGCCAGCCCCGCCGCCACCAGCCGAATCCCGAGGTGCTCACAGTTCGCGGGCTCGTGCGCAACCAACACCACATCGCGACGACCCGGCAGCCGCTGCTTCATCATGGCCATCCTCGCTTTCACGCTTAGTCTATCATTTCGCGCCACCGAGGAACCAGCGACCTGTCAGCGCTTCAGCTGCGCCTCGTCCCCTCACAAGCGCATGGGATTGCCGGCACATCATTTCACTACTGATCAAAATTCTCCCGTCGCCGTCGCTGCTGCGGCCCTCGCCCGCCGGCTCACTCCTCGGTTAAATACGTCAAGTATTCGCCCTCGTCGTTCGTTGCGGTCGAGGCTCTCGCGACGCGCCGGCTCGGTCCGAATTTGAACACGGCCTTCGCCTCCGAGACGCCGACCGAAACCGCTGACCGCGTATATTATGAGTGCACCATGAATCACGTTCTCGTTGATGCTAGCCGCTGTCGACACGACGGCATCTGTGTAGCTATCTGTCCGATGACCTTGCTCGAGCTCGTGGAGGCGCCCGCCGGGCGACTGCCCATGTCCGACGAGGGTGAGCGTTGTGTGGCGTGTGGCCATTGCGTTTCGGTGTGCCGCGCTGGCGCCCTGTCGTTGACCTCGACGTCGCGATCCCAGCTGCGTGAGAGCCGCCCTGAGCACAACCCCACGCCCGAGCAAGCCGAGCAGCTTCTACAATCGCGACGGTCGATCAGGCGGTATCGCGAAGAGTCCGCGCCCCGCGCCCTCATCGAACGCGCCCTCGACAGCGCGCGCTTTGCCCCGACCGGCCTGAATCGACAACCGGTGGCGTGGACTGTGATCGATGGCCGGGACAAGGTGCACGCCTTGGCAGCTTCCGTTCGCGACTTCGCCGCCGACCTGCTGGCAAAGAAGCATCCCCTGGCCAGGCAGCTTGACTTCGCCCGCTTCGTTGGTGACTGGGATAAGGGGCAAGACACGATCCTGCGGGATGCGCCAGCCGTGGTGATCGCCCATACCCCCGCCGCAGATCCGATGGGATCCGGCGCCGCCACAATCGCCATGACCTATTTCCAGTTGGCCGCCACCGCCTTCGGCCTCGGCACGTGTTGGGCCGGCTATCTGCAGATCGCCCTCGCCATGTCTCCAGCCGTCGCCAAGTTGGCCGGCATTCCGGAAGGGCGTCAGGCCCACGGCGCCAGCATGCTCGGCTACGCCAAGCACAGCTACATCGCAATTCCACCCCGCAAGCCTGTCCAAGTGAACTGGGTCTAGGGGCCGTCAGTTGAGCCAGACTCCACTCTCGCCGCCAGATTGAGAAGGAGGCGGTCGAGCGGGCCAGAGTTTGGGCGCCTCAGCGACGGGCGCGGCGAAGCCGCGTGGGGCAGGGGCCGGGCGGGCAGGCCTAGGCTCCGAAGAAGCAGGGCAGTCCCATGGCAGTGCGAGGCGAGTGCCTCGCTGCAGCCGCAGTTACTTTCCCAATTCGCGGCAGTCGCGTTCGGCGCGCTGGCGCCGGTCGGCTGAGGCATCGGGCAGGCGCTTGTAGGCCTCGGCCAGGCTGCAGTGCACGCTGGGATCGTAGGGATTGATGGCCAAGGAAAGTGTCAGCGACGCAACCGCCGACTGGGCGTCGCCCTTGGCCAGGGCGGCCTGGCCGGCAATCAAGTGTGGCCAGGGCAGTTCCGGGTAAGTGGCCTCGGCGCCGACCACGGCCTTGAGCGCGCGGTCGGCCTCGCCCAGGGCCAGGTAGGTGCGGCCGAGCTTTACGGGGAAGATCCAGTGCGAGTTGCCCGCGATCTTGTAGCCCTTTTCGTATTCGACGCTGGCCGCGCGGGCTCGGTTGCGCAACAGCATCATGTTGCCCAGACGCAAGAAGCGATCGGCCTCGCCCGCAGTCGACGAGGCGTCGTCCTCGCTGAGCACGCTCGCGCTCGAAACGCCCTTCTTCTTATATTTAGGAACGATGGGCTCGAGGCCGGGCAGGGTCTTGTAGTGAAGGCCGGTCATGAATTGCCGCCAGGCGCGCTCGAATTCAGCCCACGTGCCGCTGCCGCCATAAGCGCGTGCGACCGCCACGCGCGCATCGCCGCCGTCGCGTACCGTGGTCAGCACCTCGCGCAGGGCCGCGCTGCCTCCCTTGGCGAAGAGACACGCGACTGCGGTGGTGACCTCGGCGAAGGCCAGGGTCGCGTCTTCCGCGCGCGGCAGCTTGGCCATGGACGGGTGCATGGCATCGAAGGTGATGAGCTTGCCGCTGGCCAGTGCCTTGGCCAGAAAGTGCTGCATGGATGGATTGAGCGAAAGCCCAGCAGGCATGCGCCAGCGGTGTTCGAGGAACTTAGCGAGGCCTTCCTGCAACCACACCGGTGCGCGGTCGTGGGTCAGGGCAGCGACCACGTAGTGGATGAATTCGTGCGACAGGCTGTCCTGCCACTCGTAGCCCAGGCGCATGGCGCGCGGGCTGGTCAGCATGATCCGGCTCCACTTGGACACCGCCACCGTGCCCGTGCGTTCGATTTCGTCGTCGGTCAGCGTGGTCATGGTGGCCAGATCGGCGCTGTTGCGAAGGATGTCGACCGGAATGGGCCGCGACGGTTCGTAGCCAAGATCGCCGGCGAGCGCAGTCGCCGCGGCTTCGAGAGTTTCGAGACCATAGTCGGCGAGCACGGAATCTTCGACGGGAAAGCGAAACAGAAAGTGGGCCGACTTGCGTTCGAGGTATCCGTCCACGACCTTGGCCGAGCCCTCGGCCAGGGACAGCATTTCCTTGAGCGGCGCAGGCGCCACGTTGGCGCCGAGTGCAGCCTTGTACTCCGCGACGGCGGCTCGAAAATCACCCGCCAGAAAACGCTCGTAACCCTTGGCCAGCAGCGTGCCGGGCTCGTCGGGGTGGGTCTTGACCAGCGCCGCCAGCGCGCGATCCGCCTCCGCGAATCTCCATTCCGAGTACAGGTGGTCGACGCTCGCCGATTCGCTGGCCGCGACGGCAGATTGTGCACCAGCGAGCAATACCAACAGGGAGAGCACAGAGAAGACAGAGGTCACAGAGCCGGAAATAGCCCGGATCATCGCACCAGCTCCTCGTAGTAGTGCCGGACCTCGTCGCGGAATCTTTCGGGCGCCTTCTCGCGCATGGCTTCCATCAGCTCCTGGCGCCATTCGCGCGGGGCCTTGCTGGCGTCGGCCTCGGGAATGCGCACGGGCTCGCGACTGGCTCGCGACCCTTCGTTCGGCTTGCGTCCCATGCTCTGGCGCAACTTCGCCAGGCGCTGGGCGACCTCGTCGGCGCGGCCCGCGCCTTCGTGGGCAGCCCCCTGTTGCAGGTCCTCGCCGGCCTGGCGCATCTGACCGGCGATTTCCTCCAGCTCCGAGGCCGTCCCCTCGGCGCCCGGCACGGATTCGGTCTTGCCGCTAAGCTCGCGCGAAAGTCCGCGTGTCTTGTCCTCAATGCTGCTCTGGCGCTGGCCCAGGTTGCGCGTGCGCGCGTGCTGCTCGGCCGACATGACATCGCCGCCACGCGGAACCACGCGGGCAAGGTCGGCGGCCAGGTCGCGGGCCACCCCGGCGGCTTCGTCCACCTGACCGTCGAAACCGATCAGGCTTTGCGACGGCGGTCGGCTCTGCGCGACCTGACGGCCGGTCAGATGTTGCAAACGCCCGAGCTCGGTCTCCATGCGCTCGGCCTCGCGCTGGGCCTCGCTCCACTCCTTGGCGGGCAGCAGGCGTCGCAGCTGGCGCACATTTTCTCGCACCGACCCTACAGCAGTTTCGGCCGAGCCGCCGAGCTCGCGCGGCACGCCGCCCGTCATCTTGCGCTGGATCTGGTCGAGCTTCTGCTTGGCCTTGGCCAGGAACTCCGCCTGCTGCGCCTCCACGCGCCGGCCCAGCTCGGCATCGACCTCTTTGGCCAGCGAGCGTCCGTCGTCGGCCAGCGAACGCTGGTCGCCTTCGAGGTCGCCGAGCTTGCGCGACAGCTCGGCCAAAGCGCGGGACTCTTGTGGAAAGCGGGAATTGCCGAAATCCCCGGCGTTCTTGTCGAGCACGTCGCGCAGCGAGGCCAGGGAATCGCCGAGCTCGGACAGGGCGTTTTCGAGCGATCGCGCGTCGCCCTTGGCCAAGAGCGAATCGAGGCGCGTGGCCTGCTCCATCGCCTTGCGCGTGTCCGGCATGTTCATGAAGTCGGGGCTGACCTCGTTGCGCGCCTTGACCTCGGCGATCCTTTGCGCGAGCTCGGCGATGCGGGCGCGTAGCTCGCGCACCTCGCGTTCGATCTGGCGGCGCAGCTGTTCGTCGCCGGTGGCCTTGTAGCGTTCGAGCAAATCTTGCAGGCGCTTGTGCGCCGCCACCAGCTCTTTGCCGATGCTGGCCAGATCGTCGAGCCGCTGGCGACCGATGAGATCGTCGAGCGCCAGCACCGCCGCTTCGAGCTCGGCGATGTGCCGGGGCGCCACCGCGTGGGCGCGCGCCCATAGGGCGGCGGCGCCGCCCGCGCGATCGCCCTTGCCCGTCAGCAAGGCCAGCAGCTCTTCTTCGTCCTTGAGCAGCTTTCCCAGGCGCGTCGCCACCGCTGCGAGCGAGCCGCCGAGGACCTTGTTCGCGCCGCTCGCCGTGCGCTGCTGCTCGACCAGACGACCAACCCCGACCAGGTTGGCCGCCTCGCCGTCGTGCACCTCACGCAGGCGCGACGGTCGATCGGGTTCGTCGCCGGCCTTGCTTTCCAGCTCGATGCGATCGGCGAGCGAGACAATGAGCTTTTCCAAGATCTCGCGCTCGCGCACCAGGTGTTCTTCCACATCCTCGCGCGGATTTTGGATGACGAGGTAGAGCGTGCGCGACACGCCGACCTTGCTGCCCGACACCTCGTCCCGATCCTTGGCTTCGATGTGGTAGGCCACGCGCGCGCCCGGGGTCAGCATGGCGCTGGCCGGCTCGAAGGTCGTGGTGGCCCGCACCTCGCGTATGCCCTGCGCGTTCTTGAGCAGCGTGCGCTGCTCGGGGCCCTCGTTCACGCGGTACACCAGCGCGATCTCGGCCAGCCCGAAGTCGTCGCGCGCGTGGTAGCCGACCTCGACCGGCCGTGGCGTTGCCAGCTCTAGATGATCGGCTGGGCCCACGATGTCGACCTCGGGCGGCTGATCGCTTTCGACCACGATGCGATGGGCGCGATCTTCGCGCAGCGGCCGGCCGAAAAAAGGCAAAAGCCACACTCGGTACGCGCCGTTCTCGTCGAGCGCGAGCGTGGCCGTCAGCTTGCCATGGTTGAGATTGGCCGAAAGCGCGCCGACCTCGCCGCTGTCACCGAGCAGCAGCCGCGCCTGGCGGGCCGAGCGCAAGGGACGCATTTCGATCTGGACGTGGGTTCCGCGCAAGGCATGCAGGTCGCCGGTCGAGCCTTCGATGATCTGGCGCGACAGACCCGTGTAGGCGGGAAAGTCGTAGGTGACGCGCACGTCGCCGACCAAAGGATCGCGAACCGCTTGCGCGCCCTCGAACAACGTCGGCGTGTGAAAGAGCGTGCGCATGCCGCGACCAACGGCCGCTGGGAAAACCAGCAGGGCGACCAGCAGCACGACCAGCGCAGCCGCCGCGACGGACACCGCGCGGACCGCGCGATCCAGCGGAATGAGATCCTGTGCAGCGATGGGCTGTGTGGCCTCGGCGACCGTGGCAAGAAAAGCACTGGTCATTTCCGGCGAGGTTTGGTCTTCGGTCGATGGCATGGATTGCAATTCCACCGCGGAAAGTAGATCGCTGGCCAGCGGCGGCCTCTGCTTGCCCACCAGACGCGCGACCGCGGACGGTTGCTCCAGCACGCGCGCCGGCCGAATGAACCCAAGCGCGACACCGCCCGCCAGGCAGGCCGCGATGGTCCCAAGTGCGACGTACGGCCAGGACACCGCGGGCCCGGTCGACGCCGCAACGAGCGCGAGCACCAGGAAGGCCGCCACCAAGATCGCAAAGGCATGGCCGCCAGTTCGGATGCCGGTTTCCAAAAGCGCCCGGCTGCGCGCCTGGCGCAGAAAGAATTGGATGCGCTCGCTGTCGGTCATCGGCGCACGGAGTATAGCCCCACCGTGCTCATCCGCGGAGAGCACATCAGCGGTCAAAGGAGGCCATTGTCGCACCTGCTCAGAAGATCAGCCTTGGGCGGTCCCGACCTTGCAGAAGGATGTTTCTGCCATGCAAACAGCCGGAGAAATCGGGACCTTCCAGCGCCAGGCCGCAGAAGTGCCACACCAGGCAGTGGCATTTACGCTCACGGATTCCGAAACTCAAGAGCCCGCCGCATCAGAAAGATCTCGTTGCGTTACATCCGCCAAAGCCGAGGTAGATAGTGCGGATGGCCTGGATCGTTTGGTCCAGAAGGCCCAGACAGGCGATCGGGCTGCCTTCGACGAGTTGCTGGTGGCCATTCGGCCCCGGGCATTGGCTGCGGCGCTCAGGGTTCTCCACAATCGCGACGACGCAGAGGATGCGGTTCAGGATGCGTTCCTCAAGGTATGGCGTTGCCTCTCCGCTTTCGAGGGCCGTTCGTCCTTCTCGACTTGGATCCATCGCATCGTCACCAATTCCAGCCTGGATCTGCTGCGCAGGAACACCTGCCGTTCGGAGACCGCCGAGCGTGTCGACGGGCAGGACCTTGCCGTGACCGACGGCGAACCCAGCCACGAGCAGACGCCCGAATCGGAACTTTGCGGCTACGAGATTCAGACGTTGGTGCGCACGGCGGTGGCCGCACTGCCAGCGGCACATCGCCAGGCCGTCGAGCTGCGCGAGTTCGAAGACTGCTCGTACCAGGAGATGGCCGAAATCATCCAATGCCCGGTGGGAACGGTCATGTCCAGGCTCCATCACGCCCGCCAAAAGCTCGCCAGCGAGCTGCGCAACCCGCTCGGGAACCTGCTCGGTGATTCGCTCGACCGATACGTCTCCTGAAGCGGTCGGTCAATATCTGCGAAAACAGCCGTTAGCTCCCCAACCATCTCTGGGTACAATGGCGCCTCTTTGCCATGCTGCCCGGAGTCGCCTTTCGCGCACGCCTTTACCGCCTCCTCCTGAACAAACGGGTGTGGGGCTTGGTCGCGCTCGCACTTATCGCGGCGACCTATCCCGTCTCGTGCGGCGTGCTCGGTGGACGCCTGGTGACTTCCAAGCTTGCCACCAAGCTCGGCATCCCTGTCGAGTACGGCAAGGCGCGGGCGGGCTGGGGGGCCCTGCACATTTTCGATCTCGTACTCGGCCCCAAGGCGCGGCCGCTCCTCACCATCGCCAAGGCGGACATCTCGTTCGCCGCAGCCTGGGGATCGGGAACGGTGTTTCTGGAATCGCCCCACGCCGATATTCGCCGCGGCGGCGAGTCCGACAACGCCAGCGCCCTTTGGGATCGGCTACGCAAGCCATCGGTGCGCGGGAGCGGCGACAAGCAAACGTCGTATCCACTGGTCATCGTTCATGGCGGCACCTTGCTCCTCCAAGACAATCGATCCGATGTCTCGGCGTCGGTCGGAGGTTTCGACGCCACCTGGGAGCCCTCGCATCGATTCTCGATTGCGGCGGTGGCCGTCGACGGAAAACTCGGCGCGCGCGGCAGCGAGAACGCGCCTTCCTTCGGCGCGGAGTCGGTGACCATCGAAGGCCCCTTGGCTGGCATGCGCCCCCACGGCTTTCCGCAAATCTCGGTCAAGGAGGGTCAAGTCCGGCTCCTGCCCACGCTGCCACTGACCGGCATCACCGGCAGCTTGCGGCCAACCGAGGCCGGCGAAGACGCGGTCGACGTCTTGTTCGCCGGCAGCTACGCCGGGGCCAAGCGTTCGCTTTGGACCGCGACCGGCAAGGTGAAGCCCGCGGTGGACTGGTCAAACGTCGACGGACAGGTGGCCCTGCGCGCCGAGCGCTTCTCGCTCGACAAGATCGCAGACGTCCTGCCCGCCTCCATTCTTGAACCCGAGAACACGGAGATCGACGCCGCCATCGAGGCGCGTTTCACCGGACGGCGTGTGGCACTCTCGGGGAAGCTGGACGTGGATGGGCTGAGCGTTTCGCACGAGAGGCTCGCCACCGAGCCGGTCGAGAACGCCAGCTTCACCCTGCACTTCGACGCCACCGTCGACCGCGACCAGCGACGCCTGGACCTAGCGGCGCTGGAAGGGAAGATCGGCAGCCTGGTGGTTCGCATGGCGGGCTCCATCGAGTTGCCGGTCGGCAGCTTCAAGTTCAAGGACGGCCGCGAGCTCAAGGTGGTTCCCAAGATCGAGCTCTCGTTGCGCGTGCCGCGCACGCCATGCGCGAAAATCCTGTCGAGCATTCCCGCGCCTCTCGTTCCCAAGCTGCAAGGGTTCGCGTTGCAGGGACTGTTCGAGGCCGACGTCCACGCCAAGATCGATTTCAGCAATCTGGATGCGCTCGACATGGGCGGTAAGGTCGGCATCGACGGCTGCCAGGTGGTCAAGGCTCCCGAGGAGGTCATGGCCTTGTCTGGTCCAGAGTCGATCTTGCAGACGGTCGAGGTGCCCCCGCCCCCGTCGGGTGGCAAGGACAACGAGACGATGACCTTCGCCATCGGTCCCGACAACGTGGACTTCGTGCCCTACGACAAGATCTCGCCCTACCTCATCGCGGCCATCATGACCACGGAGGACTCGGGCTTCTTCAAGCACCGCGGCTGGGTGTCGGCCCAGTTCAAGACCGCGCTTCGGCGCAACCTCGCGGGCGGTGGTTTCCGCCTGGGCGCCTCGTCCATCACCATGCAGATGGTGAAGAACGTGATCCTCAGCCGCGAGAAGACCCTGTCGCGCAAATTCCAGGAACTGTTCCTGGTCTGGTTCGTCGAGCAGATCCTGACCAAGCAGCGCATCCTCGAGCTCTATTTCAACGCTATCGAATTTGGCCCGCGGCTCTACGGCATCGGGCCGGCGGCACGGCACTACTTCGGCAAGAGCGCTTCCGATCTATCACCCATGGAAGCCGCCTTCTTCTCGTCCATCCTACCCAGTCCCAAACGGCGCTACGTGCAGTACTGCCATGGATCGCTGTCCCCGCAGTGGGAACGCTACGTGCATAGAATCCTGAACAGAATGCACGAACGTGGCCGACTGAACGACGAGGAATACACCACGGCCATCGCGTCCACGTTGGTGTTCGACAAATCCGAGATGACCATGACCGAGAAGCAGTGCGCGGACTGGGTCCGCAAGATCACGGCGAAACCCGAACCTGAACCCGATCCGGACGCGGACGAGAAGTAGCCGCCATGGCCGCAAAAGAAGACAGCGGGGCGCCCAGGCGCAAGAAGAAATCTGGCAAACGCTCGTGGCTTCGGCGCCTCATCTTGCTGGCGATCATCCTGCTGTTCCCGGTGATCGCGGGCGCGGGCGCTCTCGTCGGCATCTTCTATTACTACGGCGACGATCCCGCCATGCCCAGCCTGAGCGGCATCGGCGACTACCGCCCGGAGCAGATCATCAAGGTGCTCGACCGCGACGGCAAGCTCATAGGCGAGATCGGTTCCACCCATCGCACGGTGGTGCCCTACGTGAAGATCCCCAAAATCATGATCCAGGCCCTGCTGGCCGCGGAAGATGCCGAGTACTTCGAGCACGAGGGCATCGACTACAAGGGCATGGTGCGCGCCTTCGTCGAGAACGTGATCCGGCGCAAGTTCGCCCAGGGCGCCTCGACCCTCACCCAGCAGGTGGTCAAGCAGCTGCTGCTCACGCCGGAAAAAAGCATGCGGCGCAAGGTGCAGGAGATCATCCTGGCCCGCCGGCTGTCGCAACGTTTTTCCAAGGAAGACGTGCTGGCCGTCTACCTGAATCAGATGTACTTCGGGCACGGCCGCTACGGCGTGGAAGAGGCCGCGCGCTACTTCTTCGGCAAGTCCATCAGCGACGTCGACGCGGGCGAGGCGGCACTCTTGGCCGGGCTGGTGCAATCGCCCGAGCGGCTTTCGCCCTATAAGCATCCAGCCGCGGCCAAGCAGCGACAGATCTACGTGCTCGGGCAAATGGCCAAGCTCGAATTCATTTATGACGACGTGGCCAAGAAGATCGCGGCCGCGCCCATCTCGGTGATCCCCGAGGGATCGTCGCTGCCCAGTGCTGCCCCGGAAGCCATCGACAGCGTCCGCAAGCTGCTGGAAGCGAAATACGGCGCGGACAAGCTCGCCACCCTCGGCATCGAGGTCAAGACCACCATCGATTCGCACTTGCAGGCCCTGGCTCGCTGGGCGCTCGAACGCGGCCTAGAAGAAGTCGACCAGCGCCACGGGTTCCGCGGCCCCATTGCCCACCTTTCGGGCAAGGCGCTCGACAAGAAGCGCGCGGAGCTTTTGGCCGAGCGCAAGAAGCCACTGACCGAGAGCGACAAGACCGACGGCATCGTCGAGAAGGTGGACAAGAACCCCGACGATCCCACGAAGCTCAAGCTGACGGTGTTCCTGGGCGACAGCAGTGGCGTCGTCGATTTCAGTGCAGAGCCCCGCTACAACCAGGGCACCAAGCCGCCGCCGGCCGAGCGTTTTCATCCGGGCGATCTCGTGCGCGTGCGCCTGGCCCCCGAGCGCAAGCACGACAGCGACGGTAACGTGGCCCTGGCCCTGGAGCTCGGCCCGCAAGCGGCGATGGTCGTCATGGATCCCTTGCGCCGCGAAATCCTGGCCCTGGTCGGCGGCTATGGCTACCGGCTGGGCGGCTTCGATCGCAGCCAGCGCGCGCACCGCCAACCCGGTTCGGCCTTCAAGCCTTTCATCTATGCCGCCGCCATCGATTCCAAGCGCTACACCGCCGCCTCGGTCGTCAACGACAGTCCCGAGGTGTTCAAGCTGTGGAAGCCGCAGAACCACGACAAGGACAACTTTCGCGGTCCCATTCGGCTGCGCGTGGCCCTGGCCAATTCCATCAACACGGTCGCCATCAAGCTGCTCTCGGATGTGGGCATCTTGTCGGTACGTGAGATGGCCGCGCGTGCGGGGCTCGATTTGCCGCCGGCGGAAAAGCTGGATCTGTCGTTGGCGCTCGGCACCGCCACGGTCACGCCCATCGATCTGACCAATGCCTACGCCACCTTCGCGGCTGGCGGTCAGTCGGGTGACATCCGTCTAGTCACCGCCTTCGGCAACGAGGCGACCCCCGCGCCCGAGCTGCAACAATCTATCCGACCCGAAACCGCCTACGTTACGGTTTCGCTCATGCGCAGCGTGGTCGAAGCGGGAACCGCACGCAGTGCTGCCCCCAAGCTCAAGCGCCCCGTGGCCGGCAAGACCGGAACCACAGATGAGGATCGCGACGCCTGGTTCGTGGGATTCACGCCCGAGCTGCTGGCCGGTGTGTGGGTCGGCTTCGACGAGCGCCGCGTGCTCGGCCGCGGCGAGGAAGGCGCGCGCACCGCCCTGCCCATTTGGACCGAATTCATGACCAAGGCCCTGGCCGGCGTGCCCGTGAGCGACTTCGCCCAGCCCCCTGGCGTGGTGGTCGCGCGCATCGATCCGGCCAGCGGACTTTTACCCGTCCCGGGCAGCGATGGCGTCGAGGAGTTCTTCCTCGACGGCACCGCGCCCACCGAAAGCGCCGCCGCCCCCGGCGAGGAAGCCACGCCCGATCAAATGCTTCTGGAAGGCCACGGGGGCAACTAGAATCGCCATCAGATGTCGGCTCGGATGACTCCTGACTCACCCGCGACGCTCACCAAGCAGCATGCGTCGTTGCGAGCTGTCCTGGCTGCCATTGTGGTCGGCATGGCTGTGTACATCACGTACATTGCGACGACGGCGCGCATCGAGCAGTACGATGGATACGTTTATCTCAACAACGCCAAACGCATGCTCGACCTTCCGCCGGCCAAGTTCGAGCATATTCGTCCGCCCCTAGTATCGCTGGCCATGCTGGCGGCAGTCCGCCTGGCCGCATCCGGGGGGACCGCCAATACCGGCTACTTCATCTGGCCACACCTCACCGCCGTGGTTATTTCGCTGCTCTCCGCACTGGCCATCGGCCTTTTGCTGCGACGCCATTGGGGAACGACGCTGGCGCTGGCCGGAGTCACATTCTTCGTCACCTCCAGACTGTTCATTCGCTACGGTCCCTTCGTCATGGCGGATCTGCTTTCTGCCGGTTTGGTGGCGAGTGTCTTGGCTGTCTACCTGCGCACTTGGACCGATGGCGAGAAACTGCCCGAGTGGCACGACTACCGCCTATGCGGACTACTGCTCGGAGCCGCACTGCTGGCCAAACAGCCACTCGGCCTCATCCTGCTGGCCCTTGCACTCTCGGAGATCCTGCATGTCATTCACTTCAAGAGGTGGCAACCTCGCCGTCTGCTTGGACTCGCGGTGACGATTGCAGTTGGCGTATTGGTCTTCCTCAGCGTTGAGCTGCTGATCTTCACTTGGCTATACGGGACAGACGGGCTCGAGGCCGCCGCCTATTCGGCCAAACACGATTTCCATCCGCGCTCGGTGTCGAATCGCTTGGCAGCTTCGACCGTAGGCGACTCCAATTGGAACTACGCGACGCTGGCCTGGCATGTCTTCTCGCCGCCCGTGGTTTTGGCGGGTGTGCTCGGTCTGGGTCTTGCCTTGAGACAACGCCAAGCGCGCGATCTGCCCTACCTGGCCTGGTTGGCCGTCCTGGGCGGGACGATCATCTGCCTGCTTGGTCACACAGAAGCACGCTACCTCATGCCCGTAGTGCCGATGTGGCTTTACTTCGTATTGCGCGCCATCGAAGCGATCGCAGGTGCGGTGCGAAGACTTTGGTCAAGAAGCCTTCGCTGGCGTCTGACCCTGGTCGGAATGGGTTGTCTTTCGATTGCATCGGTCGCTTACACGAGCGTGGAACAGCTCCGTCTCAACGAAGATCCATTCTACACTGCCGATTTGCAGCGGCACACGTTGCGTGCCCTGTTGGCCGCTCGTGGACCGCAGGGCCGGTTGCGCTGGTTCGGTCCGCTAGCCACGTTCCATCCCGCTCATCGTGCAAACCTGAAAGGCGATGACTACTTCGATATCTTTCACATCGGAGGCGATTCCCTAGAGTACTTCTTGAACGAGGCCGTCGTACCGCTGGACGAGATTGCTGCTCTCGGCGACGGCGATGCGGTCCTCAAAGCCCCAGACACCTACTACCGCAATGGATCTATCCCCCCTGAAGGCGTTCCACCTCCTCAGATCTGGACTGCACGCGTGCTCGGCCCATCGCCTGAATCCGCAGGTGGACCGCGCAGGATGCAAACACCAGACGGCGCCATCAGTGTGCACTTGGCAACAAGCCAGGGCCATCTCGCGCTGAAACCGGAAGCATCGGAAGAAGGGATCGGTGCGTGGTACGTCTACGTCAGACTGCCCAATGGTGCCCTCAAAGGCGGAAACAGCGTCGATTTTCGGGCCGGACAAACCATCGTGCTCGACGCACCCGACACGATTCAGGTCGCGGGCTTGCTTCTGATGCGCACGGTGCGCGTGCCACGCACGCCTCAACCTCGGTAACCGTTTGCGATCCCCCGCATCAAATCGGAGAGTTGATCTTTGTCGATCTCTTTTGAGTGCTCGGACCGCTGCCCCTTGGGCCTCGCACGCGGAAATTCCCGGGCGCGAAGGTGAAGGCCATGCTCAAGGTGCTGATACCGAAAGAACGGGCGGAAGGTGAGGCGCGGGTTGCTGCGACTCCGGAAACCGTCAAACGCCTTGTGAAAGAAGGACTCGAGGTCGCCATCGAGCAGGGAGCCGGCGAAGGCTCGTTTCTACTCGACGAGCGCTACCAAGCCGCCGGCGGGCGCCTCATCACGGATTTGACCGCCGAGTGGTCCACGGCGGACGCCATCTTCAAGGTCTCGCCGCTCGGAATGAGCTCGGCGCTGGGCAAGGATGAGGCGGCCTTGCTCAAGCCGGGCGCCGTGGTCATCAGCTTCCTGCAGCCGTACCGCAATCTGCCCATGGTCAAGACCTTGGCCGCGGGCAAGGTCACGGCCCTGGCCATGGAACTGGTCCCGCGTATCACGCGCGCGCAGTCCATGGACGCGCTCTCGTCGCAGGCCAACATCGCCGGCTACAAGGCGGTGCTGCTGGCCGCGAGCCGCCTCGGCAAATACTTCCCCATGCTCATGACCGCGGCGGGAACCATCCCGTCGGCGAAGGTCGTGATCATGGGCGCGGGCGTCGCCGGATTGCAGGCGGTGGCCACGGCCAAGCGCCTGGGCGCGGTGGTCTGGGTCTCCGACGTGCGCCCCGTGGTGAAGGAGCAGGTCGAATCCCTGGGCGGCAAGTTCATCGACCTACCGGCGCAAGAATCCGGCGAAGGCCAAGGTGGCTACGCCAAGGAGATGAGCAAGGAGTTTCTGGCCCGCCAGCAAGCCATCATCAAAGAACACATCGCCAGCGCCGACGCCGTCATCACGACCGCGCTCATTCCCGGCAAGCCCGCGCCACGGCTGCTCACGGCCGAGATGGTGCAAGCCATGCGGCCGGGCTCGGTGGTCGTGGATCTAGCCGCCGAACAAGGTGGCAACTGCGAGCTCACCGTGGCCAACCAAGAAGTCGTCCAACATCGGGTCACCATCCTCGGCCACACCAACCTGCCGTCGACCATGCCCCACGATGCGAGCACGCTGTACGCGCGCAATGTCCTGGAGCTGGCCCTGCTGGTCTTCAAAGGCGGCAAGCTCGCCCTTGATCTGAACGACGAGATCATCAAGGGCGTCCTGCTGACCCATGACGGACAGATCACCCACGGCCCCACGGCAGCGGCGGTCAAGGCGGCGCCATGACCGGCGGCCTGCTCATCTCGCTCTATCTCTTCACACTGGCGGGTTTTCTCGGCCTCGATGTGATTCGCAAGGTTCCGCCCACTCTCTATGGCGCGTTGGCCGCGGTCCTGGGCGCCGCGGCGGCGTTGTCGGTGGCCGCTGCCGTCGCGGCCGCGATGGCCGGTGGGCGCAATCCGGCGGCGATCTTGAGCGCCGTCGCCGTCGCCATCGGCACGACCGGCGTGGTGGCCGGATTGTGGCGCGGCAAACGCATGCTGCACGGAAGAGGGGCGAAGCGATGACGGGCGAAAATACGATGCCTTCCGTTCTCGCCAGCCTGCGCACCTATGCCGTTCCTGCCCTATACATCGCGTCCGCCATCTTCTTCATCCTTGGCCTGAAGGCCATGTGCAAGGTGCGCGTTGCCGGCCGAGGAACGACCTTCCTTGCTACCGGATTCATTCTGGCCTTGGCCGGCCTTGCCATCGAGGCCGCGGGACTCGATCCAACCCTGGCCCTCGTCGGCATGGGCGGCGGCGCCGTCCTCGGATTGCTGCTCGGCTGGCGCACGCAAGTCGCCCTTGGTCGCGGACTTGGTCCATTGCTCGCCGGCGCGGGCGGCGTGGCATCGACGTTGATTGCCGCCGCGGCGTTCCTGAGCAACGAGGAATGGCCCCTCGGCGGCGCGCTTGCCCTCGACGGAGGGATGCGAGGCGCTGCGCTGGGTCTGGCCGCGTTCGCGGGATTGCTTGCCCTCGTGCTCGCGGTGTTGGCCGCCGTGGGACCTGCGGCGCGCGCCTCTGGTCAGTCCGCGGCGGTGGCGCTGTCGGCGTCCGCGTCGGGATTGGCGACTGCGGCGCTCGGCTTTGCCTTCGGCAATCCCATCGTCGCGACGGTGGGCGGACTGGTCGCCGCCGCGGCCTGGACCTTGGCAGGACTCGTGGCCCAAGCACTCGGCCGCAAGCCGTCCGAGATCGTACTTGGCTTGGGCCGCAAGGCAGCCAAAGCGGGCGACGAATACGACAACGTCCAAGCCTGCGGCGCCGAAGAAGCAGCCATGGTTTTGGAGAACGCCTCCAAGGTCGTGATCGTTCCCGGCTACGGCATGGCGGTGGCCCAGGCCCAGCACGCGCTCCACGAGGTGGCCAAGATGCTGGAGCAACGCGGGGCCAAAGTTCTCTATGCGATTCACCCGGCGGCGGGGCTCATCCCGGGCCACATGAACATCCTACTCGACGAGGCCAAAGTGCCCGCGGCGCAGCTCGTGGATTGGCAAACCGCCAACACCGAGCTTGCCAGCGCCGATGTCGCACTGGTGGTCGGTGCCAACGACATCGTGAACCCCGCCGCCCAAAACGATCCGAAGAGCGCGGTGTTTGGCATGCCGCTTATCGATGTGGCGAAGGCACGCACCGTCTTCGTGATCAAGCGCAGCCTGCGGGCTGGGAGCGCCGGCGTGAAGAACGAGCTCTTCGAGCAAAGCCACACCACCCTGATCTTCGGCGACGCCAAGAAGGTATTGCAGGCCATCGGCGTCGAGCTCAAGGCCCAACTTCCCAAGGCAGCGGCGGCATAACCATGGACACCGGACTCATTCTTTGGACCGTGATGATGTTCGTGCTGGCGGCCTTCGTTGGCCATCACGTCATTCATGGTGTTCCCACCCTGCTGCACACGCCGCTCATGTCCGCGACCAACGCCATCTCCGCCATTTCCGTGGTGGGCGCCATCGTGGTCGCCGGCTCGCCCTACGAAACCGTGCGCACCATCCTCGGGGTCACCGCGGTGGCCGCGGCCATGTGCAACGTGGTGGGCGGCTTCCTCATCACCGAGCGCATGCTCAAGATGTTCAAGGGCGGCAACGCCGACCCGAAAGGCAAGGGCCACTAGCGATGCCCCAAGCACAGATCATCGAGCTGGCATATTTCGCCGCGGCCGTCCTGTTCATTCTGGGCCTCAAGTTGCTGTCGTCGCCGCGCACCGCGCGCCGGGGCATGCACCTGGCCGAGATCGGCATGGCGGTGGCCATCGCCGGCACGCTGCTCGACCACCACATCCTGACCTACACCTGGATTATCACGGGCGCGGTCATCGGCACGGTGGCAGGCGCAGTCATCGCGGTGTGGACGCCCATGACCGCCATGCCGCAACGGACGGCACTCTCGCACGCGTTCGGCGCCGCCGCGGCCGCGCTGGTCGGAATCTCGCACTTCTATTCCGAAGGTGCACACCTGGGCACCGGCACCATGGTGGCTCTTGGCATCGAGGTGCTGCTCGGCAGTCTTACGTTCACCGGCAGCATGGTGGCTTTCTCCAAATTGCAGGGTTGGTTGCCCGGCGTGCCCATGACCTTCAAAGGCCAGAACATTTTCAACATGGCATTGCTCGCGGGCATCGTGACGGCCACGGTTTGGGTCATCGCCAATCCGCACACAAGCTGGCTTTTCTACGCCATGGTTGGACTGGCCCTGGTGTTCGGCGTGCTTTTCGTGATCCCCATCGGCGCCGCGGACATGCCTGTGGTGATTGCCATTCTCAATTCCTACGCGGGCCTTGCCGGCGCGGCGACGGGCTTCGCGCTCGACAACAAGATCCTCGTCATCGCCGGCACACTCGACGGCGCCTCGGGGCTCATTCTGTCGATCATCATGTGCAAGGCCATGAACCGCTCCATCACCAATGTCTTGTTTGGTGCCTTCGGCAAACCGCCCGAGGGCGGCACCGATGCCGGCGTGAAGGGCAACATCCGCGCCATCAGCCCCGATCAGGCGGCGGATCTCTTGGCCGCCAGCGTGAGTGTGGTCGTGGTCCCTGGTTACGGCATGGCCGTGTCGCAAGCGCAACACGCGGTGAAGGAACTGGCCGATGTGCTCGCCGAGCGCGGCATTGACGTCAAATACGCGGTTCACCCCGTGGCCGGGCGAATGCCGGGGCACATGAACGTCCTGCTCGCCGAGGCGGGCGTGCCCTACGACCAGCTTTTCGACATGGATCACATCAACGACGACTTTCCGCGCGTCGATGTGGCCATCGTGATTGGCGCCAACGACGTGGTCAATCCCGCGGCTCGCAACAACAAGTCGAGCCCCATCTACGGCATGCCTATTCTCAACGCCGACCAGGCGAAATCCGTGCTCGTGCTCAAGCGCTCCATGGCCCCCGGATTTGCCGGCATCGAAAACGAGCTCTTTTATATGCCCAATTGCATGATGGTTTTCGGCGATGCGCGCAAGACCGTGACCGAGTTCTCATCGGCCCTCAAGCGCCAGGCCAAGGCCGCGTAGCCGCGCTGCGATCCTGAAGACCCACTTATCATCATCCTTCTGCACGGTCTGCGCTTCTGCTAAGCTAATTTCTTTGCGGTTTGCGGCGAACGCTTTCCCTAGCTTGGTCTACGGATTCAACTGCGAGGAAAGGAAAGTCCAATGACCCCAACAGCCCGAACGAATTGGCTCATGGTCTTTCTCGTCAGCGCGTCGATGGGTGCGGTGGCTTGCCAACAGGACGCTCCTTCGTCCGGACAAAAAGTTAACGGTGCCGCGGGTGGCACGGCTGGCAAGGCCAACGGAGGCAGCGGCGGCGGATCGGGTGGCAAGGAGGGCCCGGGGGGAGCGGGTGGTAACTCGGGCGGTTCAGGTGCTGCCAGCGGCGGAGGCGGCTCAGGCGGATCGAGTCGTGGATCGGGCGGTGCGGGCGGTGCGGCGGGAAACAGCGCCAGCACGGGCGGCGCGGGGGGCGCGGCCGGCTCAGGTGGATCGGTTGGCGGCGCGGGAGGTGGATCGGCTGGCAGCCCAGGTGGGGCGGGTGGATCGGCTGGCGCGGGGGGCGCGGGCGGAAGCGATGCCGCCGCCGATGGTGTCAAGTCCGACGGCAGTACGCCGGATCGTTTCGATCTCGTTCAGCGAGACACGGCCAGCCCGCCCGACCTGGCGGGAACGGACGCGGCCTGTCCGGACGGACAGGCCATGTGTGGCACCTCTTGCGTCGACATCACCACGACCGCTCACTGCGGTGGGTGCACGGTGGTTTGCGGCGCAACCCAGGCCTGCATCGCGGGCGCGTGTGTGGAAGGGGGCAGCACCGACGGTGACGGTTGCACCAGCAACCTCGCCAGCAATCTGACCCTGAAACAGATCGCCGTGTACCAGACGGTCAAGATCCCGGTCATGCAAGACGGCGCTGAAGTCGCGGCCGCCTCGCGCAACGCCAGCGTGGTCCAGGGAAAGAGCGCCCTCTTTCGAGTCTTCGTCACCCTGGGTAGCGGGTGGGTCGCTCGCGATCTCGCCGCCCGCTTGACGGTGACGCCATCCGGTGGCCAAGCGGTGCAGTACTACTCGAAGAAGACCATCAGCGCCTCGTCGGTGGAAAACGATCTCAAGACGACCTTCCAGGTCTACGTTCCATCGAGTGCCATGGCCGGTTCGCTTCGCTATTCGATCGAGGTCGTGGAATGCTCCTCCCAATCGGGCACCGCTGGGCAGGCGCGCTTCCCTACCACCGGAGATATCGACCTGGGAGTCAAGACCATGGGTGGTCTCAAAATCAAGGTCATCCCGATCCAGTTCGGGACGATCCTGCCCGACACCTCGCCCGCCACGCTGGCCATCTACGCCGACGAGATGGCGACCGAATATCCCATCAACGACATCTCGATCACCGTGGGTGACACGCTAACCGCCACGTCGCCCATCGACTGGAGTGGCATGCTGGATCAGGTTCGCGCCAAGCGCACCGCAGACAAACCGGCGGCCGACGTCTACTACTTCGGTTTGGTCAAACCCGCCGATACCCTTCGCACGTACTGCCAATCCAGTTGCACCACCGGAATCGGTTTCGTCGTGACCAGCGCGACTGGCACCACGGCGGGTTCCAGCCGGGCCGCCGTGGGCGTCGCCTTCGCGGACAAGGCCTCGGCCCAAACCATGTGCCATGAGGTGGGCCACAACCACGGACGCAACCACGCCCCCTGTTCCACGGCGGGAACCATTTCCGGAGTCGACCCCAATTTCCCCTACACCAATGGATCCATCGGAAGCTGGGGCTTCGACTACCGTACGCAGGCGCTGCTCGATCCGGCCAAGGACACCGATATCATGGGCTACTGTAGCAACAAGTGGATGAGCGACTACACCTACGCCGGCATCACCACGCGCGTGGCGGCAGTCAACGGTGTCGCCATGATCTACACGCCCGACTACGCGCTCGCACGCTGGCGAATCATGCTGGTCGACGAGCGCGGACCGCGCTGGGGAATTCCTATCCCGGATGAAGCGCCGGCGGAAGGCGATGCCGAGTCGGCCACGATCTACGACGCCACGGGCACGGAGCTGACCCACGTGACGGTCTACCGCACGGATATCGCCGACATGCCCGCCGCCATGTACATGGTTCCCGAACCGCAGGCCGGCTGGTACGCGGTGTCCGTGGCCGGCGCAACACCACTGCCGTTCGCCGCACAGACGAAGTAGTTACCGACGGGGAACCTCCCCGCAGGAGGCTCCCCAATCCCGCGGAGACGCCTTTCCACGACGGACACGCCACCCAGTGCCGCCGTTCAGAATTTCGGCCATGTTTGGGCGTCCGATCCATCCCGGCCGGCTGCGTTGCTCCTCGATTACATACGTCGAGTATGCGCCCTCGTCGCGCCTTGCCGGCCGGGCGCCTCGTCCGCCGAAACATGGCCGCTCTTCTGACCGGCGGCACTAGTGCCTCGACCGCGACGTTCTGCAACCATCTGGCTTGGTCTTTTGCGCGCTGGCGTCGTTGCTCGTCGGTTGAATACGTCGAGTATTCGCCCTCCTCGCGCCTAGCCAGCGCGCGAAATCCGCAGCGCCATCTGGTCGCATTACGCTGTGGTCGAGGCACTAGTTGGAGCGATGGGTGGTGGTCGTAGTCGTAGTTCTGCGGCTATCGCGGGATTAGGGTGCTGCTAGGACTTGCGACGCCGATGGAGCAGGGCGAGCGCCGCCAGGGCCATCACCAGGTAGGGCGCGGACGATGTCGAACGCGGCGAGGCGATGGCGCAGAACCCAGAGCCCATGATCTTCAAGTCTTCCGCGACCGGGGCGGCATCCTTATTGGCCGGCGTTGTGGCGGCGTCATCTTTCACCACCGGCCCGGCGGTATCCGCGTTCGGCTCGGGGAGCGGGGCCGTATCGGGACTCGGCTCGGCACCGGATGGCTGCGCGTCGACCAGGACGTCGGCTTGGGCCACTTCGGCACCCGGCACCTTGGTGTCGGTTGGATTCCCAGCGTCGAAGAGGAGAGGCAAGAGATCCACATTCTCGGCATCCTTGGCAGCATCGAGGGTAACGATGGGAGCGGTATCGTCGCCGACGGTCACGGCACGATCGGCCACCGCCGCATCTAGGCCGCCCGTGAATAGATCCTGGTTTGCAAAGGCATCAAGGCCCTCCGCATCGATAAGTACGGGAGCGGCCTCCCCGCCGCCGTCGATACCGAGATCCAGCGCTGGCGGTTCGGCGTCGCCCCCCCCATCGAGCCCGCTCGCCTGCACGAGCCAGGTGAAGGTGGGTGGATTCGATTCCACGTTGCCGGCTTGATCCGTCGAGCGGACAGTCAAGGTATAGGTGCCAATCGTCAACGTGCCCGTGGTGTAACCCGCGGTGGTTGGGGCACCGGCATTGCAGGCCGCAAACGTCCCTGTTCCCGCGGGAGCATCGAGCTTGCACTCGTAGGTCACGGGCAGGCTCGCGGTCTCGCTGTTTGTGAAGGTGAAGACACCCGTGGTGCTGGTCGTCGTTGTTTCTGGATGCGTCGCGATGGTTGTGGCCGGCGAGACCGTGTCGACCAGCCAGGTATAGGTGGCAGGCGTAGCCTCTAGGTTCCCATGGGTGTCTGTCGCGCGAACGGACAGGGTATACGTGCCGTCCGTCAGCGCACCGGTGGTGGTGTAGCCGGGCGTGCTCGGATCGCTGGCGTTGCAGGCTGCCCAGGTCCCGGCCCCGGCGGGCGTATCAAGCTTGCACTCGTAGGTCACCGGATCCGACGTGTTCGTGAAGGTGAAGGTGCCGGTCGTAATCTTGGTGGGATTCGCCGGATGGGTCACGATGGTGGTGAACACGCCACCGCAATAGAGGAAGGTGCTGGCGCTGCCATTGGTCAGGCCGGCATTGCCCGCGGTGGCGCCGTCCACCGCAAAGGTTGTCATGACCGGTCGATCCGTCGTCCCGCCCGGGCCACCAGTAGCCGACTTGGTGGGCGTTCCGCCTGAAACCGCGATGTAGCCGCCGCCGCCGCCGCCGCCAGGGCCCTCGGCCTCGTTCGCGCTGCCGCTGCCGACCTGATCGCCACCCTTTCCGCCGTTCACGCTGATGGAAATGGCGCTGAGAGTGGTCGCGTGAACGACCACGGTCCCGCCGCCGCCGCCGCCGCCCGGGGAATCGCCACCGACCGCCGCGAAGACGGCATTGCCGCCGGCTTCACCATTGGCGCTGATGCTGCCAGCGCCGGCCACCGCCCCGCCGATGATGAAGACCAAGCCGCCGCCTCGCCCGCCGGGTCCTGCGACACCGTTGTTGCCGTCGCCAGCGCCGCCGCCGCCGCCCATGAACAAGCGCGACGCCGGATCGTTGGTCAAGGGACGTCCACCAAGACCGCCGACTTCGAGTCGACAGGCTCCGCCCCAGCTCGTGGCACCCGCGCAGGTTCCGGGCGCGTCGGCCAGTGGATCTTGATCGTTGGCGGAATAGGAATAGCCGCCGCGGCCACCACCCTGGGAATTGCTGCACGTGTTCGCGCCCGCCGGATTGGTCAGGTAGCCGTCGTCGAGTTGCCAGGCGGGCGTCCAGTCAGGCGTCGTCCCGGCCGCACAGCGCTCCATGACACCTTGGCCGGTCCAAGCAGCGCCACTCGGCGCGTTCGCGCCACCGCCGCCGCCGGAATTGTGCGAGTTGCCGCCTCCGCCGGCATTGGCCGGTGCGCCCCGGCCGTAGCGGCCGTTGGTGTACTCGTCCTGATAGCCGGCGATGCCTTCGCCTTTCTCCGCACCGTCGGTATTCAAAGCCGAATGGTAGAGGGTGACCGCGGTTCCCGCCGGCCCCGAGGCGTCGTCGCCGACTGTGGAGCCGCCGCGGAAGCCCTTGGCCGAAACGTCGACACTTCCGTCCAGCTGCACGGTGGTCTCGGCGTGAACCGCGACCACGCCGCCGGTGACGCCATCCCACGCGGGAGCGGTGATGGATCTTCCACTGGCGATGGTCAAGGTCGTGTATTGCGGAACCCGGATGACTTGCGTCTTGCCGCTGCGGCTGTAGCCATTCTTGAGTCCGCAGGCCAGCGTGATCACGCCGCCGGCCACGCCTTCGACACCGATGAACTCGTAGCGACCGGCGCTGCCCAAGTTCGTGACCGTGCCGTAGGCCGCGCTGTCGTTCGTGGTGGTGTCGATGGTCGCGCCGGCCATCTGCACGATGAGCAGGAGATCGTCTTTCGCGACGACGCCGAGGAAGTTCGCGTTGACGTCGGTCACGGTGATGGTGGTGTTGCCGGCCACGGGATCGGCGGCGCCAGCGAGTTGCGCGTAGAGGTTCACGATCGTGTTTGCCGCGAGGACCGCGTACGCTCCGTCGTGGCCAGGCACCGCCTGCCGGATGCGCGTCGCCCGCTGGGTGCTGCTCTCGAACAGCGAAGGACAACCCGCACCGGCCACCATAAGGAAGACGACCGGCGCGAGCACGAACGCCCGCGCCACTGCACGGCGCAATGCCACTTTCATGCGATTCCTGCGTTTCATGGTGTTCCCTCGCTCTGCTTGCTCGTCTTCTCCACGATCTTGAACTGCACGCGGCGGTTCTTCTGCCGGCCCTCGGGCGTGCCGTTGTCTGTTAGAGGCTCGTCCATGCCGTAGCCGTGCGAAGTCAGACGGCTGGCATCGACATTGCCCTTCTTGACCAGCCACTTGACCACCGCAGCCGAGCGCTTTTGGCTGAGCTTCTGGTTGTATTTCTTGCCACCGCGGTTGTCGGTGTGGCCCTGCACTTCGATCTTGACGATCTCCGGATGCTCGGAGAGCACCACCGCCACCTGGAAGAGCAAGTCGTCGCTGGCCTTCAGGATTACGGCGCTGCCGGTCTTGAACTGGACCTGTTCGAGAATGATGATTTCCTGGTCGGTCACGCGCACGGAGGTCGGGCAGCCGTTCTTCTGCGGATCGGGATCGGGCTTGCCCTTCTCATTCGGGCAGGCATCCACATCGTCGCGAATTCCGTCGCCATCCGTATCAGGCGGACAGCCATTCTTGGTTGGGTCTTCGCTCTTCACGCCCTTGAGATCGGGGCAGGCATCATCCTTGTCGAGGATGCCGTCGCCGTCGCGATCCGGTGGAGGCGGCGGACAACCGTTCTTCTCGGGATCGTCGCTCCTTACGCCGGGCTCGTCGGGACAAGCATCGTCCTTGTCGTAGATGCCATCCTTGTCGCGATCCGGCGGAGGAACCTTCTTCTTGGGTGGCGGCGGTGGGGGCGGCGGCGGCGGGGGTGGCAGCGGCGCGTAGGCCACGCTGGCCACCACGCGGAGGGTCGGCGTGCCCTCCCCGCGGGTGAAACCGGGACCGGCGCCTAGGCCCATCACCATGGGACCGACACGCAGCCGCGCGCCCAAGATCCCTTCAACGTTGGTGGTGGCCTTGGTGAAGCGGTCGCTGCCCACCATCACCGTGGTGCCGTAGACCTCGGGTCCAATCTGGAGCATGCTGTCGGCAAGAAGCAACCCGATGGCCGCGCCGAAGGTGAGCTCCGAGCCGAGAGAGGGGCTGACAACGACCGTGGAGCCACTGCTTTTCTTCTGCACATCGACGCCCGCGTTGACCGCGTAGGCAAAACTGTCGTTTTCCCCGGACAGCACCAAAGCGGGCATGCCGTGAACCTCGCCCGAGCTGGTGTACTTGTCCTTGCTGCCCGTGGGGATGAACACGTAGCCCGACAAACTGAGGCTGGCCAGCGAGCGGTTCTCGCCGAGGAGGCGCACCCGCGCCCCGGCGCGCAGATCGCCCGCGGCAACGCCCGAAGGCGAGTTCATTGGCAGCCCACCAACCGTCGGGCTTTGCCCATTCGTGTACAGCGAAAGCGGCATATCGGCGAAAACCCACAATCGGTCCCACAAGGCGATGCCCGCAGCGGCGTGAACGATGAGCTGATTCGACACCACGTTGCCGATGGCTTGATTGTCGCTGGCGCGGTAGAGCACGAGCGGCTTGTAGGCATAGTCGCCCAGCAACATCAGTCGCGGCGACAGATGGCCACCCGGATCGCCGCCTTGCACGCCGAAGAACCTGTCTCCAGCTGGCGACGGTTGAAACCGATCCAGAGCGAAACCGCCCTGCGCGTATGTGGTTGCACCGATGGCCAGCACCGCAATGAGCGTGGAGCCTGCCAAGAGCCGCTTGGGCCTAGCGTTTGTCATATTCACCTTAGCCGAGGGACAGGGGTTGAGAAGGCGCACTGCATGGAGAGCGGGAAGTATAAACCAGTTTTCGCCATTCGAGAACTCGCCCGGCAGAAGAATCGATTTGCGCGCGAGCTGTGGTACAGAGACGGTGTGAGCGAAGAGAAGAAGGCTCCGGCTTCCACTTGCGGCGACCAGGACGACCAGATCATGCGCGGCCTCATCGAAGACGGCCGAGCTCGCGTCGTGGTAGCCACCGCTACGCATGCCGTTCGCGAAATGGCACGTCGCCACCAAACCCTTGGCATTCCGGCGCTGGCCCTTGGCCGCGGTGCCCTCGCCGGCCTGCTGCTCGCGACCCTGACCAAGGACGAGGAGCAGGTCACCTTGCAAGTGCTGGGCAACGGGCCGCTCGCCGGACTTACAGTGGATGCACGTTCGTCGGGCCGCGTGCGCGGATTCGTCAAGCGCCCGGCGGCGGTGACCTGGGAGCCCGCATTTGCCTCCGCGCCGCGCCTGTCGCTCGGCGATGCCATTGGCAAACACGGAGTCGTAAGCGTCACCCGCGACCTTGGCATGGCCCAGAACTACAGTGGCCAAGTCTCGCTGAGCACCGGCGAGATCGACGAAGAGGTCGAGCACTACCTCAACACGAGCGAGCAGATCGACAGTGTGCTCCGCTGCGAAACCCTGCTGGACAGCGAGGGAAAAGTAAAGGCCGCGGCCGGATTGCTGGTGCAAACCCTTCCTCAGGCCCACGGAGCGGCGGTGGTGGAATTCCTGCGCGATACTCTGCGCGGCCCGGCCCTTACCTCGGTGCTCGCGGACGCTGTGGCCCAGGACAGGCTCACCCCCGAATCCATCGCGCGCGGCGCGCTCGGCCAGTGCGCGAACGGCCTGCAGGTTCTCGATCAGCGCGCGGTCACGTTCTTCTGCCCCTGCACGCGCGAGCGGGCGGAGTCCACGCTCGGCATGCTGAGCCCGCAGGATCTGAAGGAAATGATCCTGGAAACCAACCAGGCCGAAGTGACGTGCAACTTCTGCGGCCAGCAGTATCGCTTCTCCGAGATCGACCTCGAACGCATCCGTCGCAAGCGTGGCAAGCCGCAAGCACAGAGCTGAGCGCGGCCGGCGGCGCGGTGCTAGATTGACGTCGTGACAGGGAATTCGCTGCTCGCCTCGGTGCTCGTCGGCTCGATTGGCATGGGCCTGTTCATCTACGGCAGGCGCCAGCGACGCGCGCCCCACCTGGCCATCGGCATCGTGCTCATGGTCTTTCCGTACTTGGTGCCCAGCGTGGCACTCATGTTCGTGATTGCCGCCGCCCTGGTTGGGCTGCTGTGGCTGGCCTCGTACCTGGGCCTCTAGCACTACTGCATCAGTTTCTCCCGTCGCCGTCGCTGCTGCGGGCCCCGTCAGCTTCTTCGCTCCTCGGTCAAATACGCTCGGTATTCTCCCTCGTCGCTCATCGCTGCCGGGGCTCCTCGCGACGCGACGGCTCGGTCCTAAACTGATGCAGTAGTGCTAGCTAGAGCTGTTGCGGCTGTGGCTGAGCCAGGGACTGCCCGGGACGGGGCGCGGTGGTCATGGGCTCCTTGAGACCACGCTGCTCGCGGCTGCGCAGATCGGTGATGGCACCGGCCAAGGCCGTGACGATGGCACGCTGTCCTTCCTCGGAAAGTAGGTACGGTCCCTCCTCGGGGTGGTCGAGAAAGCCGATCTCCACCAGGACTGCGGGCATCTCGAGTCCCTGCAGGACATCGAGGGTGGCCCCTTCCTGCTTGATGCCTCGGTCGCGATCGCGGCCCAGGGTATCGGCGAGGCGCCATTCGATGCGGCGAGCGGCGGCCAGGCTCTGTCCCGCCGCGGTCCTGACTTGGTGGCCCGCCCAGGCCGCCTCGCTGTCGTCGGGAGCAAGCAGCGCCACGCGCGCGACCTCCTTGTCAACTTCGCTCACGGGCAGAAGGTAGATCTCGAACCCCTTTTGGCTGCCCGGTTTTTCCGCCGGACCGGCGGCGTTCGCGTGCAGGCTGATGAAGAGCCGTGCGGAAGCTTGGTTTCCGCAGCGAACGCGCGCCCGAATGGGCAGAAGCACGTCGGTGTTGCGGCAAAGTACGACCTTGAGGTTTTTCTCGCTCGCCAGGATGCGCTGCACGCGCTTGGCGATGGCCAAGGTCAGGTGCTTTTCAAAATAGTCCGCCTTCTTGGTGGGCGCTCCGCGATTCGATCCGCCGTGTCCCGGATCGATGACCACGGTATACGTCGGCGCGCTTGTACCCGCCGAGAGAACCAGTGCAAGCGCGAGTGTGACGACGCCGAAGCCCATGGGAAATCAGCTTAGCAGCGACGGCAAGCGACCTCCATTTCAATCCCCAAGATCATCCCGGTTCAAGATCCGATCAAAATCCGGCGATCCAGTACCAGTATGAAATCCGCGTTTGCCTCTTTCGCTCTCGCCGCCATGGGCCTTGTGCTGGTGCTGCCAGGCACGGCCTCGGGCGAACTTGCGTCGGAGCTGCACAAAACCGTGGTGACGGTGGAAGCGCCGGTCGCCATCCCGGTCAGTGAGCCCCTGCGCGACCGTTTTGGCTTGGGCGCCATGCCCGCCGTGTCCGCGGCCGTGCCGGTCGGGCAGTGGACGCTCCTCGGACTGCGATTGCGCGGTGGCTTCCTTTCGAATGGTCCTGCGCCCGCCGATCCCGCCATCAAGGATCCAGGCACGGGTGGCCTGGCGGCCTTGTCTGCGCTGGCCCGATTCCGGCCGCTGGCCAGGCGCTATCCGGATTCGCGCGCCAGGGGCCCGTGGGTCGAGCTCGGCGCGGGTGTGGGTCTGACCGGCAGCCTCACGCGTGCCCTCGGCGAGGCCGCGGCGGGATGGAATTTTCACTGGCAGGGCCTGACCTTCGGCCCGTCGCTGCGCTACCTGCAGGTGCTCCAGCCGTCGAACAACCTCGACAGCTCGGACGCCAAGATCGTACTGGCGGGCTTGGATATCGTGTTGCACGACTCGCACGAGGCACGACCGACAGCGCCGGCCGTGCCCCCCAATGTGGCGGTCGACGTGGCCAAGGTTTCGGATCGCGACGGCGACGGTATTCCCGACAATCTCGACAAGTGCCCCGACGACCCCGAAGACAAGGACGGCTTCGAGGACGAGGACGGCTGCCCCGATCCAGACAACGACAAAGACGGCATTCCCGACGCCGCCGATGCCTGCCCGAACGAGCCCGAAACCGTCAACGGATTCCAGGATGAGGATGGCTGCCCGGACACCGCGCCCATCGTGGTGAAGGAGAATCGCATCCTCCTCACCGAGCTGGTGCTCTTCGATACCAATCGGGCGCGCGTGAATGCCGAAGGCCGCCCCGCCTTGGCCGCGGTTCTCAACCTGTGGAAGCAGCACCCCGAATGGGACTATCTGGTGGTGGACGGATACGCCGATCGCCACGGCCCCGACGGCTTCAATCTTTGGCTCAGCCACATGCGGGCCGAGCGCGCCATCAAGGTGCTGGTCGAGATGGGTTTCCCGGCCGAGAAGTTGCGTATCCGGGCCTTCGGCCACCGGCAGCTACGTGTCTCAGGCGATACGGAGGAAGCCGATCGGCAGAACCGCCGAGTCGAATTCGTGATCGTCAAGAAGGGCGAAACGCCCGGCCCGGATGCCTCGCCCACCGAGCCGCCAGGCCAGGCACAGGCAGGCGCACAAACAGGAGCTGATGAGCCATGAACGCGCGACGCGGGCTTGTTTGGTTGGCGTTGCTGGTTCTTCCGGCCTGTCTCGATCCCATCGTGGGAACCGAGTGCGCGACCGGCTATTCGCCTTGCCAAGGGGTCTGCGTGGCCACCGGAACCTGCGCGGCGTCCGATGCCGGCAGCGAGACGGCCAGCGAGGCCGGAGCTGCCAGCGACGGGACGATCGACGTCGAGGGTATCGATGCAAGCGCGTCTCTCGACAGCACGACCTCGAGCACCGGCGAGGATGCCAGAACGATTAGCGACGGGCAGGCGACCGAGACTAAACCTCTCGATGAGAGCATCTCGGCGGACGTGCCAGCGCAAAACGACATTCCAGCACAAGCTGATCTTCCAGCGCAAGCTGATGTTCCCCTGACCACCGACGATAGCGCTCTTCCACCCATCCTCGCTGTCGACGCAGCGGTTGACCAAGGCGAGCCCATTGATGAAGGTGCGCTTGAAGGTGGCTTGCCGTGCGGGGATTGCCTGGACGCGGAAGGCAGCGAGGGTGGCAATGCTGACGACGGCGGCGCCAGCGCTGTCGACACGGACAATTCGGTGCCCATCGACGGCGCGCTGGTGTGCGCCGACCCGCAGGTGCTCTGTAACGATCAGTGCGTGGACACTTCTTTGGATCCCGAGAACTGCGGCGACTGCAACAACATCTGCGCCTCCGACGTGTGCATCGACGGCGGTTGCCTGGTGTGCCAGGACGGGGAATCCGTGTGCGGCCAGTCGTGCGCGAACCTGGCTAACGATCCCGACAACTGCGGGACTTGCGGGAATCCGTGTGCGAGTGGCCTGTGCAGCAACGGTCTATGCGAAGCCGCGGGCACTGGACGCGCCATCATCATCGGCCACGACTATCTCAAGAACCGCCCGGCCATGAATCGCATCCTGGGCAACGCGGTCTTCTTGTGGCCCGTCAACCCGGTGCGCTTGCTGGTCTACGAGGGCAACGCCAATGCCACCGCTATCGCAGGTGCCGATGCGGCCATCGCACAAGTGGCCAGCGCCACCGGCCGACGGTTCGTGCGAACCGCCGCGGCCGCAGCCGATGTCCCCACCCTGCTCGCTTCCGCCGATGTTTTTCTCATCTACGGGCAGGAACTGGCCGACGATACGACGCTGGTCCAGCTCAGCTCGGATTGGTCCGCCGCGCTGCTTGCCTTCATGAATGCCGGGGGAACGGTTGTGTTGCTGGATGCAGCGTACGCAGGCAACGGCGGGACCTGCCAGATTCTCGCGCAGCCCACCCTCTTCCAGGTCACCCGCGCAGCCTCGACCACAGGCGACGTGTGTACCGTGGTCGGGCGCGGCGATGCCCTGGCGACCGGATTGCCCAGGACGTACTTGTGCGAAAAGAACAGCGCCAGTTTCGTGGTGACCGATCAGTCGAACAACATCACGGCGGTTGTCCAGGACGTCGACAAAGTGGTCGTCGTTCGCAAGCTCTTCTAGATCATGAGCACAAGTCCGCAGCCTTCGTTGATGGGGCGAATCGCTGTCTCGGCCAAGCTCATCACGCAAGAACAGCTGCTAGAGGCCTTGCGCGCCCAGGACCACATGGGCGCGACCAAGCGCCTGGGCGACATTTTGCTCGATCTCGGTTACATCTCGCAGGCGCAGCTCGAATGGCTGTTGCGCGCGCAGGCCACGCTGGTCGAACGCCAGCGCCAGGCCGAGGCCGAGGCGCAACGTCATGTGCAGATCGAACAACAGAAGTCGTTCCCGGAAAGCGGCTCCATCGCGATTCCGCCCAGCAAAGCCGCACCAAGGCCAGCACCCGTAGCGCCGCCCGCGGGCCCGCCGGACCCGGCCCCGGCTGTGCAGGCCTCGCTGGCGGGCGAGCGCAAACTCGACCGCGTGCTGAGCAAAGCCATGCAGCTGCACGCCAGCGACGTGCACATCCATACGGGCCTGCCCATTCAAATGCGCGTTGGCGGCCGCCTGCTCAAGGCCAACAGCGCAGCGCTGGAACCCGCGCAATCCGAATCGCTTATCCTGGAGATCTTGACCGAGAGCGAACGTGCGCAATTCACCGAGCACAACGATCTCGACTTTGCCTACAACATTCCTGGCGTCGGCCGCTATCGCGGCAATGTCTACCGGCAACGACGGGGCGTGGACGCGGTCTTTCGCCCCATCCCGCTTGAACCGCCCACCCTCGACGATCTCGGCCTACCGAGCTCGCTGGCCAAGCTGACGGGATACCACCAGGGATTGGTGCTGGTCACCGGCCCCGCGGGTTGCGGCAAGTCGTCGACCATGGCGGCGCTTATCAACCTCATCAACGAAGATCGTCCCGACCACATCATCACCGTCGAGGATCCCATTGAATTCGTCCACCGCTCGAAGACCTGCGTGGTCAACCAGCGCCAGGTGCGCAAACACACGGGCTCGTTCGCCAGCGCCTTGCGCGCGGCCCTGCGCGAGGATCCGGACGTCATCGCTATCGGCGAGCTGCGTGACCTCGAAACCATTTCGTTGGCCATTACCGCCGCGGAAACCGGGCACCTGGTGCTGGGCACCCTGCACACCAACGACGCCGCCCGCACCATCAACCGCATCCTCGACGCCTATCCGCCCGACCAGCAGTCGCAGATTCGCGCCATGATCTCCGAATCGCTGCGCGCCATCGTGTCGCAGAAACTTGTGCCCACCGTCGACGGATCCCGCCGCGTGCCCGCGCTCGAAATCCTGCTGGTCAACATCGCGGTCTCGAACCTCATCCGCGAAGAACGGGTCTTTCAGTTGCGCTCGGTCATGCAGACCGGCCGCAACCTGGGCATGCGCCTGTTCGACGATTCGCTGCTGGAACTTGTGCGCGACGGAACCATCAGCAAAGAGACGGCACGCAAGCACTGCGACGATCCCAAGCCGTTTGCCTGAGGAGCACCATGGCACGCCTCGACGAGCTCTTCCACTACCTCAAGGATCACAAGGGATCGGATTTGCACCTCGGCGCCGGCCTGGAGCCGCGCATCCGTCGCCACGGCCATTTGGAGAAGGTTCCAAACTGGCCCGTGCTGACCGATACGGATCTGAAGGATCTGCTGCGCGAAATCGCATCGCCCAAGCAGTGGGAACACTTCGCGACCAACCTGGATCTGGATTTTGCCTACGGCCTGGAAGGCGTGGCCCGTTTTCGCGCCAACTACCTCAACCAAGAAAACGGTGCGGGGGCGGTCTTTCGCATCATCCCCGAGGAGATCATCCCGATCGAGAAGCTGAACCTGCCGCCCGCCACGCTGGAATTGGCGAACCTGGAACACGGCCTGGTGCTGGTCACCGGTCCGACGGGCTCGGGCAAGTCGACCACGCTGGCGTCGATCATCGACAAGATCAACCAGACCCACGATCGCCACATCGTGACCATCGAAGATCCCATCGAGTTCGTGCATCCAAGCAAGAAATCCACCATCTCCCAGCGCGAGGTCGGCACCGACACCGAGAGCTTCGCCTCGGCCCTGCGCGCTGCCATCCGCCAGGATCCGAACGTCATTCTCGTCGGAGAAATGCGCGACTTCGAAACCATCTCGCTGGCCATCACCGCCGCCGAGATGGGCGTGCTGGTGTTCGGCACGCTTCACACCAACAGCGCCAGCAAGACCATCGACCGCGTGATCGACGTCTTCCCCACGGACCAGCAACGCCAGGTGCGCTCCATGCTGGCCTCGTCGCTGGCTGCGGTGGCGTCGCAGCTGCTTCTGCGCACGGCCGACGGCAAGGGCCGGGTGGCCGCCCTGGAATTGCTTTTGCGCACCTCAGGCCTGGCCAACGTCATTCGCGAAGGCAACACCCCCATGATCACGTCCATCATCCAGGGCGGCAAGAAAGACGGCATGCAGTCCATGGATGACGCCCTCTACGCCTTCGCCAAGGAGGGCCGCATCTCCGGCGAGGACGCCTGGCTAAAGGCCAGCAACAAGAAGCGCTTCGAAGAATTCGCACCGCTGGGATAGCACTTCTCACGTTCTGTGTCTTGCTGGCATAATCGCCTCAAAATGCGAAGCCGGCTCTTCCTGGTACCGCCGCGCCTTGAGCAGCGGTGGGCCCGGCGCCTGCTCTTCATCGTGGCAGCCCTCACAGGGATGATGGTGGCAGGGCACTTTGCCTCGGCCGCCCCGGATGTGCCCACGGCGACGACGGACGCTGCGGAGCCGGCACCTTCGACCTCATCGGCGCCCCTTCGTCACTTCTACTTTGGCGTCGACTACGGGACGCAAGCCCTCGCGAATCCTCTTTGGGTTTTCGTAAACCGGGGCTACGACGTGATCCAGGACCACATCGCGAGCCGCGACGTGGTCCACCTGCCCTACGCTTCCAATGCTGCCAATGTCGGCCGCAACGTCGTGAACCCATTTCCCGCCATCTCCGACGATGGGTGGGGCAAGTTCTTGCGCGAAGAGATCTTCCCGCTCAGTTACGGGAATACCACGGCACGCTGGCTCCCCAACTACTCGCTTCACTTGATCGGCGGGGGCGTAACCTACGCCGAGCTCGACGAGTGGTTCCAGGATCACGCGCTTCCGCTTCCCAAGCTGTGGGCGGCACTGACCGTGATGAGCGCCGCCTTCCTCAACGAGACGCTCGAGAATCACAATCTCGTGGGCTACAACACCGACGCGCTCGCCGACCTATACGTCTTCGACCTCGGGGGAATCCTACTCTTCAGCTTCGAAGCGCCGCGCCGGTTCTTCAGCCAGACCCTCGTGATCTCCGATTGGTCTTTGCAACCGGCGCTCACCTTGCCTCGCGGCGAGCTGCACAATGTCGGCAACTACTTTGCCGCCAAATGGCCACTGCCCTTCTTCCCTCGTCTGCGCCTGTTCAGCTGGTTCGGCGAAGCTACCACCATCGGCTTGTCCTTCGCCATCGACGACGAACACTCCCTCTCGGCGTCCGCCGGCGGCGCTGCCATCCACCTGGTCAATCAGAGCACGCACACCTTGCAGAACGTCGCCAGCTTCACGCCGACCGCGGCCGTGTTCCTCGATCGCCGCGAGTCGCTGCTCGCTTCACTGCAGGTCACCAACGTTGACGACTACTTCGTCCACTTCAATCTCTATCCGCACGCGCTTACCCAGCGAGGACCGAGCGCCGGCTTGTGGATGGTGATCGACAAGCGTGGCCACGTCGCCGCAGGGATCTCGATCTCGCGCCTCTTCGGCATGGGCGTGGGCTGGAGCAGCCTGTAGCTGTGACGTTGGAGTGGTTGTCCCTGACACGTCCAGGTTGGCAACGACAGCGTGCCACACGTCCTGGTTCACAAGCGATCGAGACCACGCTAGACTCCGCGCTTGCGGGTCTCAGCGTACTCCTGCACGACGGCTCAGGATCAAAGGATGTCTCGATCGCTGCCAATCGCTATTCTTGCGGTCCTCGCCGGCGCGTCTGTGTCGGCCTCCGGGACATCTGCAAGGGGCGAGGCCGTCGGTCCGGAGCCCTTGCCGGCCGAAGGACCCAAGCCGCCATGGGCTTGCCGGTTGGACAAGACCGGACGCGAACGCAACTTCCATGGGCTCGGGCTGGTCGACCTCACCGTATGGGATCCCGAGCCCGAGGCACCTACGCCCGTGAAGGAAGAGCGCTTCGCACCGGCGCTCAACCAACTGTGCTCAAGCGAGCTTTCGTACCAGCAGTCAACCCAATTCGCGCACTGGATTCTAGAAGCGTGCCAGCGCTACGACGTCGACCCGTTCCTGCTTGCGTCGCTCATCTACCAGGAAAGCCGTTGTGCCTTGGTGAGAACACACCCGGAGGGTGCGGTCGGGCTCGCGGGCATCGATACCGCCATGCACGCGCCCTTCCTACACAATGGACGCTACTCGTACTGGGTCAAAGAGGGCAATGAGTGGCTACCGCGTCAGGTGGACGTCAGTGCCTACCTGGCTTCGGTGCAGACCCTTCACCAGGACAAGGCCAACATTTTTTTCGCCGCCGCGCTCATGCACGCGTACATGAAGCAGTGCCCCGACATCGACGGCGCGTTCCAGTCCGTCCCCCATCGTCACCACGTCTCGCACATGATCTGGGGCGATCGCGTTCTTGAGACTGACGGCGAAGATCGAATCTTGCGGACCCGGCGAGCCATCATCGAGTACTACGCGACCGAGCCGCCGGTGTCGCGCGTCCGCTGGAAGAGCGTCGAGCTGTTTTGTCCCCTCGACGGTTGTCCGCGGAAGATTACCGGGGTGATCGGTGACATCCGCGACGAGGGCAAGCGGGCGCACAAGGGTGTCGATTTCGTGTCGGTACTCGGCGAGCCAGTGCGGGCAATCGCAGACGGCTGGGTCGTTTATGCCGGCGTGGATGCTCCCGGCAAAGGCGCGAGAAAAGTGACTCTCGACAAATCCGGCGCCATTCGCAAGAACAGCATGGGTCCGGGCGGCCTGTTCGTGCAGATCCAACACAAGGACGACCTGATGTCCGAGTACATGCACCTGCTCAACTACCTCGTCCAGAACGGCCAATGGGTGAAGGCCGGGCAGATCATCGGGCACGTGGGCGACACGGGCATCCGCATCTCTGTTCCCCACCTGCACTTTCAAATGCGGGACAACGGCGAAATCATCGATCCCCTCGTCCACCTGCGTGTCTACCTGATTGGGCCGCAAGCGACCTACCGCGGGGAACTGATCAGCAGTACGATGCCGACGCGGTGGCGCGAGGCGAGGTCGCGCATGCGCGCCCTCGCGCGCGGCCGCCGCGAAGACGGCCGGGATTCGGATGCGACCGACGCCAACGAGATGCGCGAGCCCCCGTCGGGCTCCGAGCCATCGGGCAGCAAGGACTCCCATGTCGGCAACTAGTGCCAGGAACGCCATTCTCGGATCTGCTCTGACAAGCGCGCTGGCGGTGTGCCTGGCGGGGCCGACGTCGGCCGACACGCAGACGCGGGATGCGGGCGAGCCCGTCGACGGCAAGGCCAAGCTGCCCCCGACTGCCGATCCCAACGTGCTGCTCGCGGCGGGCGAGACCATCGATGACATCGACACGATCATCGAGGCGCTCGATCGGCAGGCGCCGGTCAGTGCGGTCGCGTTCAGCCCGGACGGAAACCTCATCGCATCCGGCTCCGAAGACCACCTGGTGCGTGTCTGGCAGCCAGCGACCGGACGCCTCATTCGCCGCCTGGAAGGGCACTCCTCCGCCGTCACCGCGGTCGCGTTTTCGCCCGATGGCAACGCCATCGCCTCGGCGTCGAACGACCGCACGGTGCGCCTGTGGGATGTGCGCTCTGGCCACCTGCTCCGCACGCTGCAGGGCCACGTCTATCACGTGTACGCGATCGCCTTCGATCCGCAACGACGTTGGCTGGCTACGGCGTCGTGGGATCGGACCATTCAACTCTGGGATACGACAAGCGGCGAACTGGTGAAGAAACTCAGGGGACACGGTGCGGCCATTCGCGCCATCGATTTCAGCCCGGACGGCAAGCTGCTGGCGTCCGGATCCGACGACGAGACGGTTCGCTTGTGGAACACGGACACGGGCAAAGAGGTCAAGGTCCTTGTGGGGCATGCAGGACCGGTGAACGCCGTGCGCTTTCGGCCGGATGGTGAGTGGGTGTTCTCGGGCTCGACGGATCACACGGTACGAATGTGGAGCCTCCCTGACGGCGCGATGGTGCGCAAGCTCGGCGACTGTGGCGCGCCGGTGCTTTCCCTCGCGGTCTCGGCGAACGGCCAGATCCTCGGAGGGGGCTGCGGCGCCGGTGGCTCGGTCCTGTGGGACATAGGGACAGGAACCGAGATTCGCCGCGGGCGCGGGCGCAAGGCCGAGACGCGCGCGATCGCCTTTAGTCCCGATGGTAGGAGGGTCGCCACCGGTGCCGACGACGCCGCCATCCTCATCGAGGACGTTGCTACCGGACGTGCGCTGGTATCACTGTCCGCCAACGTAGCACACTTGGAGGCAGTGGCTTTGGGCCCCGATGGCGGCATGCTGGCCACGGCCGCGCGCGACGGACGCGTACGCATCTGGCAGAACGCAGGCGATCACAAGATGCTGAGCCGGGTGTTGGTGGGCGGGCAGGGGCCGCTGCGCACGCTGGCGTTTTCGCCGGATGGCAAGGCGCTCGCCACCGGCGGCGATGCACGCACAGTGGCGCTCTGGGATCTGGCCGACGACGGTGTCGAGCACAAGCTTGGCCGGCACGAAGGCGCTGTCAACGCCGTGGCCTTCATTCCCGACGGGCAGACCATCGCCTCGGCCGGTGACGACGCGACCGTACGCCTGTGGGATCTCAGGAAGGACGCCGCGGCCAAGGTGCTGAAAGGGCACCGCGCGCCGGTGCAAGCCCTCGCCGTGAGCCCCGATGGAACAATGGTGGCGTCGGCATCCGATGACGAAACCGTGCGGGTGTGGGAGACGGCCTCGGGACGAAACCTGGCTGTGCTGGGCAGCCACCGTGGCCCCGTCACGTCGGTCGCCTTCAGCTCCGACGGAAAATTCCTGATCACGGGGTCGCAGGACCGCACCATCGATGTCTGGCTGCCTGCGAAGGGCAAGCTGCTCAAGAGCATGCGCAAGGAGCTGCCCGCCGGCGTGCTTGCGCTGGCCGCGAGCGGTCAGCGGATCGCTGCGGCTTCCTCGGATGGGGTGCTCAGTCTTTGGGAGATCGGCGGCCACCATCCGATCAAACAGTCGACCGCCCTCGCGGACGCGCCGAGCGCGCTCGCGATTGCGCCGGATGGGGCCACCCTTGCTTCTGCCTCGCGCGATGGCGTGCTGCGGGTTTGGGACGCCGAGAAACTCGAGCGTCGCTGGTCCCTCGTGGGTAGCTCGCGCGAACGGTGGTTCGCGTGCAATGACGCTCGGACCTGTTGGCGCAACGAGGACGGGACGCTGCTTGGTAGAATCACGGGACAAGGCGAGAGGGTACCCGTACCACCGTCCGACGACGCGCATCGGACCAGGCTCGGGGCCATGGTCGACCGAGACAAGCTGAGTGGCGCGGTCGAGCTCATGGAGGGGCGGACGGTCGCCATTCCCATACGCATCGAGAATCGCGGCACGCAGCCGGCGTACTGGGTCAACGTGGCGCAGTCGGTGCGCACGACCACACGCAGCGGTTCTCTCATCCTCATTCCGCCACCCACGATCGCGGTGCTCGCGCCGGCTGAGATTGCCAGCGTCGTGTGCGAAGTGTCGGCGCTCGCGGACTACGAGAATCCCCGCTCGCATGACGAGACCTTGCGCCTTTCGATCACCAGCGCCTCGGCCGAGGCCATACCCCTCGAGGTACCCGTGTGGGTCGATACCCCGCATCTGCAGCTCGCTCATCTGGCACTCCTGCATGGCCGGAGCGAAGCGGTGGTGGCGTCCATGACCGAGGTGTCCATGGCCGAGCTAGAGCCAGTCCGCCTGCAGGGCGGCCTGACCCTGGAGGGCGGAAAACAGGCACGCATCGCGCCCATCGCGCTCGAGCAGCCATTCATCGGGCAGGATCTGACTCTGGCTTTTCCATTGCCCGAGGGCGTTGGGCTCGATCGACACAGTCGGATGACCTTCACGCTCCGGAAGAGCACGCACCCTGTTCACGTCTGGACGTTCGCCCACTCGCCGGTACGCATTCCACCACCGCTTTGGTCGTGGGCGTTGATCGTGGGCGGCGCGCTCGGGCTTGGCTTCGTGATCTGGCGCGCGCGCCTTTACGTCCGGGCCCGGCCCCTCGGACGCGTGGGCAAGCGATCGGCCAAGCTGGCCGTGGCCGTGCTGCTCGGCCTGGCCAAGGGACTCATGGCGCTCGTCCGCCTGGGCTCGACGGTGCGATCCATGCTTGCCCGTCTGCAGCGCCGTAGCATCGCCGTCACCTTCTTCCGCTTGCAGCCGGAGACCCAGTGCTCCCATCTCGCGCGCCAGCTCGGGGCTTCGTGGGCGCCGCTCGTCGGCCGACACCAACCGGTTTTCGATTTGCAGCTCGGCCCCGAAGTACCCCTCGACGTCGAGCGGTGCCTGCTGGCTCTCCCGACGGATGATGCTACGGCTTCCGCCCTGGCCGAGATTGACAGCGTGGACGAGGGACCAAGTGGCATCACGGTCGTGCTTTCCGATATCCCCCGGTCCGAGCTGGCTGGACATCTGCACGCCCCCCGGCGGCTCGTGGTGTTTAGCAAAGCGACGATGTCCCGTGTCCTACGTGCGCCGCGACCGGCACTTGCGTTCGCACAAGTCGTAAGCGACCAGGTCGACCGTGTGTCGGTCTCGCTCTACCGATCGGCGGTCGCCAATGGCCAGCGCCAGCTGTTCCTCGGTCGCAAGAGCGAGCTGCGCCGTCTGACCACCGACCCGCGCAAGAACTACCTCGTCATCGGTCCGCACGGCATCGGCAAAACCAGCCTACTCTACGAGATCCATCGCCGGTTCCGTGCGCATCCGACGGTAGAGTGTCACTACCTTTCGCTCGCCGACGGTGATTTGACCGCCGCGCTGGCCGATGCGCTAGGCATGCCCGGCGAGCCATTGCTCGACATCTTGCTCGAAAGGCTCGCCGATCGGCCCAAGGGCAAGCAGGTCGTCGTGCTCTGCGATGATGCCGACGCATGGGCCACGCTCGACGCTGCTCGCGGCGGGGCCCAGTTGAAGACGCTCGCACTGCTCAACCAAGAGCACCCATGCTCGTTCGTGCTGGCGGGCTTCCTGGGGCTTCTCTATGCGGCGCGGCCGGTGCGCGGCCGCAAACGCTTCGGCGGCCTCGTCAGGCTCGAGAACCTCGACGCCGAGTCCTGCGCAGAGCTTGCCACCCTACCGATGGCCGCGCTGAACGCGCACTACGCCAAAGCCGATCTGGTCGAGCACCTCGCCGAGCAGAGCGCCGGAATGCCGAGCCTGATCTCAGCCATCTGCGACCAGGTGCTCGATCGATTGCAGCCCGACCAGCACATCATCGAGCGCGCCGAGGTGGAGAGCGCCTGTAAGAGCGAGGGTGTCGCACGCACGATTACCGCGTGGCGGCCTCGGTTCGGTCTGCAGGAGCCGCGCTTCGCGACCCTCGACCAGACGGTCATGTTGTCGGCCGTTTTCAAGCCGCGCTTCACGCTCGAAGAGCTGCAGTCGACCCTGGCCGGCCTGGGCGTGCAAGCGACCCCGACGGAAATTGAACACTCCGCTGACCGGCTGGTCGCCGCCTGCGTATTCGAGCATTGGCTCGGCTATTTCTACTTCCGCGTCCCTCTCTTCCAAACCGTCATGCAGGAGGCGACTCTGGCGAGCATGATCGGGCGTTTGAGCCGGGGAGAGGGGGATGGTTTGGGGACAGTTTGACGGTGTAGGTAGATGCAGTCGACGTGGCCGCCTTTTACAACAGTTCCAGGAACAGAGCGGCCCACAGCATTCCCTCGTCGGCAAAGTAAAGCGACGCTCGTCCTTGGTAGGGACGCCCTGCGGGCGTGTAGAGCTCGAGGAAATTCCTGTCCCGTTCGATGAAGTCGGCCACCGCGCGCCGCTGCGTCCGAAATCCATCGGAGTCCACCTCGCGTAGCAGACTGAGATAGACGGGGCCAATCTGCATCCAACTGGTATCGCCCTGGTAGTTGGGGGCAAACAGGCGCGGGATGGGCAACTCGCTTTGAGGTAGTCGCCGACTGAAATAGCGCAAGGGTAGCGGCTGGGTGAAGCCCAGGCGGCGAAGGGTTTCGAGCGCACGCCGCTGCATGTCCTTGTCGGTGACGATTTGGAAGTAGAAGGGCCAGGTGTTGGCATCCCCCGAAGGCTCCTCGCGGTCGAGCGCGTCCTGGAAATAGTCGCCGCGCCAATAGGTATCGCGCATGCGGTTGGCCATACCTAGGCCACGCAGAGGATTGGGCAGGATGTCCTGGTCGCCAAGCAAACGTTCCAGCAATGCCAGCATGGTGTTGGCGAAGACCGTCGAGCTTCCGGTCATGCAGTCGCGCGGGGCGGAGAAGTATCGGTCGCGGCGCGCGAGCCCCGACTGGGGGTCGAGAACTTGCTCGACATAGCGGTGAACCTCGGCACTGAGGAAATCGCGGTGGCGCCCGACCAGATCCTGGGCGCCGGCTTGTTCGAGCCCGTAGAGCAGCATGGGCAAGGAATCGCAGGCGAAGCTGTACACGTCGCGCGCGAAGCGCCGAGCAAAGATGGTGGTCGTGACAAGGCGCGAGCGCGCGAAGCGCGCAAGCCCCCAGTTCCACGACGCAAGAACCTTTTCGCGATGGCCCAGGCGACAGAGTGCCCCCGTGCACATGGCGAGATCGCGCGTCCAAAATTGATGGAAATGGCCCGCCGATCCGGCGAAGAACTGGCCGGTCCAACAATCGTCGATGGCGGCGCGACAGATGGCCTCGACGCTGCCCGGGTAGCGCTTCCACCCGAAGATCCTGCGCGCGAGCGAAAGCAGGGCGACGCGCGCACCAGCCGCGATAAGAATGGGATCGAACGGCAGTGGCGCGGAGGCATACCCGGCGGAAGGCCCCTGACGGGCCGTCGACGGCTGCAAGGCTTCTGTTCGTTCAGGAACGATCATGCTGGTTGGATTCGACGAGTCTAGCCGGCGTTGCCCTCCTCAGCGTGATAAAGTAAGGGCATCCCACCTCGGGTCTAATCGTCGGCACCTCGCCGGCAAGGAGACTGGATGAGCACCTCTGCGCCCTCCTCCCTCATTCAAACTATCGCCTCGCTACAAAACCAGAAGGTATTCGCCGAGCTGTCGTGGCACGGCAACTTCGAAGAGTATCTTGCCATCGTCCGCCAGAATCCATCCGTGACGCGCACGGCCTTCCAGCGCGTCTACGATATGATCTTGTCGTATGGCCAGGAGGAATATCTGGACAACAAGAAGCGCCTGATGCGCTTCAACTTCTTCAAGGACGCGCAACACGGCGGCCAAGATGCCATCTTCGGCCTCGACATCCCGCTCATGCGCCTGGTCAGCGTGCTCAAGAGCGCGGCCGAGCACTACGGCACCGAGCGCCGCGTGATCCTGCTGCACGGCCCGGTGGGCAGCTCGAAATCGACCATCGCCCGCCTGCTCAAGCGCGGGCTCGAGGACTACTCACGGACGGCGGAAGGCGCGCTTTACACCTTCGACTGGGTCTTGCCGCCCGAGCTGGCGCAAATCGCGGGCGGACAGTCGACCGGCGGGCAATCGACCTTCCGCTGCCCCATGCACGAGGAGCCGCTGCACCTCATTCCCGTCGACTGGCGCGAGCGCGCGCTCATCAGCCTGGGCGTGAACACGCCCGACCAAGAGCGCGTGCGCGTGGACGGCGACCTGGATCCGGCGTGCCGCCTGATTTTCCGCGAGCTGATGGCGCACCACAAGGGCGACTGGTCCAAGGTGGTCGAGCACGTGCGTGTGCGCCGCATGGTCCTGTCCGAACAGGATCGCGTCGGCATCGGCACCTTCCAGCCCAAGGACGAAAAGAACCAGGACTCGACCGAGCTATCGGGCGACATCAACTACCGCAAGATCGCCGAGTTCGGCTCGGACAGCGACCCGCGCGCCTTCAACTTCGACGGCGAATTCAATATCGCCAACCGCGGCGTCATCGAATTCATCGAGGTGCTCAAGCTGGACGTGGCGTTCCTGTACGACCTGCTCGGCGCCTCGCAAGAGCACAAGATCAAGCCCAAGAAGTTCGCCCAGACCGACATCGACGAGGTCATCCTGGGCCACACCAACGAGGCCGAATACAAGAAGCTCCTGTCGAACGAGTTCATGGAAGCCTTGCGCGACCGCACCGTGAAGATCGATATCCCGTACATCACGCGCGTCTCGGAAGAGCGCAAGATCTACGAAAAGGATTACAACGCGCAGAAGATCCGCGGCAAGCACATCGCGCCGCACACCTTGGAAACGGCGGCCATGTGGGCCGTGCTCACGCGCCTGGAAGACCCGAAAAAACACCAGCTGTCGCTCGTGCAGAAGATGAAGCTGTACGACGGCAAAACCCTGCCCGGCTTCACCCAGGACAACATCAAGGAGCTGCGCAAGGAAGCCCAGCACGAGGGCATGGACGGCATCTCGCCCCGATACATCCAGGACAAGATCTCGAATGCCCTGGTCAGCGACCGCGGCGAGGGCTGCGTAAATCCGTTCATGGTCATGAACGAGCTGGAATCCGGACTGCGCCACCACTCGCTCATCACCAGCGAGGAAGAGCGCAAGAACTACACGACCTTGCTCGGCCTGGTGAAACAGGAATACGAGGACATCGTCAAGAACGAGGTCCAGCGCGCCATCAGCGCCGACGAGGAAGCCATCGCCAAGCTGTGCGCGAACTACATCGACAACATCAAGGCCTACACCCAGCGCGAGAAGGTCAAGAACCGCTACACCGGCCACTACGAAGAGCCCGACGAGCGCCTGATGCGTTCGATCGAAGAAAAGATCGACATCCCCGAATCGCGCAAGGACGAGTTCCGGCGCGAGATCATGAACTACATCGGCGCCCTGGCCATCGAGGGCCGCCACTTCGACTTCCGCACCAACGAGCGCCTGCAAAAGGCCCTGGAGCTGAAGCTGTTCGAGGATCAGAAAGACTCGATCAAGCTGACCAGCCTGGTGTCGCAGGTCATCGACAAGGACACGCAAGAGAAGATCGACGTGGTGAAGAATCGCCTCATCCGCAACCACGGCTACTGCGAGATCTGCGCCACCGACGTGCTCAACTTCGTGGCGTCGATTTTCGCGCGCGGGGACGCCAAGGAGTAGCCAGCTTTCGGAACCCCCATGGCCCTGCGTATCGACCCATCCCATAACCGCTTTCGGGACATCGTACGCGGCAAGATCAAACAGAACCTGCGCAAGTACATTTCCAACGGGGAATGGCTGGGGCGCAAGGGCAAGGACGTGGTGTCCATTCCCGTGCCCCAAATCGAGATGCCGCGTTTTCGCTTCGGCGAACAGGGGCAAGGCGGGGTGGGTCAGGGGCCGGGCAAGGTGGGCGACAGCCTGGGCCCAGCGGAGCCGGGCGAGGAGGGCAAGGGCAAGGCCGGCTCCGAGGCGGGGCAGCACGTCTTGGAGGTAGAGCTGTCCATCCAGGAGTTGGCCGAGATCCTGGGTGAGGAGTTGGAGTTGCCGCGCATCCTGCCCAAGGGCAAGGAGCGCCTCATCACGCAAAAGGACCGCTACGTCGGCATCCGCCGCGTCGGCCCCGAATCGCTGCGCCACTTCAAGCGCACCTTCCGCCAGGCGCTGCGGCGCCAGATCATGATGGGGAACTACGATCCCCACAAACCGGTGGTGGTGCCGGCGCGCGAAGACAAGCGCTACCGCTCGTGGCGAACCACGCCCATGCCGCAATCGAACGCGGTCATGATCTTCATTATGGACGTGTCCGGATCCATGGGCGACGAACAAAAAGAGATCGTGCGCATCGCCTCGTTCTGGATCGACACCTGGCTGCGCTCGCAGTACGAGGGCCTGGAATCGCGCTTCATCATCCACGACGCCGCCGCGCGCGCCGTGGATCGCGATACGTTTTTCCGCACACGCGAATCGGGCGGGACCATGATCTCCACGGCCTACAAGCTGTGCGCGAAGATGATCGACGACGAGTTTCCACCCTCGGAATGGAACATCTACCCATTCCAGTTCTCGGACGGCGACAATTGGTCCGCCGACGACACCACGTCGTGCATGGAGGTGCTGAAGAAAGACATCCTGCCCAAGGTCAACCTGTTCTGCTACGGCCAGGTGGAAAGCCCGTACGGATCCGGGCAATTCGTCAACGACCTGCGCGCGGCCTTCCCCGAGGATGCCAATGTGGTCACCACCGAGATCGAAAACAAGGACGACATCGCGGATTCCATCCGCGCCTTTCTGGGCAAGGGCAAGTAGGAAGGAACCGCCGTGCCGCACCGGAAGTCGCAACTGCCCGAATCGCTGCTCGATATCCAGCGCACCATCGAAGAGCACGCGCGCGGTTATGGCCTGGATTTCTGGGAGACCAGCTTCGAGGTTCTCGACTACAAACGCATGCAAGAGGTGGCGGCGTTCGGTGGATTTCCCGTGCGCTACCCGCACTGGCGCTTCGGCATGGAGTTCGATCACCTGAGCAAGAGCCACATCTACGGCCTGTCGCAGATCTACGAGATGGTGATCAACAACAACCCGGCCTATGCGTACCTGCTCGAAGGCAATTCCATGGTCGACCAGAAGATGGTCATGGCCCACGTGCTCGGCCACGTCGATTTTTTCAAGAACAACTATTACTTCTCGAAAACCAACCGCAAAATGATGGACAACATGGCCAACCACGCCACGCGCGTGCGGCGCCATGTGGAGCGCCACGGTCTCGACAAGGTGGAAGGTTTCATTGACGTGTGCTTGTCGCTGGACAACCTCATCGACCCCATGTCCCCTTTCATCGTGCGCCACGTGACCGCACAGCCCCAAGAGAAAGAGCCGCCGCCCGTCGAAGTGCCACGACTGCGCGCCAAGTCCTACATGGACAAGTTCATCAACCCGCCCGAGTACATCGACGAGCGCAGGCGCAAACTGCAGGAAGAGCGCGAGAAACCCAAGCGCAATCCGCCCGAGCCCGAGCGCGACGTGCTGCTGTTCCTGCTGCAAAACGCGCCCCTGGAGGCCTGGGAGCGCGACGTGCTCGAAATCGTGCGCGACGAGGCCTACTACTTCGCGCCCCAGCGCCAGACCAAAATATTGAACGAAGGCTGGGCCGCCTACTGGCACAGCAAATTGATGACCCAGAAGATCCTGGACGCCTCCGAGCTGGTCGACTACGCCGATCACAACGCCGGCGTGCTCGCCGCGGCGCCGGGCCAGTTCAATCCCTACAAGGTCGGCATCAGCTTGCTTCGTTATGTCGAAGAGCGCTGGGACAAGGGCCGCTTCGGCAAGGATTGGAACGAGTGCGACGACTACGACGCGCGCCGAACCTGGGACAAGCAGCTCGGCCTGGGCCGCCAGAAGATCTTCGAGGTGCGCAAGCTGTACAACGACCTGACCTTCATCGACGAATTCTTCACCGAGGATTTTTGCTACGAGAACCAGTTCTTCTCGTTCGCGCGTAACGCCAGCTCGGGCAACTACGAAATCGATGCGCGCGAATTCAAGAAGGTCAAGAGCAAGCTCCTCTACCAACTGACCAACTTCGGCGAGCCGTTCATCGCCGTCGAGGACAGCAACCACGACAACCGCGGCGAGTTGCTCCTCCGTCATCGCCACGAAGGCGTGGATCTGCACCTCGACCACAGCCGCGCCACCATGGCGGCGCTCCACCGCGTGTGGCACCGCCCGATTTGCCTGCAAACCGTCGTGGAAGGCAAACCCCGCCAACTCCGCTTCGACGGAACCGAGCACACCGAGCGGGCACTGTAGTGCCGTAGCCGGATTGACGGCGGCGGACTAGGGGACTCTACCGTGAGCTCGCCTGGACGGGGATCTTCAGCGGGAGGCCGCTTGGACCAGCTCATCATTGGACAGGGCGCGCGCAAATAGCATGACCTCGTCGATGGCGCCCTGGAAGTAGCAAAGGTCCTTGGTGCCGTGGCGTCCGATGATGAGCGGGCTATCGACGTTCACGTTGTCGGGTGCGAAGTAGTGGTGAAAAGACACCCCGTCGACGAAGACTTCGACAACGCCCGATGTTCGGCGCGAGGCGAGGTGGTGCCACTGGCCATCGTTAACCACTGGCACACTCTGCGAGTATCCGCTGCGGCCCGTGGCGCCGACATACGAGGCAGCTCGCGCGTTCGTCACGGCAAGGCTGATCCCACTGTTGTAGGGATCGCCCTTGGCTACGACATCGTAGCGGCCCTCGTCACCGGGTCGCACCGGGGCGGTTGTGCGAATCCACGCGCAGAGGGTGAAGTCGCCCGTGCCGAGAGCCAGGCTGTGGTGGGGATCCGCCACGCTCACCCAATCGCCCACACCGTCGCACAGCACCGCCTCACCCCGGGCGCCGCTGGTCCAGGTGGCACCGAAGATTGTTCCCGCGTTGCTATTTCCGCTCAGGTCCGCCACCGTCGAGCCCGCGCCCTCTTCGAAAGCCCAATAGCCCACGAGCCCGCCAGGTGTCCCGAGGGCGGTCCTGTCGGGTGCCGTATCTACAAGAAGCCAGCGATCCGGCTTGACCAGGTCGACTAGAACATCAGGGATTCGGTCCTGCGCCAAATCGGCGACGACCGCCGCGTCCCGGTTTGGTTCGACCCGTGGGTCCAACCCCGTGCGACCGCAACCTGCAAGCAGAACTACACAACCTAGCCAGCAATGCTTGCCCCGGACAGCAACGCAACCCTGGCTCATGTCAATGTCTCCCTCGCGCATCAGCCTTCTTGGTCCCAGCGTAGTGGATCCCTTCTCCAGTGCAATATCGCAGTCGCTGCATGGCCGAGCCAACGTGAGCGCAAGCACCGGCTTGCCAGGGGCCGCCGAGATCACGACATGCGTGTCCTGATTTCGCGGCATCCGCTGCGTCGACTGCCGGATTTCCGCCTTCTGACTGGGGTTCTTCTCGGCACGGGGCTTGCTGTTTGAGCGAGCATGAAGAAAGAACAAAGTCGAGTTGCTACAATCCTATTGGCCGCCTCTTCCCTCGCCATTGCGGCATGTGGAGCAGCCTCCGGATCCGCAACGGGCGGTAGTTACGCATCCAGCAGCCCCAGCAGCCCTACCAGCGCCGGTCCCACTGTGTCCTCTGGCGCCGGGGGCTCTTCGGGGAGCGCGGCTGCTCCCACCGCGACGGCGGATCCGGGAGCGAAAGCGCCTTCCACGACGACTGGGACGGGGGTCAACAACGCCTCACAGGCGGGGCAACTGACTGCAGGTACGTGGGATGACAACGCCAACTTCGACTTCTACACCAGCTACTTGACCACGACTCTGTCCAGCCAATTGGCCGGCCTTCCCGTCATTGACCGCTCTGCGCGCATGGTGATCTTGGTCGAAAGCGCTGCCGGAGAGCCGGTGGCGGGTGCGCAGGTGCGGATTGCGGACGCCGCAAACCACGTCTTCACCTCGACCACGGGCGGCGAAGGACGCGTGCTGTTCTTCCCCGGCTGGAGCAGCATCGCCACGGACTCCGCAGTGACCATCACGGCGAGCACGGCTAACGACTCAGCCGCGCAGACGGCAGTTGCCACGGCGGGCACCGTCACGCTGGTCCTGGGTCAGACGGCACGTTCGGACGTCGGCGCGCTCGACCTCGCCTTCGTCATCGACACCACGGGCAGTATGGGCGACGAGCTTTCCTACGTGCAGAGCGAGCTCGCCACCATCGTCGGCGGAATCGCCGCTCAGTTTCCAAGCCTAGTCCAGCGTTTCGCCCTCATCGCCTATCGCGACACGGGGGATCAGTACGTGGTGCGCAGCTTTGACTTCACGACGGATCTGGCTGCTTTCCGGCGCAACGTATCGGCTCAGTCAGCCGATGGCGGAGGAGACGAGCCCGAAGCGGTCGACCAGGCCCTGGCCGCCGCCGGCAAGCTGAGTTGGCAAGCCGGCGCCACCGCGCGTGTCGCTTTCTGGATCGCGGATGCACCTCATCACGCGGGCCGTGAGAGCGCCGTGGTGTCCGCGCTGCAGACGGCAGTCAGCAAGGCCGTCCACATCTATCCCGTGGCGGCGAGCGGAATCACCGACCTGGGCGAGTTCACCATGCGCACTGCGGCCGAGGTGACCGGCGGACGCTACCTATTTCTCACCGACGACTCGGGCATCGGGAACTTGCATGCCGAGCCGCACATTCCTTGCTACTACGTGACCACCCTGGAATCCGCCATCCGTCGCATGGTGCTGACCGAGGTCAGCGGCTACTACGCGGCACCCCTGGCATCCGACATCATCCGCACCAGCGGTAATCCCGAAGGCCAGCAGTGCAACCAATCGGGCACGGTCTATACAATCTGGTGATCGAGCAGGAGTGCCACCCGTGTGCGCGCGGCCAAGATCGCTCGACCGCGCGTCCGGTTCCGCGGTCAGTTTGGAGAATGGGTGACAAAATAGTGCCGACCGGGCAATACTTGCCAGGTGATTTACGGTATTAAGTTTCACCAGGGCGGGCGTTGCGCGTCGGTCGAGACGCGCGCGAGCTGGCCTGCGCGAAGACCGCCATTTCGCTCCTCAACTGCCGGGAGGTCCTTCCATGAGAAACCGAGTATTTTCAGCAGGTTTTGTTGGTTTTCTGGTACTCGCAGGATGCAACAGTAGCTCGGGAGGACCGGCGCCGACGGGCGGAGCCACGAGCAACGGCGGCCAGCCATCGGGTGGCGGCACCGGCGGCTCCGTTGGCTCGGGTGGAGCGCAAAATAGCGGTGGCAAGAGCGCTAGCGGCGGTACGACGACCTCGGGTGGAGCGCCAGGCAGTGGCGGCGCCACTCAGAGCGGCGGGACAACCGGCTCTGGCGGCGCAATGGTTTCCGGCGGCAGCACCGGGCGCGGTGGCGCGACCGCTTCGGGTGGAGCAACGGGGATGGGTGGCGCAACCGGTTCCGGCGGCGCAACGGCTGCGGGGGGAGCCGGAGGTGGTCAAGCCAACTCCGGTGGTCAGACCACACCGGGGACGGGCGCAGGCGGCAAGGCAGGTGGGATCGACGGCGGAGGTCAGTCCGACGGTGGTTTCTTCACGAGCAGCTGCGGAGGCACTCCTTGGCCCACGGCCGATCCATCAGCCCCGGGATCGTTCAAGGTCACGGCCGATAAGAACGTCGGGCCGGTAGCTGGCGCCGCCAATGATCCGGTGTACGGCGACACGAAGGTGCAATTCAATGTCTATCGGCCAACGACTCTTGGGTCATGCCACCCCATCATCCTCTGGGGGAATGGCCACACGGACAACCCCGAACCGAACCCCCCGAAGTGCTTGGCTTCAAATTACTGCGGCGACTACCTAACGATTCTTAATCAGCTCGCCTCGCATGGGTTCGTGATCATCGCGTCGCTTAGCACGATCACCTCCCAACCCGACCCAGCCACCGGGCTACTGCCGCAGCTTGTCGGCATGAACTGGATCGTCCAGCAAAATGAGGATTCGACGAGCCCGTACTATCATCACCTCGACGTGTCCCGCATCGGCGCGACCGGGCACTCGGAAGGAGCGTTCGCGACGAGCACCATCGGCTCCGACTCTCACATCAGCGCGATCGCGACCATGGCGGGAGCGACGGCGACGCCGAACTTGCACGAACCGGCGCTTTTCCTGTGCGGCGGACAGGACACGCAAGTTCCGTGCAGCAATATCCAGAAAGCGTTCGACGCCATCACCACGACGCCCGTCATGTTGGAGGAGAATCCCACCGCCAGTCACGGCAGCTGGATCGGTTCGATCAAGGACCCATACGAGGTGGCCGTCACGGCGTGGATGCGCGTTCACCTGATGAATGACACCGCTAATCGGAGCATGTTCTATGGCGCGAACTGCAAACTTTGCCAGGACACGCAGTTGAAGGTGCAGCGCAAGAACATGGACCAGTAGCGGGCACGCCGAGCGAGCGCTGTAGAATCAGCGTTTGGCAATTTGCGGGGCGCTGGTGGGGATGCGGTCGATCCAACCGGCCTTGGAATCGGGAAAGGCGTCGGCATAGGGGACGTAGGGCTTCACGTCCAGAATCGGCGTGCCGTCAATCAGATCGATACCCCTCACGTGCAGGTTGCAACCTTCGATGCGTAGCAGGCGAACCGCGGACAGCCCGATGGGATTGGGCCGGTCGGGCGAGCGCGTGGCGAACAGGCTCCGTCGCTCGCGCGTACCGCGCGGCGGCCTCACCATGGGCGCCCACGTGCCACCGCGATGAAGCCAGCTCAGGATCCAAACGCGTTCCACGCCCGCCAAATCCGCGAAGGCATCGGCGGGAATTCGTTCCGCGTCCATCACGAGCACGGCCTCCGCATCTGAGTCCACCGCCGCCGCCTGTTGTGGCGTGCCGAAACGCCGATGGTACGGCGACGAAACCCAGCCAATGGGCTCTAGCGAGAATGGACCCCTTGGTCGTTCGGACTTCGAGGATGCCGACATGCACGGACTCTATCGGCGCTGGCCTGGACATGCCAATGACCCATTTGGGCAAGATGATTTCTGGCCCGCCGAAATCAAGATTGACGCTCATCAAGGCCACGTCCCACTAACGCAATGGACTGTGGCGAAAGAAGATGGCTTCCTCTTCGCGAAGGTAGAGGTATGTTTGCTTCCTTCGACCACAGCAGGGGGGAAAGATGGCCATTTTTTCCAAGAAGAACAACGCGAAGCGGTACGAGGATCAGGCCAAGGTGATACTCGACGAGTCATTGGAAGCAAAGCCGCTGGACAAGGAGCCGTCTGCGGTGGAATCCGCCGCACCGGAATCCACTGCCACCGACTCGTCGGGCAGCTCATCTTCCGTCACCGAATCGGTGGCGACCGAGCCGACGAAAAGCGCGAAAGGCGACATCGAGGCTGCGCGCGCGGATTCCGATCATCAAGACGAGCTTGAGCCCGAGCCCATCGAAACGTCACCCGTCGTCGAACATCACTTCGGCATCGACGAAGCCATTCAACTGATGCGTTCGCTGCCGGCCGATCCGAATTCGGCCCTGGTCGTGCGCGTGGTTCGCGTCACGCTGGGCGCGGTCAACGTCAGCGTCAAGGAGATCGTCGCGGATGCGGCTCGCAAGGAGGAGCGCATCAAGGACGGCATCTCGGCGCTCGAAGCGAAGATCGTCGAGCTTGAGGGTCAGCTTGGGGCCTTACGCCGCGAGATCTCGACCCATCAAGCTGACCTCAAGGAAACCATCAATGTTCGGGAACGGTTGCACCTGGCCGACCAGTACCAAGGACCCAAACCGCCCCCAACGCCCGTTGCTGCGACGCTGGCGACGCTGGCGCGTCTGACTTCATCCAAACCCATCTCAAGCTAGACCTCTTCTCGCTCCTGGGCCAAGATGCGCCCGTGAACAAGGACGAAGCCCTCAAGGTTCTTGAAGATGCCGAGGTGGTTCCCTGCGTCTCGGCCGGGATCGCCGACGCCAAGGAAGTTCTCGAAGCCTGCCTGGCAGCGGACATTCCCGCCGTTCTCGATCGCCAAGACTCGTGCGGCAGCCACGGCGGATCGTGCTCCACGCGCATCGACCTGTGCGTGCGGCCCGATGACCTGCCCAAGGTCATGGCCATGATGCACGCACGCTGGCAGAACCTGCTCGATCAGGAAGGCACCTTGCCCGACCGCGATGGCGATTCCCCCGAGACAGACGAGCCGCCTTGCCCTGCCTGTGGCGTTGCCGCACCCCTGGTGGATGGCGCCTGCAAGGAATGCGGCCTGCAGCTTGAATAGGTTCTTCCCACGCTCGGGCGTACAATAGCCGCTACATGCCCACCGATGACCTTGCGCCAGGGATGCTCTTGGCCGCGCCCAGCTTGCGTGATCCCAACTTCATGCACAGCGTGGTCTTGCTCGGGCGCTCGGGCGATGACGGTGCGCTGGGCTGGGTCGTGAACGGCCGCGAGCTGATGTCGGTACGCGAGCTTCTGACCTCCTCGGAATTGATTCCGCCTGGTACCACAGTGCCAGACTCGGCTGCTTTTGCGTCGGCCGTTCGCCTGGGTGGGCCGGTGGCGCCCGCCGCAGGCTGGCTCGTCTACCGCCGTCAGCCCGACCCCATGCCGGGTGAAATCACGGTGGGCGCCGACATCGGCGTCACGGGCGAAATGGCCGCCTTCAGCGCGCTCATGGAAGGCAAGGGTCCGGCGGATTTCCGCATGCTGCTCGGTTGCGCGGGCTGGGCACCGGGCCAGCTCGAGGCCGAGATCAGCTCGGGAGCGTGGCTTCCCGCGCAGGTCGAGGCGAGCTTGGTGATGGATTCGCAGGCGGCTTTCGTCTGGGACGAGGCCTATCATTTGACCGTCGGCACCGAGCCGGCGGCGTTTTCGCGCCATCGGGGCAAGGCCTAGAAACGATCCAAGCCCGCTACTTCACCTCGACGCGGCCGGTGCCGTGGCAGGCGACACATCGCGCAGACCGTCCGAGTGGACAGGTCGCGTCCGTGACCCACAGCTCGCCAGTGCCGGCGCAGGCAAAACAGCGCAAACGTAGCAGTGGTTTCGGCGCAGGCTCGTATTCGACATCGCTTTCGGCCTTGTCGTCTGGCTGGTCGTCATCATCTGACTCTGTCTCCCGGGCGCGCAGAAGGATTTGCATGGAAGCCTTCTCGGCCACGGCCCCGCCGAAGTTGCGTCCGGGCGGTCAGGCCACGCGATGATTCGGCCGGCGTGCGATGTATCGGCGCCCCCGGGTTCATGGTACATTTTCCACTGGGCGTTTCAGTCCCTTCGGTCAAGGCACATGGCAGAGCGTGTAATCGGGATCGATCTAGGAACCACCAACTCGTGTGTGGCCGTGCTCGAGGGCGCGACGCCCACGGTCATCGCCAACCGCGGCGGCTATAAAACGACCCCCTCGGTGGTGGCCATATCCGAAAGCGGCAAGCGTCTCGTCGGCCACATCGCCAAACGCCAGGCGGTGACCAATGCCGAGAACACGGCCTGGGCGGTCAAACGCCTCATCGGCCGGCCCTGGACGTCGCCCGCCGTCCAGGCGGTCAAGGCGGCGGTACCCTATCCGCTCATCGAAGGACCTCATGGCGACGTGCGTATCCGGCTGCGCGACCAAGTCTTCTCGGTGCCCGAGATCTCGGCCTATGTGCTGCAAGAGATGCGAGCCATCGCCGAGGAGTACTTGGGCCAGACGGTGGCCAAGACCGTGGTCACGGTGCCCGCCTATTTCAACGACGGCCAGAGGCAGGCCACCAAGGACGCTGGCCGCATCGCTGGCCTCGACGTCATTCGCATTATCAACGAGCCCACCGCGGCCGCGCTGGCCTACGGGTTTGGCAAGAAGATCGATGGCAAGATAGTGGTTTTCGACTTGGGCGGCGGCACCTTCGACGTGTCCATCCTCGATATCACCAACGGCGTGTTCGAGGTCGTGGCCACCGCGGGCGACACCTTCCTCGGCGGCGAGGACTACGACAAGCGCCTGGTCGACTGGCTGGTCCAGGGCTTCAGCAAAGAGCACAAAGTCGACCTGCGCAGCGACACCATGGCGCTGCAGCGCCTGAAGGACGCGGCGGAAAAGGCCAAGTGCGATCTCTCGGCCGTGCGCGAAACCGAAATCAACCTGCCCTTCATCATTTCCACCGGCCGCAATCAGGCCTTCCACCTGCACCGCGTGGTCACGCGCAGCAAGCTGGAAGAGCTGACCCTGGATCTCACCGAGCGCACCATCCAGATCTGCCGGCTGACCATGGAAGATGCCGGCATCACACCCGAGGATCTGACCGAAGTCGTGCTGGTCGGCGGGATGACCCGTATGTGCAAGGTGCAAGAGCTGGTGGGCGAATTCTTCGGCCGCGAACCGTGCAAGGGCGTTCACCCAGACGAGGTCGTGGCCATGGGCGCCTCCATCCAAGGCGCGGCCCTGGTCGACGCCGCCGCGGCACCGGACATGCTTCTGCTCGACGTCACCCCGCACTCGCTCGGCATCATGGTGGCGGGCGGTCACTTCCATCGCCTCATCGACCACAACACCACCGTGCCCACGGCCAAGAGCCACACCTTCACCACCGTCCGCGACGACCAGACCTCGGTCAAGATCGTCGTGTTCCAGGGCGAATCGGATCGGGCCGAAGAAAACGAGCTGCTCGGCGAATTCGTCCTGTCTGGTCTGCGCAAGGCGACCAAGGGCGAGGTCGAGGTCGAGGTCACCTTCGAGATCTCTGCCGACGGCATCGTCAGCGTATCGGCGCAGGACATGGAAACCGGCGCCGAACAATCCATCACGGTCACGGCAACCAGCAGCCTGACCGAAAGCGAAATCGCGCGCATGGCGACGGAAAATCAGGACCACATGGTGGCCGCACGCGCTGAGGAAGAAGTCGAAAAAGAGCGTCAACGCATCGAGAAACTGGTCGACGAGGCCGAGGCTCTTCTGCCCAAGGTCGAGGAGATCCTGGCGGGAACACCCTTTGGCGAAGACAGCCTGGACAACGTACGCTTGATTCTCGACGACGCGCGCATGGCGGTCGAGCGCCGCGATGCCGGCGGCCTGGAGCAGGTCGCCGAGCCGCTCCTGCGCACGCTCAACATGTTCCGCGGCGTGGTCGACAGCGGTCGCTTGCGTTCGAGCTAGTGCAACGAGGTTGATGTGCCGAAAGATGTAGCGCTGGAGATTCGGCAGCTCGTCCAGCGTGGCCTCGACCACCACGAACACGAGCGGATCCACGATGCCCTGTCGGATTGGGAAACCGCCCAGCGCCTGGATGCACGCAACGTGCAGGTAGGGCGCCTGGTCGAGTTCGCACGTCAGCGCGTGACCGAGCTTGAGGCTGGAAAGCACACGTCCCCTTCGCGGCGCGACACCGTCGAGTCGCCCATCCCGCAGTTCTTGGCCGCGCTGACCGAGCGCAAGTCGGACAAGGTCGCCGTCCCCGCAGGTCCCTTGCGTGACGGGCCCACCACCAAGACCGCGGTCGACGACCGCGAGACTCCCGAGAACGACTGGAGCCTCTTCGGCGCGCCGGGAGGCGGGGTGAAAGGTGGCCAAGCGGCTGCCCGCCCCGACGACAAGACGCCCTCGGATACGCTCGAGGATTTGCCGGGCGACGCGGCGGATGTCCGGGCCAGCGCGAACGAGCTTTTGGGCGAGTGCCGAGCGGCGCTCAACGAGAATCGCGCCGGTCCGGCCTCGTTGGCAGCCGAAATGGCCTTGCAGCTCTCCGAGCGCGCCCCGCCACCGGGAGTGGACGACCTCATCGATCAATCGCTCGCGTTGTTCGAGCGCGCCTTCCGCGCCTTCATGGGCAATCCGCACGCGTGCCCGATCCGCGCCCTTCCTACCGAAACGATTTCCGACTACGGACTCGACCAGCGCGCGGCCTTCCTGCTTTCGCGCATGGACGGCATGACCAGCATGGCCGATCTGATCGACAGCTCCGGCATGCCGCGCTTCGATGCGGTGCGCGTGATGGCATCTCTGCGACGAGCCAAGGCCATTGACATCCTCCCGCCGCTTCCCTAGGAGAACACAGAGAACACAGAGACCGGATGAGGAAGAAGCAGTTCGGATCCGGATCTGAAGAGCCCCTTCTTTCCGGCCTCTGTGTCCTCTGTGTTCTCTGTGGTGAATATTCGGATTCGCGCCTCGACTAGACGCCGGGCCGTGCGTCTGGTAAGTCGTCGGCCATGAAGATCGTACTCGCGTATTCTGGGGGACTTGATACTTCCGTCATCGTCGGCTGGCTGCGGGAGAAGTACCAGGCCGAGGTCGTGGCCTTTTGCTCGGACGTCGGCCAGCAAGAGGATCTGGAAGCGGCCCGCAAGAAGGCCCTGGCCTGCGGGGCCATCGCCTGCCACGTCTACGATCAGCGCGACGAGTTCGTGCGCGACTTCGTGTACCCGGCGGTGCGCGCCCAGGCCATCTACCAGGGCGAGTACTACCTCGGCACCTCGCTGGCCCGGCCGTGCATCGTGCGCGGCATGATGGAGGTGGCGGCCAAGGAAAATACCAACGTCATCTCGCACGGCTCGACCGGCAAGGGCAACGATCAGGTGCGCTTCGAGCTGGGCGCCTACTGGTTCAACCCGCAGGTGAAAATCATCGCGCCTTGGCGCGAATGGGACTTCAAATCGCGCTCCGAGCTCATCGCCTTCGCGCAGTCGCACAACATCCCCGTCGAGGCTTCGACGGCCAAGCCCTACTCCATCGACCGCAACCTGCTGCACACGAGCTACGAAGGCGGCATCCTGGAAGATCCCGACAAGGAGCCACCGGCCGAGATGTTCCAGCGCACCGCCGATCCGCGCAAGGCGCCCGACCAGCCGCGCGACGTGGCCATCAGCTTCGAAAAGGGCACCCCCGTCGCCGTCGACGGCAAGGCCATGGGCCCGGCCGCCCTGCTCACCGAGCTGAACAAGATCGCGGGCGAGCACGGCGTGGGCCGCGCCGACGTGGTGGAAGATCGTTTCGTGGGCATGAAGAGCCGCGGCGTGTACGAGACGCCCGGCGGAACTCTGCTCTACAAAGCCCACCGTGGCGTCGCGTCGCTGACCATGGATCGCGAATCGATGCGCCTGCGCGACACCCTGGCCGTGGAATACTCCACGCTGGTCTACCGCGGCTTCTGGTTCTCGCCCGAGCGCGAAGCCCTGCAGAAGCTCGTCGACAACATCAACGAGCCCGTCACCGGCACCGCGCGCCTGCGCCTCTACAAAGGCGGGCTCACGCTTATCGGCCGCAGCGCCCCGAGGTCGCTGTACCGCGCCGACATCGTCACCTTCGAGGATGACGGCGGCGCCTACGATCAGCGCGATGCGGGCGGCTTTATCCGCCTGAACGCGCTCCGCTTGCGCACCACTGCCAGCATGCGCGCCAAGTAAGCGACGCAGGCATTTTCGACGAAACTTGCGACCCGATGGTGCCGATAGGTATTGCATGCCATACTTATCGAGACTTGTTGTTGTAGGGCGTTTGGAGGATGATAAGCGCGCTGTTACGCGACATGTGAGCCTTCCGATGCGTTCCGATTCTTGGTTCGGCAAATTCTGGACCCGCCTAAAAGCCGAGGTCATCCAGGATGTCCCGGCAAGCCTTGAAGCGTGCGAGGCGTGCCGGGAAGTAGCTTGCACCCAAGAGCGTTGGAGCACGTGCGCCAAGCGGCTCGCAGCCGAAGCCGAACAGAGCTCGGCTGGAGAACATTACGTACCCTCCGTCAGCGGACGATCGGATGAAATGCCCGGCCTTGGCGCAACGGACGCGGCTGACGGTGCGCAAGCCCAATCGACCGAGACCGGAACGGACGAGAGCAGCGACCGGCAAAAGCGCATCTCGTCCTCTGGCGACTAGCGGCTTCCCGTGCGGCGGCATCCTGTCTCGCACTTTCCCGACCTGCTGATTCTGGGAATTCCAGGCGACGAGCCGCTGACCACGCCGGAATGGGACTTCCCGGCCGGCTCGCTTCGCCGCTTCAGCGCGACCCCGTGTCCGAAACCGCGCTGACGGGTTCGCGACAAGGCGGGCCGAAGAGCTCGGGTCGGTACTCGAAGTGCATGGTGTCGTAGTGGAACCAGCGACCGCCCCAGATGAAACCCTCCGCCTCGAAGGCTTCGACGATGGCCTGGGGAAAGCGGTTGCGCCAGTGCAAGGGGCTGTGCTTCTGCCAGCGCCAATAGTCGGACTGGGACTTGTCGAGGTCGATGGCGATGCCGAAGGCGTGGGCGCTGGTGCGGTCGGTGCCGGCGATCTTACGCGCGGCGAAGCCACCGGCAAGCTTGCGCAAGAAGCGGCCGAGCCCGGCATCGGCTTGTCGCGCGCGGGCGATTCGTTCGGCCACGCGGGCCAGGGCCGGCGCGATCTTCCTGTGCACCCGAACCGGCATGCCCAAGAAGCGAACACGGATCTGCTGTGCGGCCACCGTGGATGGGCCGCCATACGTCGCAACGAACAACGGCTCGACGCGAATGCGGCCTGGATCCTCGTTCTCGATTTCGACTGTCCGGATCGGTCCGGCGCGGTACGGAATCAGGAAAATGTCCTGAAGATCGGGCGAATTCAGTCGCTGTTCGAAGGTTTTTCTTCTGCCGTCGCTCCAGGGCACGCGCGCGCCGCCGGGCAATTCCGCCACCCAGGCGCCATGTTCGAGCATGGGCGTCAGCCTGTAGTGGCGGGCGAGGCAGGCCAGTCGCTCGGGTATGGCGGCCGTGCCATCGGCTTCTGCGCCAGCCCCAGGCCCCGCACCCAAGACAGCTACCAGCGAGAAGACAGCGATGGCGGCCATCAAGGCTTCTTGGCGTGTGCCTTCAGGATGCGCTGACTATCCCGCGCGGGCAGGTACTTGCAAGCCTCGCGCACGGTCAGGCCCGAGGCGCGCGCGGCCCTGGGCAACAGCCAATCCACCACCCGCCCGGGTGTCTTCTTGGCGGTCTCGCGCAGAACCCAGCCGATGGCCTTGCGAATGAAGAATTCCTTCTCTGCCAGCATGCCGTCGGCGTAGCGACCGAAGCGAGCAAAGTCGCCGCCCCCGCGCCGCAAGGGCAAGAGCAAGGCCAGCAGCGCGGATCGGCGCAGCCAGAAGTCGTCGTCCTTGGCCCAGCGATCAAGGGCGGCGCCGAGTTTTTGCGGAAAGCGCTCGACGAGATCGCCGGCCACGGAGGCAGCAAGATTGTCAACCAGGGCCCAGCCGCGCGACTCGCGTAGCAGATCTTCGATGAGACCGATGTCCTCTGGCCGCAGCAAATTCTTGCACAGCTCCAGCACCTCGACCGCCGCGGCCCGCCGCTCGTGGATCGGCCTTTTCCATAGCTCCCGCGCCAACCTGGTCGCAGCGTCGCGATCGAATTCCGGGTGCACGCGCCGAAACGCCACGACGACCCTGCGCATGGCCGGCACCGTGACGCCCAGGTGTTCGAGATCGCTCTTGAGATAGCGCTTTTCCTGCGCCGCCCGCGCGGCCGTACCCAGGGCGCGCAATTCAGCTTCGAGTTGGTCCGCCAGACGCCGCATGGTTTGACTCCGAAGGTGTTTCGAACGCTCGCAAGACCTGGGCGAGCTGAGATCGCGTTGCCCCGAGGTCGCCACCATTGTCGATCACATGGTCGGCGACGCGGATCTTGTCGGCCAGCGGACGCTGAGCTCGAATGCGGGCCAGGGCGCTTTCCCGCAAGCAAGCGTCGCGGGCCATCACCCGCTGGACCTGCGCCTCCTCGCTGGCCGAGACCACCACCAATCCGTCGAGCTGCTTGTAGAAGCTCGTCTCGACCAAGAGCGCGGCTTCGAGAAATGCTAGGCGATGTCCGGATGCCTCAAGGGCCGCGGCTTGCACAGCCACCTGCTCGCGAATGCGCGGGTGGGTGATGGCCTCTAGCCGAGCCTGACTGCGCGGGTCGGAAAAAACGATGGCGCCCAGCTTCTTGCGGTCGATGCGGCCATCGGCGCCCATGACCTCGGGCCAGGCCGATGCGATTTCACCGTGCGCTTGACATCCCGGCTCGACCACCTGGCGCGCGATGGCGTCGGCGTCGATAACCGGGATGCCACACTCGCGAAGCATTTGCGCGACTGTGGACTTGCCCGAGCCAATCCCGCCCGTCAGGCCGACAAGTTTGATCATAGCGACAAGCAGTCTACCGGGATTTGCGGCAACTGTGCACAGGGACTCGTGCGGCGATGCTACCCTTGCGCTGTGCCCGAATTGCCCGACCTGGTCCACATCGAAGCCGTGCTGGCGCGCGAGGTGTGTGGCCTGCGCATCGTCGAGACGCGCGTGGGAGATCCCGTCGTATTGCGCCTCATGGTTCCGGGGCCGCTGCCAACGTTGCTGCACGGCAAGCGCATCACCGAAGTGAAGCGGATCGGCCAGTTCCTGCGTTTTTCTCTCGATAGCGATTTGGTCCTGGTGATGAACGCCATGCTGACCGGGCGCTACGCGCTGGTCGGCGATGGAAAGCGGCGCGCTGGCAAGAACCTGATCTTGGCCCTGCGCTTCGAGAGCGGAGTCGAATTGCGCTACTCCGACGAAACGCGCATGGGAAAGATCTACGTGGCCGAGACGCGGCAGCTGGTCGAGATCCCAGGTCTGCGCGATCTCGGCGTGGATCTCCTGTCGCCGGAGTTCAACTTGGAGCGCTTTCGCGCGCTGGCGGCCGGACGGCGCGATCAGGTGCGCCAGTTCCTACTCGACAAGACCGCGCTGGCATCCATCGGCAACGCCTACGCCGACGAGATCTTGTTCGCCGCCAAGCTGCACCCCAAGACCTTTTGCAACAAACTGCTTCCCGAGGACGTGGATCGATTGTTCGCCGCCGTCCGCGACACCCTGGCCTGGGCCATCCACGAGATCGAAACGCGCGCGCAGCCCATCGAGATCAAGGTGCGCGATTTTCTCAAGGTGCGCGGCCGCGCCGGGCAGCGATGCCTCGTGTGCGACACGGTCATTCGCCGTGTGCGCGTGGGCCGCGACGACGCCTGCTTCTGCCCGACTTGCCAGCCCACGCAGCGCAAGCTCTTCGTGGACTTCAGCAAGTTGCCTGGGTAGCCAATCGATGATGATACGAGGTAGTAGGCCGGGATCCGCGTACACTTGCACGCCATGTCTGATTCACCGCCGGTCGTAGTTCTGGACGCTGCCTTCGTCGCCGAGGCGCGCGAGGTCGGGCAAATGCCGCCCTCGGGACCGCCCGAGGTGGCCATCGCCGGCCGTTCCAACGTGGGCAAATCGACGCTGCTCAACCGCATCGCGGGACGCAAAGCCCTGGCCCGCGTCTCCAAGACCCCGGGCCGCACGCGGGGGCTCGTGCTTTTCGATCTCGAGATCCGCGTGCAAGGTAGCCCTGAGCCGCGGCAACGCGTGCGCCTGGTGGACCTGCCCGGCTATGGCTACGCCAAGGTCTCGCACAGCGAACGCAACGATTGGCAGGTTCTTGTCGAGGGCTACGTCAAGAAGCAAACCGCCCTCGTGCTGGTCCTCGTGCTGGTGGACGCGCGTCGCGAGCTGGGTGCGGAAGAGCTGCAATTGATGGAATGGCTGCAGGTCATCCATGTGCCCTGCCACCTCGTCGTGACCAAGGCCGACAAGCTGGGCGCAGCCGAGCGCGGGATCTTGCGCGAACAGGTACGCAAGGGCCTGGGCCAGATGGCCGCCTCGGTGTCCATGGCCTCTGGGGAAACCGGCGAGGGCGTGGACGCCCTGTGGTCGCGCATCGCCTACGCCCTCAAAGCCAGAAAAGACGACGTGGAGCCCGCCGCAGGCGGCAAGACCAACCGGCCGTGACCGAAAGGTTTCTGATCAATGGAACAGAGACCGAGATGCTATGTTTGGCCCTCAAACCATGCCAAACAATCTTGGTGACGTCTGCAAACCTTGGATCAGATCGGATGCTTCGCCTCACCGCACGGCGCTCCGACTGGTCCAACCAGATCTTTCCACGCGCGACTATTCGTTCGACGAGATCGACTCGCTCTCAAGCCAGTTCGCGAATGTCCTGACGCAAATTGGTCAGGATTCCGGCAAGGTGATTGCCATCCTTCTGCCCAAATGCGTGGAGGTGTTCGCGAGCTTTCTCGGCACGCTGAAGGCAAAGTCAACCGCATTGCCGCTGTTTTCGAACTTCGGTGACCTGGCTATCGTCGACCGCCTATCCGACTGCGGGGCCTCGTGCATCGTCGCCCGACGCGCTTCCTTGCCGAGGCTTCTGCGCATTCGCGCCTCCCTGCCGGCGCTGCGCACGATTCTGCTTGTGGATGGTGACGCGGATGATGGCCCCGACGTCTTGAGCCTGCCAGCCCGGCTCGGAAATGCACCCACGTCTTTTGAAACCCGAACCGTCGCCGACGACACGCCGTCGCTCATACACTACACGTCGGGCTCCACCGGCAAGCCCAAGGGTGTCGTGCACGTGCACGGCGCGGCCGAACACATCGAGCGGACGATGCACGAGATCATGCAGGTGCACCGAGACGATGTCTACTGGTGCACGGCCGACCATGGATGGATCACCGGAACTTCCTACGGAATCATCGGCCCCTGGCTTCTCGGCGTTACCCAGGTTCATTTTGCGGGTTCGTTCGATCCCGAGCGCTGGTTCCAGATCCTGCAGGATCAGCGCGTTTCGGTCTGGTACACGGCGCCCACGGCGCTGCGCATGCTGGCACGGGCCGAGGATGCTGACTACCGAAGCTACGACCTCTCGCCCCTGCGCAGTATCCTGAGCGTCGGCGAGCCATTGAACCCCGAGATCGGACGATGGGGCAAGGAAACCTTGAACCGCGAGATCTACGACACCTGGTTTCAGACTGAGACCGGCGGCATCATGATCGCCAACCGTCCTGGCCTTCCCGTGCGGCCGGGCTCGATGGGCAAGCCTGTCGCCTCGGTGCAGGCTGAAATATTGGACGACGGCGGAAAGATCCTTCCACCACGGGCGACCGGCCACTTGTGCCTGCGTTACCCGTGGACGTCCATGTTTCGCGACTATCTCAACCGGCGGGAAACCTACCTGGCGAAATTCTCGCCCGAGTTTTACGATTCGGGCGATCTGGCCTACCGCGACGAGGACGGATACTTTTGGTTCGCGGCCCGAAACGACGACGTCATCAATACCTCGGGCCACCTGGTCAGTCCCTTCGAGGTGGAAAGCGCCGTGCTGGAACTTGCCGAGGTGGCGGAATCCGCGGTGATTGGCGCCCCCGATCCGATCCTGTTCGAGAAGATCGTCGTGTTCGTGGCCTTGCGATCCGGCCACGCGCGCAGCGAGGAACTTCAGATGAAGATCCGCCTCCACGTAGCCAACCGGCTTTCCGCCACCGCGACTCCGCAGGATGTCGTCTTTGTCGATTCCGTTCCCAAGAACAAGAGCGGCAAGATCCTTCGCCGGGTCTTGCGCGCACGCTACCTGGGCCAGGATCCCGGGGATCTCTCCACGATAGAGGACCAACCATGAAGTGTTTGGAAGTTCTGAATCTGGTATTTCGACAAGTTTTCGCCAACCCGACGCTCGCCATTGCCCCAGAGATGACCCCCAATGACATCGACGGGTGGGACTCCATGGCCCACGTCAACCTCATCGCGGCGGTTCAACTACGATTCAAGATCAAGTTCGAGAACAAGGAATTGAGGTCTATTCGGACCGTCGGCGACTTGGCGAAACTTGTCGATAGCAAGACCGGCTAGGCGCCTCTTTCATGGTCTTCAGCTCGGTTCTCTTTCTCTTCCTCTTCCTTCCCGTCGCCCTTGCCGGCTACCACCTGATTCCGACTGTCAGGGCAAAAAATCTCTGGCTGCTGGTCACCAGCCTCTGGTTCTACGCCTGGGGCGAATTCCGCTATCTGCCGTTGTTACTGGGTTCCATCGCCATCAATTTCATATTTGGACTCTTGATAGCTCGATTCACGAAGGGCAGCCGCAAACGGCTATTTAGCCTCAGCCTCGCCATGGCGACCAACCTGGGCCTTCTCATCTATTTCAAATACTGGTGCTTTCTACTTTCCAACTTGAGCCCGCTGTTCAAGGGCATGGGACTCTCCGTGCAGGTGCCAACCATCCCCTTGCCGCTAGGGATTTCCTTCTTCACGTTCCACGCCTTGTCCTACCTTATCGACGTGGCCCGCGGGCAGGTTCAGGTCCAAAAGAGCCCCTTCAGATTGGCGCTCTACATTTCGCTGTTTCCACAACTGGTGGCGGGACCCATCGTGCGCTACGGCCATGTCGCCGACGAGCTCTACGTCCGTCGCCGCACGCTGGATGACTTCGCGTACGGCGTCTACCGTTTCGTGGTGGGTCTGGCCAAGAAGGTGCTGATCGCGAATGTGGTCGGGGCGACGGCCGACAAGTGCTTCGCCCTGCCGTCCACGTCGCTTACCTCCGTCCATGCCGTGCTGGGAGCCGTCTGCTACACCCTGCAAATCTACTTCGATTTTTCTGGCTACTCGGATATGGCCATCGGGCTTGGGCGCATGTTCGGCTTCCACTTCCGCGAGAATTTCGATCTGCCGTACTGGTCGACAAGCATCACCGACTTTTGGAAGCGTTGGCACATCTCCCTGACCTCGTGGTTTCGTGACTACGTGTATGTGCCGCTCACGGGAAACCAGTTCTGGGTTCCCGCGTGGCGATCCTACTCGGCCATGTTCGTCGTCTTCCTGCTGTGTGGTTTCTGGCACGGGGCAAGCTGGACCTTCGTGACGTGGGGAGTGCTCCACGGCGTCGTTCTCATCGCCGAACGGGCGGCGATCCTGAAGGGACTGGAAAAGCTGCCGAGGCCCATCCAACGAACCTATGCCCTAGTTCTTGTCATCGCGGGTTGGATTCTCTTTCGTGCAGACACATTCGCTCAAGCCGCCAACTGCTTCCGCGCCATCGTTAGGGTCAAGGATTGGGTTGGTTTTGACTGGAGGAGTCTCGATTCCATCATCATGGCCGAGGGATGGATCGCAATTCTGGTCGGGGTCTTGGCGGCGACACCGCTTCCACGCAGAGTTTCGGATCGGATACTCGTCAAGACCACCGATGAGGGCTGGCGTGCCTCGCCCTTGGGGACGGTGGTCATCGTGTCGCTGCTCCTGCTGACATCCATGAAACTTGCCAACAGCTCGTTCAACCCTTTCATTTACTATCGATTCTAGGTTTCGAGATGCGTCGCGCGTCGAACCCCCTACTCATTGTGGCCTTCGCGGCCGTCCTACTCGCACCTGTCGCGGCGAGCGTGACTCGCTTCGACCCCATGGGCTCTTTGGACGAAAACCGCGAGCTGGCGAAGCGACCGACGGTTTCCCTGATAAGTCGTGCCAGCCTTCGCAATCCATCGGCTATGGCCCAACAATGGGAGCAGTATTTCGGCGACCATTTTGGACTGCGCAAGTTCCTGATTGGAACCTATCGACTCGCGCAATTCCACCTCTTGGGGATTTCGCCCAACCCCGCAGTCGTGGTTGGCAAATCGGACGGAAGATCGAGGTGGCTCTTCTATGATGCCGATATTACCAAGCAAGGCATAGGATTCCAATCGCTGCTGGGCAAGAAGCCCTACAGCGGTGCGGAGCTTGCGGCGATCACCAGCAACCTGAAGCGCATGACCGAACTGGCGCAGGCAAATGGTGTGAACCTCGTCATCGCGGTTTGCCCTGACAAGCAAACGGTCTATCCGGAATACCTGCCGGCGCGCATGCGTCCCAAGCCTGGTACGTTGTCCCGACTGGACCAATTCTGGGCCGCGACGGCGGGGGTGCAGGATGTTCCGCTGGTGGACCTGCGCATCCCGCTCGGCAAAGCCAAAGGCAAATTCGATCTGTACTACCCGACCGATACGCACTGGAATTTTCGAGGCGCGATCTTGGGCTACCAGACGATAGCCAAGGCGTTGCAGGCCCAGGATCCAACCCGGGAGCCGATGCTCGTCGAGACCGTGCCGTGGGTCATGGATAATCCCTTGGTGGGTGATTTGGCCAAGATGCTCGGGCTACCGACGGCTCGAGGCGATCAGGTCTCGGTGATGATTCTACCTGGGCTTGACGTGCCGGGAAGTAAGCGACGAGGCAAGCTGCTTGCTCTCGGAGATTCCTTCTTCAACAGCATGTCACCCTTCTTTGAGCATCAGTTCGCGAGCGTCAAGAAGATCAACGGTGCAAGGAAAGCTGGAGCACCTTGGCTATCGCAGGCGCTGCTCGATTCCGAGAAGCCCGACGTCGTGCTGGTCGAGTCGATCGAGCGGCACTGGACGGAAAACTGAGAGAACCGACCGTGCGGGACTACATCATCGCCAGCAGCACCGAGGCTGATCTCGAAACCGTGCTAGCCATCGAGCGGCTTTCGTTTCCAAGGCCGTGGGAGCGTCAAGCCTTCAGCGACGAGCTGGCGCGTCCGTGGGCCCGGCTGGAGGTGCTGCGGCGGGTGGCGACGGGCGGCGTGGTGGCCTTCTGCAACTACTGGCTGGTGGCCGACGAGCTGCACATTTTGAACGTCGCTGTGCACCCGGACGAGCGCAGGCGCGGGCACGCCGCACACCTGCTGGAGCACATGCTGTCCGAGGCCAGCCGCAGCAAGACGCGCTTAGTGTCGCTGGAGGTTCGCCTGTCCAACCACGCGGCCCAGGCGCTCTATCGCAAGTTTGGATTTCGCGAGGTGGGCACCCGGCCGAGGTACTACGCAGACAACGGCGAGGACGCGCTGCTGATGGATCGAGCGCTTTCACCCTAGGATTCGCATGTCGATGTCATTTGTACTTCGCGCCCTGTGCGCTCTGTTCTTCGCCGCCGATGCGGCGACACCCGAAGACGCGGGCGACGGGCCGGCAGCGACGATCGAGACTGGCGCTCCGACAACGGCGGTTGCGACCGCTCCCATCGCCATCGCGGGTGTCACCACCCGCGAGCCCGTGGTGGCCTTGACCTTCGACGCTTGCGCGACCAAGAAGCAGGCCAATGGCTTCGACCGCAAGGTGTTCGACATTCTGGCGCGCGAGCAGATCCCAGCAACCCTCTACCTGTCGGGCCGCTGGGTGGAAAAGCACCCCAGCGCCGCGAAAGCCATCGCGGCTGCCTCCTGGATCGAGCTTGGCAACCACACCTACTCGCACCCGCGCCTGACGCTCGTGCGCAACGAGCGCATCCGCATGCAGATTCGGCGCACCAACAAGATCTTGGAGAAGAAGATCGGGCGGCCCGCGCTATCCTTGCGCCCGCCTGCTGGTGCGTGGAACGCGAGGGTCGTGAAGATGGCAAGCGAGGAGCACCTGCCCGTGGTCTTGTGGAGCGTGATCTCCGGCGATGTCGGTGGCCACGTGCCGGCCGCGCGCATGGATCGCGCCGTGCTCGATCAGTCCAAACCCGGCGCCATCATCATCTTTCACATCAACAAGCGGGCGCCTTTCACCAAGAAAGCGTTGCCGGATATCATCGCGGGCCTGCGCGAGAAGGGCTTCCGCTTTGTGACCGTGTCGCAGCTGCTCGCCCTACCCGACGCCGTTCCCATCAACGCCAAGCCATCGAAGTTCGGATTTCGCCCGCGCAACAAACCGCATTCGCCCGAGCAGAAAGAACAAAGTGAGGAACATGCGGATCCGCCGACCTGAACCCGCGGTGGCCTTCCGCCAGGCCGAGTGGATCGTGGCCATGGAGCCCTGGCTTTCGCTCGGCTACCAGCGCGCCAGGCTCGCTCGCTATCTGCGCCGCATGGCCCGGGCGAAACAGGTACTCGTTGCCGAGGACAAAGGCAACGTGCTTGGCGTCATCGTCTGCCAGTCCGAGTTCTTGCTCGGCCCTTTCATCGCTCTTCTGGCCGTTCGTGCCGAGGCCGCTGGTCGAGGCATCGGCCGTGCACTGGTTGCGCAGGTCGAGAAGGAAACTTTCAAGACCCGGCGCTGGCTCTACGTCTCGTCCGACAGCACGAACCAGGCCGCCGCCCGCTTCTACACGAAGCTCGGATTCGCCCGCGTTGCCCGCCTGCCTGGCCTCATTCGCGAGGCGAGCACCGAGATCCTGTGGCGCAAACCGCGGCCGACGGCTGCCGTCAATTGTGATGGGAACCCTGGGCGGGTTCCCAAACCCTCGGCACCGCCTGCCCCTCCACCTCCCCCCTCGCTGCGCTCGGCCTCGCGCGATGGTCCGCGCCGAGCATAGCTCGGCGGCTCCCCACGCGAATGGCTAGCCCGCGCGAGCTTCCTCAACAAAGCGCGGCTCATGAATCATGCGGGCTAAAGCCAATGCCAGTCAGATAAGCAGCTAGCCCCCGAATATTTCAGGGAAAGATGCCCTC
>OBLT010000071.1_pt1 | contig 74758 bp, 62 predicted proteins | sample 1518721 | NCBI WGS metagenome assembly OBLT01 (sample SAMEA3539307, study PRJEB22396) | soil metagenome | biome: tundra; feature: field; material: soil | place: USA | collected 2010-05 | depth 0.15 m | reverse complement strand
GAGGGTGGCGCACTTGCGTACAGAAAACTCGGGAAGATCTTCGCACGCAGCTGGGCGGGGCTGATTCCCCTCGCCTACTCCGCGATTTGCTACCCGTTTGCTACCTGAGGAGCCCAGGAACGACTGCTTGGCCTTGGTGTCGGTCGAGAAAACCTAGTTAAGTCGCGTACTTGTAGCGGTAGATTGGTCGGGGCGGCCGGATTTGAACCGACGACATCCTGCTCCCAAATTCGCGCCCCTGGTGTCGTAGACGGTAGCAGCCGTTCACAACCGCCTGCAATCATTCAGGATCGAAGGCGCGCCATATTCCAAGCGTCACATCCATCCACAGGCTTTTCCAAGAATTTTGCTACCCCCGTGCTACCTGATGGGCAAGACGAACCATGTCTGCAGAAGAAATCCCCCTCTCCACGGATGGACGGGAACACCCTTCTAACAGCCAAGGAAGTCGCGAATAGGCTGCGGGTCTGCACGGCTACGATCTACAAGTTGTGCGCGTCCGGAGCGCTTCCGCACGTTCGGGTGCTAAATGCGGTGCGGGTCGACCTTGAAGAATTGAATGGATTTCTCGCTCGCCAATCCCAGAAGGGAATGAAAAGCTGACCGATGATCGAATGCGTCAAAGATGCACTAATCGAGAAAAGATACCGCGATCAGAAACTTGAAACTTCGCGATCATCTCCAGTCTAGCCGGTGGCTGCCGAATCAGCCTTCAGATGTTTTCGAATAGTGGTCGGCCAACGATGACAGTAAGACAAGGAAAAAACCAACGATGTCCCCTCGACGAATCGTGAAGCTCGGTCCCAAGGATCCGGTGTGGGAGGAAATGATCCGGTCGGGCGACTGGTCGCTTCGGGTCTGGTTCCTTCAACCGGATGCGGTTCGATGGCTTGGGTCCTGGGGTTTCAGCGAAGCAGCGTTGCGGGGCGCGGCGGAAGCTTTGAAGAAAGTATATTCGCCAAGCGTAACGCAGTCGCTGCTAGGCGAATCGTGGGAACCGAGTGAGCAAACAAGTCTCGACGAGCTCTGGCGAAAAGAGGATGAACACCAACTTGCAGCAGGGCTCTTCACGAGCCTAGGGCTTGTGATTCCGCCTCTTGAGATCTTGGGGTTGGGCGTTGACCTCTCGCTGATTATGGGTTCGGGCTTCGACCACGATCTGGCCGAGCGGTTACGTAACGTAACCGCATGGGCTGGTGCAGACCTTGAGGTTCAGGTTTGGGCGAACTGCCTGCGCGCGGGATGGGGTGTGACAAAGATAGACGGCCGCGAAGGACGCGATCAGAGCCGACATGATCTTCTCGTCAGCACCCAAGACGGCCTGTCCGCGAACGTCGAGGTGAAGAATCTGGACCTCGGCGACGACGCTGTCCTCGTGCGCAGGATACACCTTGGCAGCATCTTCTCCTTTGAATGCACGGGCATCCCCTCCGATCGGCAGGTCGACGTATGTTCAGCCGACGATCTCTACGAGGCTGCCGCCGACCCCGCGCGCCATGGTTGGCTCAAGGAGCGCCTTCCTCAAATGGCGGAAGCATTTCAGGCGCGGCTCAGCGATCTGGCGGCCATGGGTTACCCATTCGGCGAACACGAGGTCGCGGCCATGGGCACGGTCGTGGTCCATGCTTCCGAGGAAGGGTTCGGGGGTAGTCTGGGCCTCGACCTGGCCGGCGAGAAATCGCCCGAGCGTCAGGCTGATCGCGTGGTCGGCCCGCTCTGGCGAGCGGCCAGCAAGCCGCGACGAGACAACCTGCCCAGCATCGCGTTCATCGACCTGCCCAAGCTCGACGAGAGCCTCGTTGTGAAGGTGGTGGAGCGCGACGTCGCCCGCCGACCGAGCTGTTACCAAAACCTCGATGGATTTGTGTATCGGACAATTCGCCAAGTTATTAGCCAAGACGGCGGTCGCCCGTTTCAGGAATGGCGAGCGTGGGCAAAGCCCTTGCCATGGGCAGTGATATCCATCGAGGATCTCGACCGCCTGGCGCTCGGCATGATCAGGAGTCCACATCGCCTATCGATACCGAAGTCGATGGTGCAGACCGCAGAATCAACGCAAGGCATTGCCGCTCAACGCCCCACCGCGGGTGTAGACACGGAAGATGAACATGGCGAACACTCGCACTCCCCGAACGAACCACGTTGATCCGTTGGCGGCAGATCAGGACCGAGCTCACGCCCCCAGCGCCGTCAAGACTAGGGCAAACTAGGGTTGAAGCGCTCTCGTTGACTTTTGTCGGCGTACCAGGATGTAACTTGTGCGATCTGGTCCTTGAGCATCGCAGTGGCCAGGCCCAACGGGATCTTTCTCTTTGTGGATATAGCGCGTGCGATTCCCGATGCCAGGGCAGGATACGACACGCCTTCTTGAAGAAGCGACGATGGATTGAGCCTGAAGTGCCCGGCTGCTCTGGTCAGTAACTGTCCCCAAGAAAGTGCCGTATCGGGAAATGGCTCGTTAACCACGGCTTTGGAAAATCCTGACCCGATGAATGGGCCCAGGTTTCCGTAGACGCTGGCAAGAGCGAGATAGCTCAAGAGCGACGCCCGATCGCCAGCGGCAGAAGCAAGCAGTTCATAGTCCATCGAGATCTCTTTCAAGGTGAGCGAGGTCGGGTCGACGGCAAGGATTGGTCAGGCGGTCGTCCCCGTGGAATCGGTGCCGCCGAGACGGCAGCATTCCTTCTCAGGGTCGAAATCGTCGCGAACACCGCGTGCGATGTTGCATGAGCGGCTTGCATAGCGCCCGTTGGCCAGTTCTGTTTTGCCTCCCTTGCTGTGCGGAACGAGATGGTCTATTGCGGCCTCATCGAAGGGAATCGCCCGTGCACAGATTCGACCGTCGCAAGACAGCTGGCACTTGCCGCCAGCCCTTTGATAGAGAATGAGCTTCTCTTCGTTGGTGAATGCCCTTTGCGGATCGAGCTCCGGTAACGGGGTCAACCTGACTCCCTCGAAAATGAACTGCGTAAGGATGTCGTGGCGTGTCTCGATCATCTCGGAACCATCAGTCCCGTGAGACATGGATCTACTGAGTTCCTTGAGATCCTCGTCATCTGGCTCGCCAACGTAGCCACGCTCTGCCGCCTCCATACGTCTCACATCAAGAACCTCGAAGTTGGCTTTGATTTTGGGCAGTTCGGAATCTGCAAACGAATATGTTTGGGAAAGTCTCGACAGCGCCCAGTAAAGCCCGAGCGCGTATGACCGGTTGATGTGATGACATTGAACCGGAAAGATCCTGCCTAGAAGGCCTAGGATCTTCCTCACTCGCCCAACAACAGCTGCCTCCAGCTTGGTGGCGATGTGATCCTTGTAGAAACGGTCCAAGCGCTGCGAAGTACACATCGAGATCCGATCCCTGTACTCAAGTAGAAGCATCTGCGAGGCCACGCGATGGTAGTCAGCGGCGAGACTGGGAAAGGCAACTGACTTCGTGAAGAATGGCAAAGCGGAAAGCGCTTTCGCCTGGGCCCCCACATCGGAGCCCATGGCGTCGCGTTTTTGCTGCGCGGTCAGAGGCGTTCCATTCTGGAGGCGGAGAAACATGTCGCGGATTTCATCAATCGTCGCGTCTTCAAGGACCATCACCGAGAGGGAACACTGTTCAAAGCTGTTTTGCTGGTCGGGGTTCAACGCTGAGTATAGTCGCCCCTTTGCCTGCGGTGTTTCGGCGAGTGATTGAAACGGCTCAAGCCATGCACCACGATAGACTTCCTTGCTTGGTGGTTTCTGCCCCATGAATTCTAGAAGCGTTCGAAGACGCTGCTGCCCGTCCACCACTTCAAACAAGTACGGATCGGCTTCGTCGTTATTCTTGCGCTTCTCGTCCAGACGTCTTCTGTAGAGTTCGTTGATCGTGCCCAAGGGATACCCACCACGGAGAGTCTTTTCATCGATCTTCCAAAGGTAGAACTTCGGGATGTCCATGCCGCGGAAGACGGTATCCACTAGCAACTTCTTCTGGCTGATGTCCCAGGCGTTTTCGCGTTGGTATTCGTCGGGAGACAGGTACAGGTTTCCGTAGGAAAAATGCTTGGCCATTTGGCCGATACTCTGCGGACCGTTGCTTGTGATTTTCATGCGTTGAACTCGTCGGTGAAGGTGGACCGAGGTACGTGCGCGGGCATCATAACGCCGATCTCCAGTCGATGGTGTGCTTGCTCGACAACAGGTAGAGGTAGGCTGAGGTAGACTGAGGTGGTGCGGCGGGCAAGGGGCGAGGATCCCTAGGTAAATATTGTCGACGTGGGTGGCGGCGTCTGCCCGTAGCGAGATCGTCCCCATCGAGGCCGGGCTTGCCCCCCAAGAAGGCCGCAACTACGACCCCGTCTACACCCGCCTCGCCCGCATACGCGCAAACCGCGCCGGCAACGACGAAAAGCCAACCCGCCGCTTGCCCACGGCCGCCGCTAGGCTGACGCATACCGCAGGCAGGTCAGGTCGCCGAACACGCGCTCATGGCGAGTGCGAGAAATTGTCTGTTACCGTACCGGCTTCTGGGCACCGCGGTATACACTTGTCTGATTTCGACCAGGCTTTGGCACCTTCCTCGCGATGGACTGTAGACCTACACCACGTCTTGGCGGCACGAGGCAGAGCCCGGAATTCTTGGTCGGTGGCCGCAATCACTCAACGACCGCAAACGACGTCCGAAAGCACTGAATACTTTTCCGCATCCTTTATGGGATCGGGGAGGTGCGCAGCACTAAGTCCACTGAGTTGCTCTAGCCATTTCTCCTCATACTTGTCCTTCATCTTTTGGACAGTCGATAGTTGCGGGGGCAGTATCTCGATAGGTTCAAGCTTACCTGCGTTTTCTTTAAATATGACGACGGTTAAGGTGCTCAACCTCACGGTTACTTGTCTTGCCTTTGCCTCGCCCAGGTACTTCGAGAACAGCCTTCCTGCGTTGCCACCAGAAAAGACTACCGTTCGGCTAGCATTCATTGATTCCGGCCTTATTGTTGTCGCACATGGAGGTGCGGGAATGACAACTTCCTTAACTGGTAGGTCCGGAGCAGATACAACCCGTACTGGCTCTTGGCGTTTGTCTTGGACAGGCACGCGATTGACTCCTGTCGCTTCGGTAGTAGCGTAGCGTCCGACTTGGCCACTTCTTACTGCTAGGGGTGGCGGCCTTCGAACTCTCAAGTCTTCTTCTGGAACAGCCCAGAATCTCAGCGCTCCGGATGGCACGGAGAAATACATCTGTCCTTTCGGCGTGAATGGCGAGTTCTTCGTCCAGGCTATGGTAGTCCCAGGTGTATCCACGGTGCCAAAGTTGAGTTGAAATGGGGGCGCAAGAGCAACATGTCTTCCACTTCCGTCCAGGATCTGCGCTTCCACATTCCTATCCACGGATACATAATCTGCAGTACAAGTCTTGGGTTTTGGTTCCTCCACCGAGACAAGAGCGCCTCCGAACCTATTGCCGCTGGCAGAGAGCGGCAAAGGCCGGACTACACAACGGGCAATTGCGAGACTCTTCGGAAAGACTACTTCGGTTGGGTCACCGTTGGAGGGACTTGACATCCGTCCGATAGGACGACCATCAGCATCCCAGCGCAAGAATACAAAATCGCTGCCAACGCGAAGACTGACTGGCCGTCCTCCGGTCGAACTAGCTGGTCCACTGTCGATTACATGTATCAGTATTCGCTGGCTATTTTGCAATTCGTCCGGCGACAATTGGCGTGCGGACTCCCGCGGAATTGGTGACTGCGATTGGGTCGCCGGCTCGGGCACACTCGAATGTTGGAAAGTCGTCTCCGGACTATTTGTTGGCTCCGAGAAGTCTCTCAACTTAGGCCTAGGGTCTGGAGAGGTATTGGGGATTGGCGAGATACTGGGAGATTGAGGTGCGACCGCAGGTTGTTGTGTGGAGGCAACATCCGTGGACAACTGTGGCGGGCTAGGTTGTCGAATTTCAGGTCCAACTGCTGGAGCACAACCAATCAGCAATAGCAGAGCAGAAAAGCGCCTCATAAGACCGTTCGCCTAAGGTGTTCGTGTTTCGGGTTTTCGGGTGCGCCATAGACGCTCTACTTCAAGTTGATACTTTTCTCTCAGGACCTGGCCGTCGCCGCCATGACGCTCAATTGCATTCCAGACCTGGCAGTCAAACATCTTCGTCCGCACATGCCTGTGTTGGTTCTTGCGGTAGAACGCAATAGAACCACAGAGTATTGCAGCCGCTGCTGCACCCAGAGTGACCACCAGTACATAGAAAATATCATTGGAATCCTTCTCGTCCTTTACACGTACCCAAGCGAAAAAGACCATAAGCACGATGGATGCTACGAATAGCACCAGTCCGGAAGCTAGCGAGGGACGCGAGGAATTCCGGTCTATCTTCCGGTCAAGATACGGAAGCACCCATGCACCCAAGTTCGAAGCTCCAAGAGCACCTATGTAGGCCGCGACTGTCAAAACGATGCCGATTAGGACGGGAGTAAGGTCTCCACTTGAGGAATATTTCCAGAAGAGGAACCCGAATATTACTTCGACGGAGAGAAGGAGACAGGCCAGTACTGTTAGCACCAGGGTCGTGGCCGTGTTTGGCGCGGCTGCCTTCAATCTTCCCAATCTTGCGGCGCCCAGCATTTCAGAATCGATTGATTTCGGTGTGGTTCCAAAGAATGAAATGATCCCTGCGACGACCCTTGGGGCATCGTCCAAAGCTGCCTGCTTCGGCGTTTGGGGGTCTTCCAACGCCCGATTTGCTTCATCTTTTAGAATACCCAGGATTTGAGTGTGCTCTGCGTTGTACACCGCATCAATGCTGAACTGATCCGAGACCTCGATGTCTGTCTCCTTGACTCGATTCATGGTCATACACCCCTCACGGGACGATAGACCAGTCGGGGCGGTGTCTGCAAGTGACGTTTTCTCTTTGGAATCAACGTACTAGACCATCTCGGAGTAGTCGTATCGTTGAGAGGCAACGCGAGACGTCGATTCGACACTGGACTTCTTCGCTGCCACTGTCACTTCTCGCGACAAAACACATCGTGTCATGGCGTACTTAGAAAGTCATTATGCGTCGGATATCATTGACCAATGCGCCGCTCTGCCACACGCCGCCCGCGGATTTGATCCAGTCCAATGCTGCGTCTCGCCAACGCAGGTGCGCCGGTCGTGATCTGGCCTCACCGAGAGGCGGTGGGCATCGTCGCGGCAGGCTCCTCTCTACCGATCCGGCTTGTCATCCGAGTCGCTGTCGGTGATGGCATGTCGTGGACAACTCACCCCAGAACTCCTTTGGACGGTGCCGATACGGCTTGCTTTGAAACGGACTACCCTCGGACCATGCTGGAGGTGCCGTCGGCAGTTCCAGTGACTTCGACCTTCGCGCAGCAACCATCAAACACTGGTCGAAATGGCGTAGATATCACTCAATCCCATACAGGTGGGAGAATTCCGTTGCCAATGCACTGACTGTGCTAGAGCCGCACGTCCATTTCGCGCACCCATTGCTGAGCTTTCCCGACCAGTCACACTCAGCCAATATTTGTCTTGCCCCGAGGGGGGGCACTTCGACTTCGACTGTCGTTTGGATGGCCGACAAGCTCTTGAGTAGTAACGTTCGCATCGTCCAACGGTATTAGGAATGCGATACGTGACGAACGCTAACCAATTGCGATCTTTTCCTTAACAACACTGCGACGGCACCGCCACATCCGGTAGATGGAACAACTACTAGCTTGAGTGCCCTTTCCCTGCACCCTTATGAAGCCACTCAACTGTCAACCGTCTCGGCCACTTGCACCACTTGTTGTCAGAGTGGTACTGTTGGGGTCTAACTTGCTTAACTATTTTCATAACAGAAAACCATATGTCGTATGAGAAAGCAAAGGCCATTGGGGTCGCAGCTGGCATGGGCGCAGCATCGCTCTTTGGTGCGGAACAGCTAGGAGAACATCGAGGTTCGGAAAGCGAAAAGGTTGCTCACGTTGAAAAGATGGAAAAGAGCAACCAGTACCTAGCTAGGTTAGAGAGCTTTGAGCCAATTATTGAACAACTAGGAATTGACAAGGTAACCAACAATCGGTCTCTCCCTTGGTATGCTGAGGCCGCAGCAATGGCAAAGGATTGTGAGTCATGGCTTGAGTCTCCCCAGGCTACCGAGATTGCCAGGAGGCTAGTCCGTATTTGCCCTAACGAACTCATCTCCACGAAGATACGGGAGGGTATACTTAAACTGCCGGAGGGTACCAGCATTACCGAAGAACTGAGCCGATATGTTTCGTTACCGAAGAATTGAGCCGATATGTTTCGTTATATATCATCAGGGTTGAGCTGCTTTCGAGAATAGCGCATGCATAGTTCGTCGCCTCCCATCGCTAGCGTCAGCTCGCCCCGACCTCGATCCATCCGATGAGCTTCGCCGCGTAGCTGCCGCCCTTGGGGACGATCTCCCTGTGCTGCAACTCGCGTTCAAGCATTGACTCGACCTTTTGGTGGAGCAGCCTTTTCCCGGTCCCAAGGATGGGCGCCTCGTCGGAATGGCCCGCTCGTGCGAATGCCGCCGCGCCAAGCCGTTCCAGTCGAGCGTTGCGCTTGCCATCCTCGCCTACACCGAGAGGCAAGACACAGGCTCGGTGTTCGCCAGACGGCCCGCGGGTTTCAACAAACCACCAGGTGAGCACACCCGGGCCGTCGGGACCCGCGACCGCAATTCCAATTCGCTCTGGTGAAATCGCTTGCCAGCGCTTGAGCGCTTCCAGGACCAGCGGGTGGTCAAGGCCGAGGAGGTCGAGACCGGGGCGTTCGCGAGCGGCGTCTCGATTCAATGTGAGACGACACACCGCCTCGCCATTGGGCGCCTTCACCAAGAATGTGCCATCGTCCATGGCATCCACGTGACGGCCCTCGGCTTCCAATGCGGCGCGAAGGAAAGCAAGGACGCGATCTAGTCCCGGCTTCACGTCGGCAAATGGCTTGTAGTCGTCGAGAGAGAAACCATCGAGATCTTGGAACAGCTCGAACACGACCTTGCGCGCCTCGGAGGCGTTCGATAGAGCGGCCTCTAGCTCTTCCTTGGTACGACGCAACTCAGGGTCGCTGAGAGCTTCTCGATAGAGACGGTCATATGTTAGCCGCTCAGATAGCTGACCGAGTACTTGGCTGTGCAGATCCTCGGCGATGTTGCCGTGCTCGTCCACCTTGCCCAGGGCCTTCGCGATCTCCTTCAGCTTCTCGTCGAGGAGTAGGAAGATGCGCCCCTCGATCGTATCCGAAAGGACGAGGTTGTAGACTTGGGCGGTGTGGAGCTGACCGTAGCGGTGGATTCGACCAATACGCTGCTCCATGTCCATTGGGTTCCAGGGCAGGTCGAAATTGAACAAGATCCGTGCGAACTGAAGGTTGATGCCCTCGCGTCCCGCGGCCGTGCAAACGAGCACCCGTGGTCCGTCGCCCTTCTTGAATTTCCGCTCGGCAGCCACCTTCGCACCATGATCTCCCCCTCGGAGCACGACGACGCCTTGCCCTGGGTACGCCTTCTCGATCTCGCGTTCAATAAGATCGACCGTTCCAAGGTAGGTCGCAAAAATGACAATCTTCTCCTTCCGGTCCTGCTCCCACAACGCCCCGAGGCCACGTAGCAGTTTCTCGACCTTTGTTTCACCGCGCTCTGGAAATGCGCCAAGTAGGTCGCGGATCCGGAGGCGCTCTTCGGGGAGGGCGAGGCTGACAGCCATCGTGGCAACCTCTTCACCACCTTCGGCAGCGATCTCGCCAGCGCCTGAGTCTGATGCGAGTTCAATTTCCTCTTCTTCCAGCTTCCGAAGCAACTTCAAGCGCAGGTCGGCAAGGATTGCGTCCACCTGACCACGCCCGATGGCGTCCTTGGATATTCCATATTCGTTGTGGATGAGATCCCGCGCCTCGTCGAGTAGCCGTTGTCGCGCATCGATGTCCAGCTCCTGGTCCCTGATGATGGCCTCGTGGAGAGTGAGCATCAACATGCGCCGCCGGAGCGTGCGCCGGACGGCAGCGAAGCTTGACGCCGCGATCTTCTGGAATATCGTCATCACGAATCCGAGCGCGCGACCCTGGTTCCCTTGTCGTTGAGCAAGAGCAAACCCATCCTCAAGGTATTCCTTGAGCGCGGCGTAAAATGCGCGCTCTTCGTCATGCATCGTGAAGGACTCGGTGTGGACCCAACGGCGGGAGAACAGCGGTCCACCATCGGGACGGCACGCATCTGCCTTCGTTCGACGAAAGACGACGGAGTTCAGACGATGTCGATTGGCGACCATGTCCTCCGGGTTCCTGAACAAGGTCGGGTTCAGGAGTTGCAGAAGCATCCAAAACCGGAAGTGGTCCCCTTGATGTGGCGTCGCCGACAGCAACACAAGATCGCGTGTGTGTGCCTTGAGTGCCTCCGCGAGTTTGTAGTTCTCGGTCTTGTTGATCTTCTTTCCGCTTCGGATGGCCGTCAGATGGTGGGCTTCATCAAACACAACGAGATCCCACCGGGGGGCCTCGAGGAGTCGCTTTATCCGGCTTGGCCGCTTCAGCGTGTCTACGCTCGCAATCAGGCGATCATGCTTCGCGAAGGCATTGGATTTTCGATCCGTGACATCTCCTTCGCTTCCGAAGACCTCGAAATCGAGTCGAAAGACCTGGTTCAGCTCACGATGCCAGTTGTTCACGAGGCCAGCCGGAACAACCATGAGTGCTCGGTTAAGCTCACCACGACTGGCTAGCTCTCGCAGCAACAATGCGGCCTCGATCGTTTTCCCAAGACCCACCTCGTCTGCGACGAGAAACCTTCTTGGCGAAGCCGTCGCGATACGGTGGGTGAGAACGACTTGGTGCGGAAGCAGATCGATTGGAGCAGCGGTCAGGGCCGCTGCACTCTCCATCAGAGGAAGAGCATGAGCTTCGTATGATAGCCACGCCTCGCGTTGCCGATCACCGCCGGCCGCGGTTGCCTTGATAATCCGCTCTGTCCGGGACAACAGCGGCTGTAGAGCATTGGCCGAGACAAGCCGTTCGCCCCCGGCAAAGAACGCGCGCACATAGCCATTGCGTTCAAAATCAACGACAACACCCTCACCATGTTCGGCGTGGCTGATCCGTTGCCCCGGTGCAAACTCGCGAGTGTCGGTCACTATCGCCTCATGAGATTCGTGGGTGATAGAGGCCGACGTACGAGTCACCATCGCAGTCGGGATCCTTCTCGTTCGACTGGAGGATCCGCGCCGCATCGCCTTCCGCACCCGCGAACAGGCATCTCCCAAGCGGGAGTCGAGCAGCATCGCGCCCAGGGGAGGTCTTCCAGAAGTATTTCTCATCAACGAGTTCCATACCCACACGTGTGCGGCCGGAAGCGATCCACATAATGAGCGCCGCCTCTAGACCGTAGTGCGCTTGGAATTTTCGAATTGCAGGTTGCAGGTCGTTCTCAAGCCAGGTTACAGCGTCCTTTTCAGACAGCGAATCGAGGCATCCTTCGAGGCCTGCAACAACCAGCGCACTATTCTCGGCGGCCGGAAGATCAGCAGGCCATGCCTTGCCAATCTCGAAGAACTCCCGGATCGAACAAACAAGATTCGGACTGGCAATTTCTGCCAACACACGTGGCTCCCAGAGTAGTGAAAAGCCCCGTCGTACCCAGCTGCGATCGCGAAGGGTCTTCATGACGCGTTCTCCTCGTCGTCGAAGAAGCTCATCTGCGCCGCAGGCTTCGCTTGCTTGCCGCGCCAGGAGCGCAAGATTGTTTGCGCCCGCGAGGCGCCGTTGCGAATCTCGGATGACGAGCCACGAGTCGCGAACCAATCCAGCAGCGAGCCCAGCGCGGGATGGGGCTTGAAATTGTCGTTACCCAGGGTCTCGGTCGCATTGATACCGCTGTTCTCGAAACAGGCTCCGATCAAAAAGGCGGCTTGATCGTAGTCGCCCGTCATTCCACGTCGATGCTTCCCTTGCCACGCACGAGCCATCTCGACTGGCGACGTTACCTGGTAGATCTTCTTCTTTTCCGCGCACCAGCCGCGCTCCTCAAAATCCGAGGGCGCGATGCCCGTCCCGCGTAGGAATTTCTGCATCTGATCTCGCGGTTGCTGACTTACACCATCGAAGATTCGGAGGAAAAGCCGGGTGAGTGTTTCCGCCTTAACCGGTGGCGGAACTTTGACCGTTCCTCCGTCCTCGTCCAACACTTGAAGAATTCCAGCTAGCGCATCCTTCACCGATGGTGCCCGGTCTTCGCTGAAGAGTACCCTTCCGTAGTGCCGAGAGTAGTACTCCAGGGCCTTGCCGATCTTGATTATGCGCAGATCTTGTTCAAGCAGACCGGCCTTCTTGTGGTGTTCGAGCATTTCCTTGAGGCCGCGGACATCCTCGAGGACCGTACGGCGCATTTTCGCCCAGCTTACCGGAGTGGGATCTTCCGTTCGCTTCCGGCAAACGTGAATGATGTCGTACTCCAGCTTCTGGGAACCGAAGGTCCCTGGCTTGGAGCCCTCCCCTTTCGTCTCATCGCTGCGAATCGGCCAGGTGGCCTCAAGATAGAAGCCGGCCCCGAAGAGGCTTTCAAGAACCGAAACCCACGGCGCGTCTTCGCTGTGATGGAACGTAAAAGCCAGCATCCCACCAGGTTTGAGAATGCGGTGTGCCTCCTTCCAGGATGCAGTTAGGAGTCGCTGGTAGTGATCATCCGCATCTTCGGGGTTGCGCGCGCGGTTCGAAACCGCCTCAAGCGTCTTTGGCGTGTATTCGGACGAGAACTGCTGTGGATACCGCCCTTTTAGAACGAGCCGAAGCCAGACGTGAAAGAAATCCGCCAACTCGGAATAGTGGAGAAGTCCGCCAAACGGCGGATCCGTTACAACGAGATCCTGTGAGCCGTCAGGGAGGGCGGACAGCTCGGTTGCCGACCCGCAGGCCAAAACGACGCCGGGAAGGAGAGGATCTCCGGGTGAAGCTTTCTCGCTTTTGCCAGACAGGTCCGATGCGAGCGCTGGAACCTTCGCAGACAGCGCCTCATTGCTCACAAGCTCCCATGGGGCAGCTGACCAATCGAGGGTCTCTCGAAGCGATTCAGCGCATGACGTCCAGTTGCCGCGGCCCAGATTCGGAAAAACACAGTTCTCAACTGTCGTGGCTTTCGGATGGTAGTTGTTGTTGGAAAACATCGGCTCAGGCGTATCCCGCTGAGGATTCCATATTGTGAACATGTTCTGATTGCGCAGGTATTGCTGGAATACGCCGAGAACGAACTCCCTTACCTCCCAGCGATGCTTCTCTCCTCCAGTCTCGTTTATTGCCTTGAGGAGGAGGGAATTCACCAACAACTGGCGGGGATTGAACATGGTCCACCAATGGGTGTAGCCATGGTTCGGAAGGCCCCCATTGTTCATGTGGGTCATAAAACCATAGGGCAGTTCACTCCGTGGCCAGTACGGAGCGAGATCTTCATCCTTTCGCGACTCCCACTCCCGATGTGCCGCCTCGAAGGCCCGCGAGTCGTCGGCAGGCAGAAAGAATCGTCCGCCATAGGCGGCCCCGTCACGGTCGCGCTTCGGGCTGTAACCTTGGATTACATAGGCTGCAAGTGCTCCGGTCTTCCCAGTGGCCTTCACCGCTTCCAGGATATCGTTTGGGTGTCCATTCGCACCACACGCAAAGCTTGACTGCACATAGCCGCGCGAACCGTCCTTCTTGATCTCGAAAGCCTTGGTGCCACCATCCTCACCAGTTGCGATTTTGACCCCGGTTTCCGGGCATGTCACATGGTCGGGCAAGACGTATTCGGTGCCGATTGTTCCATCCTTCTTGGGCCTCTCGCGAGCCACGAGGCCACGAACTTCAATCAGGCGCATCTTCTTGGCACGAGCCCTGTGCCAGCGAGCCGATGTTTCCGCATCGTCAGTCGCGGTGCCACCATATCGCTCGCCCGAGCTGTCCTTCGCTGGCTCGCCCTGAATCCATTGGGGATGGACGAGCAGGGAGAGGGAAACTTTCTTCTTTACCGACTTTTCCAGGATCGGGAAGGATTCGACTGCGCCACATGAAGGGCAAGCCGCACTGCTTGTCTTCTTGTCCAATACAGCAAAACAGGTCTCGCCTGGCACCACTACCAATGGAACATCAGGCGCCATTCGCGCCTCGCTCTCCTCGATGTCGAAGGGGGCATTGCAGGCTTTGCATGTGTGGTGGTGCGCCTTGATCGACAACTCCTTCACAGCCAACACTGGTGAAGACAAGATGGGGGTTTGATGTCCACAGCCGGTGACCTGGCATGGGCCGTGCTTCGCCCAGAAGACATAGATGATCTCTGGCCCCTCGTACTTGAAAGCCTTCCGCTCTTCGGGCTTCAGGGCAAGTGGATCAAAGGTCTCGGCCATCACCTCACCGGTCGAGATCCTGGACCACTTGCCGAGCTCTCCGTGCGGCCCACGGCAGGCGTAGAACGGCATGATCTGAGGCTTCACCTCGGCCTCGATATCGGCCAGCAGCGCCTCTACCTCTTCCTTCTTCACCTGGGCGAGCTCGGTCTTGGTGACGAACCACGCTACCGGGTTTAGGTCGTTGCCAAACATCTTCATCCCGAGGCGATTCCCCTCGACGATGGTTGTGCCGCCACCCATGAAGATATCCGCAACCTTCAGATGCGACAGTGATCCCTTCTTCTGGTGGTTTGCGTAGTAGACGTCCCAGACTGCCTTGGCCGCTTCAGCCTGATCGTCGGGTGCCTTCATGGAGGCGGACAGAAGAAGAGACCGGAAGACGCTCGATCGCCGCCTCGCCCACCACTTCGACATCTGGTAGATGGGCTTCCCAGCGTTGCCCTCGATCGCGGCGACCTGGTTGACGGGCAGTATGGGGAAGTCGACCTCGAGGCAGGTCTTGGGCCGCTTCGGGTCGCTAAAATCGACTGTCTCAACTGCCACCGCGCGCCCGGCCCCAACCGCCCGCGCCACCTCTTCGGCCACGCGCTGGGGCTTCGTCTGGCCGCCGTTCCCGCCGCTCCGATTCGCCATGTTTATGCGCCTCCGAAGCGCGATAGCTCGATGAAAGGTACTGCGACTTCAAGCAGTGTAAGCCCGCCATGTGTGAGCGTTGGGTAGCCCCCTTGGCTTTTCCATTTCCGCCGGCCAAGCGAAAACGCAGCGTCTTCATGCGTGGTCTTGAGCTCAAGATCTAGCGGCGGCACCCACGCCCCGAGTGCCGTGGCGGCGATGTCAGTACGTTTGGCCCATCTACCGCTCCTGAAACGGTCCTTGAGGTACTGTGCCTGCGCCTGGTCGGTGGTGTCCGGGAAATTCCCGCTCGCTGCGTATCCGTGATCCGAGGTAATAACAAGCCGACGTCCAGTAGTGAGCGTGTGAACGAGATTCCAGAACGCTTCGCTACGCAGCTTCTCGGCAGCCTCGCGCGCCAATGCCGCGATCCCGTGGCCGGGAGCACTGAGTTCGTGGAGCCGTTGGTCAGGCCAGTGGTGCCAGAGAATCCAGTCCGGCGAAGCACCAATTTGCCGTGCGCAATCCTCCCATGGCAGGTCCGTCGAATCCGTCGCGGCACCCGTCAGGCGTCCTTTCGCTGTGCCGCCGTTGTTTTGAAGGATACTGCGGTTCGCGAATCCGAGCGCCTGCGCAAATGGCGTCGTATCGGCCGGCAACTCAGCACCCGTAGCCCGAGCCTGGTTGATGGTGTACCCGTGTTCGGCCGCTCCCGCTAGAAGCCACGGCATTTCTCGCAAAGACATTGCATCCAATATGAGCACCGCTCGGCCAGCTGGGCGCGCTGCCCACCACGAGGCCAGAGCATCAGCTGTGCGGGGTACAACGGCCTCATAGGATCGCCAGAGATCCCATCCTGCCGTTGCGAGAAAGAGATCGGCGGCGCCAATCTCCGCATCTCGCCGGGTCACTTCGGACGATGCCTTCTCGATGCGCATCGAGGCCGAGCAGACTTCTCGTGCGTGCTGGAAGAGGGTCTCCCACGCGCTGGCAGGAGCATCGATTTGGAGCTGCCGAAGAAGAGCCAACGGCATCGCCATCACGTCTCCTCCTTGCCCAGCGTAAGTTCATAGGTGATGCCGTCGGGCAGCTTCTTCAGAAGCTCGTGCAACTGGGCACCTGTTAGGTTTGCGACCTTCAGTTCCACGCCTTTCACCTGCGTCCCGGTGGTGATTCCCCAGCTCTCGATCTTTCCGAGAAGATTGAGCGCCGAAGTCGCACCTCCGGTGCTCAGCTGACGAAACGCTCCTTGATCACGAAAGATACCTGCGCCCATTCCCGGTGACGGGGATGGCTGACCACTGTTGGTGGCTGGCGTCGGTCCGGGCCACGCAGCACTCATCGGCCCGGGCGGCAGTTGAGCGCCAGGCGTGAAAGCTGGAGAGCCGACTACTGGCGGGGGAGTTACCACGCCTTCCGCATGAGGAACCGCTTGAGGCAACAGGACATAGGTCTCTTCAAGGTGCTTCCCGGTGCCAAGTTTCCCGCGCATTCTCCGCCAGGCGGCATCTTCATCTTCACCGTCACGAACCTGCAGGTACTCCATGCCGCGCACATTGATGGCGATTTCACCGCGTGCGCAGATCTTGATCAGCTTCTCCTTCATCAGCGTCTCGCCAAGCCAGGCGATGCAATGCTCACCACTGGGTCGCGGTTCCTGAAGCTCACGGAGCAGCTTTCCAACGGAATCGTTCTGTCCCGCCGAGTCTCTCACCAGTTGATCGAAGTCCTCCGACACAAACAGGTCATTGCCAACGAGGCCATCAACGGCCTCCGGAATACGGGTTCCCTCAGCCTTGTGGCTCTCGACGTGGAATTGGCAACGGTCCGGATTCTGAAAGTCCCACGTCGCGAGAATCGCGAAACGATCAAAGCGACGCTTTAGAATATCGCGCAGCTCTCGTTCATACTTGCCGTGGAGTTTCTTGAACTCAGGGTTTTGCCCCTTCCACTGGTCCGCAAGGAGGACGGCGCGTGCGAGCACCAGCAGATCGCGGTCGTGAAAGAGATTCTCACTGCCGTCTCGGGGCAACAGGAATCTGACCGTGTTTCGTCTGGCCTGCAGATGGTCCTTGAGCCAACGTCCAAGGGTTGCCTGAATAGCAGTCGGCGGTGCGGGGATAACGAGCAGTGGAATGCGGTCATCCCAGTTCGCAGGTAGATGTCGCTCGTCGACGCCATCCCAAGGCCGTCCGATCCAGTCGGCCCCGAGGACGACAATCCTGAACGCCCTATCAACGCTCTCATCGTCACCGATAACCACTCGCACTTCACGCGCGAGCTGTTGCCGATCCGATCCATTCTCAAAGAGTTTGTCGTTGCGGGCGTTCGCGATGAGTTTGGCTTGCGGGTTTTCTTCTTCGCGGAAAACGAACCGAGTGCCGTCCGGGTGGATGTTGAAGCTGTTTTCAACAATTGTTGAGAGTTCGGCCTGGAATGCGTTGTCGTCGATGGGCTTCGAGCGGGTAATATCGACCTGAAGCTCAGCGGACGTGGCCCCAGCGTTCTTGGTCGCGAGCGATCGAAGCCACAACGCGCTGACCAGATCACCAAGGTGTGGGACGTTCTGCTCAGGAGACTTCAACGCGTCGTGGACCGCACTGAGGTTACGCTGGGCCTTCTCCCGGATGTTGGCGTGGTGCTGGTTCGACACCGAGTCAAGAAGAGCGGCGATACCGCTCTTGTCATTGTCGAGGCGAAAGTCCGCAGCGGTGATGACTGGAGACACATCGCCATGCGACTTGAAGACATCGGCCAGAATGCGAATCAGATCTCGCGTCTCCTGGGCCTGGGTCGCGACGAGAACCTGGTCCTCGAGCAACGTCATGAGGTGCGGTGCAAATGGCCATGCTTCGGAAAACTCCCTTTGAACACGTTCGTGCTCAGCCGGCGCGACGGCAGCAAGGCGCAAGTGCTCCGACACGTGCGCGGCGCTGGCCGCCGCAATCTGCGCCTGAGGAACCTGCATTCGGTTTTCAAAGAGTCGGTGGAGCAGCAGTTGCAGCCGATCTTTCCGAGCGTTGGGCCCCTTGAAATCAATCCGCCGAGGGTTCACCCGGTGTATCTGCTGATATGCCTCGGTCTCGCCGGTGCGGACAGAGACGACGAGCACAAGCAGCTCCGGGTGTTCTTTGGCAATATCGGAAAGCAGTTGAATGAAGTTGAAGGCCCAAGTACGCCAAGGAAACTGCTTGGTATTCGTGAGTCCGTCGTACCAAGTCTGAAATTCGTCGAGCACGAGCGCTGTCGGCGTGTGCTTGAAGAGCTCGAGCAGCAGCTTGTCACTCGGTATCTCGGTCTGCTTGTCCCCTTGGCCCTTCCACATCCCCCTAACTTCAGGCCCATATGGATGGTTCTCGAAGACAAGATCCCAGAGGAATTTGTAGTTCTGGCGATGAAGGCTCTCGCTGATCACGTGAGTCTTGGGGCGAAGTTCGATCTTGCCGACCTTCGGGCGCCCAAGACGCTCACCCCACTCTGCGAGCCACCTCGATACAACCTCCGGACTGGTGAAGGCGTGATACAGGACCGCCAAAAGGTGCGACTTGCCTTGCCCTCGTTCACCGATTAGCACCACGGGCTGGCCGCAGCCTGGGCCGATCGCTTCCACGGCAGCAAGGACGTCAGCCGTTGGGTAGGTGATGCCGAGGAACTCCGCGGGGTTTATCTGTGTAGCGCCGGTGTTGTTCTCGTTGGCAAGCTCTATCGCCGTCCCTTTGAGCCTTTGGCCCTGGAACTCCTTGCGCAGTGTCAGTCCTAACATCGTCAGTCTCCGTTCAGCGAATACCGCAAATACTTCGGCCGGGGGCACGGGATGGCACCACGTGCCTTCGCAAAATCGCGTCTTCCAGGATTCATTCCAACGGGGAGCCAAACCGCGCCTTTGGCGCGACGAGGCATGGCGTGCCAAACCCCATCAAAATGCCCCGGCAGCCGCCGGCCGACCATCGGAGAATCAGCGATATCCCAGCCGGTGATGCTGTGCCTGGACAGAGCTGATTCGTGGGCTGTCATTTTGCTGCCCGATGATACGGCAAGACCAAGAAACTTTCGCCTGCACAACGCCGATGATGATGTCTTCATGTGGCAAACGCGTCGCGCTGCTCGCCGCCGTGTCTTGTTGCCCTTCGTCTTCGTTGTCGGGAGACGTGCGGCGTGAAAGATCTCTTGGTGAAGCTAGCCCAGCCTGTCGACACGGCCACCATGGTAGTGTGCGCGCCGAATGACTGCCAGCGCACCAAAACTCACGTGCGAGCGCATGGCTTGCCTTACGACGGGCAGCACGTAGGATGACCCGGATGGGGGCTGCGCACCGTAAAGACTGGCGGAAGGAGTTCGGCCTCGATGTGAGGGCGGCACCGAACTTCTTCTCTGGTTCGGGTGATGTCGACGCGGCCGGAAACGCCGCTCCACAGCCGCTACTTCTCCGTCGCGCCTTCGAGCAGCTAAAGCTTGACGGTGTTCTCTGTCAGGATCGCGCTCCTATCATCTACTTCCGAGTAGTGGCGAAGATCGAGTCGTCCGAAGTTGCGCGTATCCAACGTCTGTTCTGGAACCAGGGCGTGGCTCCGATTCTGGTCCTGATTGACGAGAACGAAGTCCATGTCTACTCCAGCCTTGCTCAGCCAAAGCGAGCCACGACAGATCAACCCCAGGCCAGTGGTTTTGTTGAAAAGCTGAACCGTGTCGGCGACGAGCTGCAACGCTTCATCCTGTCCGTCGAGTCAGGTGACTACTTCCGTGCGAACCGCAAGTCGTTCGATCCCCGGCATCGAGTCGATCGCAGCTTGCTTCGCAACCTTCAGGATGCTCGCGCGCAGCTTGATCGAGTGCCCGCACCGCGACTCGCGCCACAGGTTCTGGACGCGCTGCTCTGTCGGCTTGTCTTTACTTGCTATCTCTTCGACCGAGGCGTGATTGACGATGCGTACCTCGAAGACATCGGTATCCCAAGGGCGCAGCATCTGCGGGATGTGCTTGGTCTGAAGCCGAGCACTCAAGCCAAGACACATTTGTATCAGCTATTTGCGCAGCTCGGCAGGGACTTCAACGGTGACTTGTTCAGCGACGACCTCGACGCTGAAGCTCGGCAGGTAAAGGCCGAGCACCTCGATATCCTCCATCGCTTCTTCACAGCGACCGAAATGCTCTCCGGGCAGCAATCACTTTGGCCTTACGACTTCGGGATCATCCCGATCGAGACCGTAAGCGCCATCTACGAGCAGTTCCTCAAGCTCACCGACGCGAAAGACAAGAAGAACTCTGGAGCCTTCTTCACTCCGCGTTTCTTGGCCGAGCTGGTTCTCGATCTGGCTCTCGACGGAACAACGTCGTTGACCGAGAGACGGTTCCTCGATCCCGCGTGTGGTTCAGGTATCTTTCTCGTCGGCCTCTTCAACCGCCTAGCCGAGGCGTGGAACAGGGCGAACCCCAAGGCTCGCTATGACCGAAGGGCCGCCGGATTGATGAGGTTGTTGAGTGAGAACCTGTACGGAATTGACAGCAAGCCCACCGCCTGCCGGATCACGGCGTTCAGTCTCTACTTGGCATTCTTGGACCAACTCGCCCCGCCGGACATCCGACAACTTCAACGCAAGGGCAAAGTGCTGCCACGCCTGGCGCGTGCCGGGGATGGAGAGCCCAGCGACGGTGGCACCATCATCTGTGCTGATTTCTTCACAGATAAGGCAGTCCTCCCACACCAGATCGATCTTGTCATCGGAAATCCCCCGTGGGCGAGTGTACCCGACCGCACGGCACCAGTAGCTGCCTGGATCGCAGAGCGCAATCTACCATTCCCCAATCGCCAGATCGCCGACGCCTTCGTCTGGAAGGCACCCGAGCACTTGGCGGCTGGAGGACGAGTATGCTTCGTACTTCCGCACGGTACAATCTTCAATCACAACGCCCCAGCTCTGGAATTCCAACGGGTTTGGTTGAAGCGACACGCTGTGGACCTCGTGCTCAACCTGGCTGACTACCAGCGTTTTCTCTTCGAGGAGTCGGGTGCCCCGGCGCTGGTCATCCGTTACACAAAGGAGGCGCCAGCCGGAAACGGCCACAGCATCGACTACTGGGTACCCAAGACCGATTGGGGTGCTTCCCAAGCCGAACTGATCACCGTGCTGCCGATGGACCGCTCGCGGCTGCCGTTGCGAGAGGTATTGGAGGCGCTGAAGAATGAAGACGCGCCTCTCATTTGGAAAGAGAGATCTTGGGCGACACCCCGCGACCGCCGGCTCTTGAATCGGCTCTCGTTGCTGCCCAAACTGCGCGACCTGATTGACCAACCGTCGGGTGGAAAGCGTGAGGGCTGGAAGATCGGGGAAGGATTCCAACCTCTCGGGGTAAACGATGATCCGACGCGCCCCAAGACCTTGACTCTCTCCTCTGATCTCTTCATTGAAGCGACATCCGACAAGCTCGACCTCGTTCTTCTGCGGCAGGATTGCACAACGCTGCACGAGCAGACCCTGGCGGTGCGGCGGGGCCGGTCCGAGAGAAACAACGCCGTGTTTCGGGCACCTCATGTGCTGATCACGAAAGGCTTCTCAAGGGTTGCGTACGCTGACTTCGATGTCAGCTTCCGCCACGCGGTGCGCGGCGTCCACGGGCCGGTAGAAGATCGCGATCTCCTGATTTTCCTTTCGGCCTATTTGCGGTCTGCCCTAGCGAGGTTCTATCTCTTTCACACTTCGTCGAACTGGGGAGTGAGCCGCGCCGAGGTGCACGTCGATGAATTGCTTCGGCTGCCCTTCATGCGCCCGCACGACTCTCACGATCCCGCGCGCTGTCGCCAGATCCTGCGCAAGGTGGCAGAGGTCGTGACCACAGCGGCCGGCCGTGCCAGCGATCAATCTGTCGACCGCAGAAAGGTCATCAGCGATGCGGCCGCTGTCACGAAGAAGTTGGTCTTGGAGTACTTCGATGTTGACGACATCGAGTTGATGCTCATAGCCGACACAGACAAGATCATCATACCGAGTGTTCGGCCGACCCGTGCTCGGGTGGACGTCCCGACCCTCCGGGCGAGCCGGGAGGCCGATCGGGAGGCGTACATCAGGTTGCTGTGCGAGACGCTCAACGGCTGGGCAAGTAAGCTGTACGAGGTCCACGGGGAGGCGAGCGCGAGTCCGGCACTCGGACTGGGGCTCGTCGTGCTGGAGAAAACCCAGCGAGGGAAGGCCCCAAGCTGGCAGGGCCAGGCCAGTCCCGACGTCTTTGTGACGCTGAACAAGCTCCATCGGGACGCAGCCAGGAACTATCCCACCATCGAGCTGATGCGCGGGCTCAAGGTGTTCGAGGGCTCCTTGCTGTACATCACCAAGCCTCTCGGTCAGCGGTTCTGGTCTCGCACGGCGGCGCTCAACGATGCGGACGACATTGCCGGAACCATTCTCATGAGGTCAGTTAAGGAGGGCGCATGACTGTGGGGGAGGGCTCCGCCTGGAACGATTTTTTCGCCAATGAGCTGGTTCCCACGGTGCTCGACCTCGTGCTCGATGCCTGGGCGCGAATCCAAAAGCCCACTGATAACGAACATGAGGACGACACGTCCATACGCTTATATTGCGCGATGCTCACAGGGAAGGATCGCAACAGGCACCCATTTCTGATTCAAATTCAGGACGTCGAGGTGGACATGGATCTACTGGAGATCAGCGGCCGGAAGGACATCACGTTCTTTCCCTCGGTGCACGACGAAGACATCTACTTCTGCCTCGAGGCTAAGCGGCTGAACGCTGTTGTGGGTGGGGTATCCAAGTCGCTTGCCGACGAGTACGTGAAGCACGGAATGCAACGTTTCGTAGATGCCAAGTACAGCGGGTCTGTGCGTCACGGCGGGATGATCGGTTACGTCTTGGACGGAGACGTTGGGCGGGCGATGAAGAACGTAGCGAAGAACATCAGCGCGAACCATCAAGCATTGCTCATGGATCCACCTGGAACCTGGATGCCGTCATCCGTCCGTCCAAGCGATCCGCATGCCAAAGAAAGCGGGCATCATCGTGCACACGAATCTGTGGTGTTCCGAATACATCACCTGTTCGTTGCCAAGTGATCAAGGCATGCGCGGCAATCCGTAGGGTTGGCGTCGAAATGTTCGACGTATGAGACGATGCGCACGCCGGCCTGGCCTCGGAGCTTCGTCTTCAAGGTTAGTTAGCTGTATACGTTTCGGGCCACGCGGTCGACTCGATGAATCAGGATGGCTTCGACGAGCTGGTTCTCGGTCGCCATCCGGACCGCGGCCATGATGCCGGGCCGCTCTTTGAGCTGGCGGCCGGTGCCGACGTCTTGGAACTCGGCGGCCAAGGCCCAGCCGCGGTCAACGGCCAAGGCATGAAGCGCCCTGAACTGGGCGGGAATAGACAGATCCCGCTCGGACTGCTCGCCCGTGGAAATCCAGGCGTACAAAATCACCGATATATGCGTGGAGGTGAGGAGTTATGCCTCCACGGCACGGTGCACCTCCATTTTATCGGAACGGTCGCCGGTGGTAGGAGGCCAGATTTGTGCGGGGGAACGTACTTCTCCACAGGGCTCAAGCAGTCCGTGTTTGGTTGACGACGCGACTTGTTAGCAGTTAGATAGAAAGAGCGCCGACCATTCCACAGCCCGTTCGTAGGGCAATTTTGCCAAAACACCGCCAGCCATAAATGACCCCTCCACCCTCCTCATCCACAACGCCTACGTCGCCGCGGATAAATATCTATTTCTCCGAGTACTTCGGCATTGATCCTGCCGTGCTTGAGCGTTATGGAGCGTTCAACGTCTCGCTGATCAACGATCTTCCTCTATTCATCGATCCATTCCTCCTCTTCAACAGCACGAACCCTGAGTATCAGAATCTTCACAAGGACATAATTCGGTATCTGCGCTTTCTGCGAGACAAGGCAAGAGCCGGCGAAATAGACGAGGGGCTCTTGCGGGCCTGGTTCCGCTTTCCAGAAGTCCGACAAACATGGCTCGGATTTTCCGTCCGTGGCAATAGCGGTAGCGGATTGGGAGAAGACTTTGCCAGATCTCTATCAGCCAATCTTGGCAGGCTATTTTCTGACTTCGGTGGGGAAAAAGTTACAAAGGGTAGCCACCTTGAAAAGCTTTGTCTGCTCGCGCCCGGAGTTGGTCGTGACAACATTAGCGATTTCACAACCAACCTGATCAAGGGTTTTCTTCTCGCCTACACCCAGGCCTTTGCTCAAAAGAGTCTTCGTCCCGACCAAAGGCGCGCTGTTCGCATACCGAAGGTGTCATTCAACTACGTGACGGAAAGCTGGGAATCACAGTCATTCGAGATACCCTATATCGGTGGCGACTACGTTATCCTGACGCCGCGGGATATCCTAACCAAGGACGAAACCTGGATCAATCGTGATGATCTGATCGGAAGTCTGGACGACATCGTCGACGCAGTAACCGACACTCAGCTTCGGGCTCAAGTTAGCAACTACCTTGAAATGCAGCTGGCGCGCGAACCTGATGAACCTGAGCCTTCTCAAAAAGAGCGTCGAGCGGCGGCGGCCTCCGCCTTGGTCCAGTTCCCTGGCCTCCTTGACCACTACATTCGCTGGAAGGAAGACCATGGCAGTGAAGCTACCGAACTGAGCAAAGAGAATGTTGCTTCAACCGAACAAGTCTTCATTCGGAACGTCAAAAAATTCGTCGGCACGCTCGCCACCACCGAATTCTATAGCCTTATTGGCAACACGTTTGATGAAGCGCGTGCACGTGTTCTCTTCCTCAAGAGCGTAATCGAAGACCAAGGAGGTCACCGCCTATTCTACGATTCCCGCGGCGAACCTATCCGGCGCGAGTCCGACCTGCAAATATTCTACAGACTCACGTGGTTTGGTACCCCTTCCGACGTAAATAGGGAAGTGAACAATGGGAGGGGGCCAGTCGACTTCGCAGTTTCCAGAGGGGCTGCTGACAAATCACTTGTCGAGTTCAAACTTGCCAAGAACACTAAACTTGAAAAGAACCTACAAAATCAAGTCGCAATATATGAGCGTGCTGGGCAAACACGGAAGTCGCTGACCGTCATTGTGTATTTCACGGAAGAGGAAATGGAACGCGCGCAACGCATCCTGACGAAGCTTGATCTTTCGAAGGATCCCAACATCATCATGATAGATGCACGGAGTGACAACAAGCCTTCGGCATCGACGGCGTAACCGTGGGTCGAGGCGTTTCACAAACCCAATTAGGTACTCCTATGAATATCGCCAAGACTACTCATCCCATTCAATTCAATCTGTTGTCTGGCCAGCAATTCGAGCGGTTGGTATTTGCATACCTCTGGCGACGCTGGTCATGGAAGAAGCTGGAGTGGTATGGCCAAGTTGGTAAGGATCAGGGCAGCGACATTAGGGGAGTTCGTGAGAATGACTGGGGGCGCGATGAAATTGTCATTGTTGCCTGCGCCAACTGGAAGAAGCTCACTTCGCGCAAGGTGATTCAAGACATCGACAAGATCGTTAAGGCAGAACCTGAACCACCCGCGCTTCTAATCGTCGTTGCCGGCGGCACGGTTGCACCCAAGCTGCGCAAAGAAATTGAGAACCACGCAAGAAGCGTCAAGATCTTCAATACGCAAGTGTGGTCTGGCTCGGAGCTGGAAGAGCAAGCACGGTTTCATGCTGAGTCTGTGGTCCGCCGTTTCATGGAAGGTGAGGAGTTCCCACCCGAGGCTAGCGAAATCATCAAATTCGTTGATGGCATCCAGATAGAAGAAGGTGAGGCACTTCGTCTCCTGGGCCAAGTGTTTGACCGCCCAGCCTTCTATACCCGATTCGGTTGTGAAAGTTCGTTGCCGGCATTCCATCGAGCCATCTCTGACACGATTGAAGCCATCAACACCGGAATCTGTCGGACCCGCGAAGGGGTTATCTTCCGGAGAATGCCATCAAAGAACGATTTCAAGGATACCGCGGTCAGAACGACGCTGGACTCCATCGTCAGGGGCCTGAACCAATTGAGAATAGTCTTTGACGAGCACCTGAAGATGGGGACTCTGAAGCCTTGTGGTTGTACCAATGCGGATTGTTCGACGTTCATGGTCACACCTATGGCGGAAAGAGACCTCGACTCTGCTCGTACCAAGGTTCTCGATGAGGTTCGTCGAATCGTTCCCGATTTCCACGTAAGGCTTAGTTAGTGACTACGAAAATCCCGTTTTTGGCGCTTTTGCGGTTCGGATAAGGTCTCGAATGGTGCACGAAGAGAAATCCGTCCGAATCGCGTACACAAAGATCACCGCAGACTGCATAGTCGACGGCGTTCTCTTGATTGATGACTTTGTTTCGAAGCGTTGACAGTCGGTTGCCATAGCAGTGGCAAAACCTGGGAATTCGTGGCCATGGCTGGCAATAGATGGAATCCGATTTCTCGCGACGGTTACACCACTTTCTCAGTGTTCTCTGGCAATTCATGAAGTAGCCCCAACCGGATTCGAACCCGTGTTTCCGAGGATTCGCTAGCTCTTGACGGCGCCATAAGCCATAGGCTACAGTCAACTCCTCACTTATTTCATATTCAACGATGTATGTCCGAAGACCTTGAGCGGTCACCAATTGACTACGTCATCGCGGCGCTTGGCGTGATTCGGGCCGAACGTCAACATCGTCATCTCGGTGCTGGGACGATGATGCTCTCTGCAACCCTGACCAAGATGCTTGTCCAAGCGGGGATCGACGTTGATGTGCTCCTGGCAGAGGAGGAACTGGATCTGACCGGCTTGGACGAAACGAGCGACGGTCTCCGTGCCCTTGCCCTCGGCCTGCGGGAGGTTATGGGGCCGCTCTCCGGCGAACCCGTTAAGTAGCTGCAGCTTCTCGCTATGGCCGAAAGCCTCCGGGAACTTCTCAGTCGCTTGACCAGGCACCTGCTACGGAGGGGCTTCACTTCGGCTCAGGTCACCGCGGTCACGTCGGACGTGGAGATCCGACTGTGCGCCCTGCTTTGTCGCTGGAGCGACCAACGGCTCCGGCGGACCCTGCTCTTCCATGGGGTCGAGGAATCCACTTTCTATGTCCCTGCTGGGGGAGATGCTGACGTTCGCGCGCTCGCGGTCGTCGGGATCCGGAACAGCCTCCTGGAGGACTTCGCGAGCACCTTCGAAGCAGCTCGCCGCTGGGGCGCGTCCGCTCCGCTCGTCTCCGACGCTGCCATCCGCGAAATCACGGGCGACCTTCTCGCGTGGCTCCTCGGAGCCGACGTCGCCGCCTTGGCTGAACAGGCGGCCTCGCCTCCCCTTGACCTCGATCCCTTCGCGAGCTTGCCCACCAGCTACCCCCTCGCCTGGAAGGCGATGAGCGAAGCCGCCAACATGATCGGATCCGCGAAGGCGTATGCGCCCCTGGCCGCCGGCCATGACAGCATCCTTGCTGCCCCGTCGCCCAACGCTGAAACCGTCCGCCCGTTCATTTCGGCGGCCGTAAGCGGCATCGACGGGCGGATCGACCAGGGCCTGGCCCAAGGGATGAGGGACGCCGTGGAAGGCGGGCTTCGCTCCATGGGTTTCTCAGGATTCCGGGGCTGCTCCCGCAATCCGGACAAGCTCTACCGGGTCATGAACGACCTAATGAACCACGACCTTGCCTTCGTGACGCCCAACTACTTCCTGAGCAACGGTTACGTGGCGCGCCGCCAGGCGCTCTTGCGCCCTTGCCACACGGACCACGAATTCCTCGCCCAGATAGCCGATCATTCCGGCCTAAAACCTCGCCACCGCGAATCCTTGGACGCTCTGGCTTGAACCGTCTCTCTACCACAACGGTCAGTCAAAGGCCTCTGTCTTGCAATTTATCGACGCATTGAGTAATCTAGAATCCTAACCAACACCCAGATTGCCGCCAATTATGTCCAGCTCCAATTCTGCGGAGTCGCCCGCGGAGGCCATTTCGGAAGAATCGCAAGAGATTGCGTCCAGATTCATGAGGCTTTGCCGAGAGATCGGTTCAACGGTCAATGATCTCTCGTCCCAAGCACGCGTCACAGGAAAGCTGACTGAGCTACAGGCAATTCAGGCTTCGGATGCACTGCGGATGGAAATATTCCGTCAGATTTGCGAATACTCCGACTTGCCAGAGCGCTTTCACGAATCCATCGAGAGAATTGAAACGCAGAAGCTCCAGAAAAGAATCTCGGCTCTCAGGTGAATCCACCCTGTACTTGCCACCGTTGCAATCTCGGCGCAATTGGGTCAACTGCAACATGGGAAACGGGAAGCGATGTCCGAAATGATTTCTAGAACTCAACCGCCCTAGCCCCCTCCCCAACTGGTGTTGACCGCCAGTTGCCCATGAGGAGGACAAAGTAGATGAAATCAGCAGATCGCGGATTACAGTAGCAACTCGACGTCTTGGCTCAACCGAGCCAAGATTGGCACGGTTGAGCGTTTTTTTGATGACGAGTATCCAGAGTTCGACTCTCTCTACCCGCACCAAGAACGATCTCGGTTTTCCGAGGTCGTTTTTGTTTTGGTTGTGCGGGAAATAGTCATCATACGATACCGGCTGTGAGGCTTGCCGTAACGGGAAATGGACTCTGTTGACCGCCGGGTGCCCGAAGTTCATGGACGGGTTCCGGTCGATGAGTGGTGAGCGTGGAAATAGCCTGACGAAGGGCTGTGGGGACGACGTGCGTATAGCGCATGGTCATCACGATGGTGGAGTGTCCGAGCAGAGCCTGGACGACCGGAATCGGCACGCCCGAGGCGGCGAGCCAAGAGGCGAAGGTGTGACGGAACGTGTGCCAGCCGACGGGACGGAGCGATGCGCGCTTACATGCTCGGTAGAGCGCGTTTTGGGCCGTACTGCAGGTAAGCGGAAGTCCGTCGCCACGATGAAAGACAAGGTCATGGGTGTGGGGCATCGCGGCGAGTGCCTTGAATGCCTCTTCGTCGAGAGGAATGATTCGTTCGCGATCGTTCTTTGGGGAACCGGCGATACCTTCGACGATGGATTGCCTCACGGTGAGAACCGCGTTCTCGATGTCGATATCCCCCCACCGAAGGCCGAAGATCTCTCCTCTGCGAAGGCCGGTGTGAATCGCGAATATGACCATGGCCCGCCAGCGGGCTGAGTTCATGGCGTCGAGAAGGTGCTCCGTCTCCTCGCGGGTGAGGCAGTTGAATTTCGGCTTCTGGGCACGTAGCTTGGTGAACTTGGGACTGGCGACCGGTTTCTCCCAGTCGCGAGCGTCGCCCAGGCACTTCTGAAGGACACCCAAATGCTCGTTTACAGTCTTGGCCGAAAGGCCAGCGCGAACCTTCAGCGCTTTATATCGCTCGATGCTGCTCGTGCTCATGTCGGTGAGGTGGTCTTTCCCGAAGAATGGGACAAGATGGTTGCGCAGGATTTGCTCGCGAGACCGCTGCGAAGACGGCTTGCAGTTTGTCTTCACGTGCGTGATGAACCACTCGGCGGAGAACTCCGCGAAGGTTGGTGAGGTGGTGAGAAGTGGCAGGGGCTTGAGTGGTTCGCCAGCGGCCAGGCGGCCACGCAAGACAACTTCGTAGTTTCTCGCGCCTGCCTGCGAGTTCTCGGGACAGCGGACGCGATAACGAAGGCCGTGCATGCGGAAGTCCACCCACCACCAGTTCCGAACTTTTCTGGTGCTCATAGGTGTTGTTGCTATTTGCCCATCGGTTCGACAGAGCCAGTACTAAGAAAGCGCGCGACGTCGCTGCGGTCGAAACGAAGCAAACCGCAGACGCGGTAGAATCGGATTTCTCGGCGCTCGACCATACGGTAGACGCTGGTCTTTGAGACGCGAAGTACCTCTGCGACCTCATCAGGGGTGAGCAAATTCGATGGCAGGCTGGCTGCCGACGGATCGATGGGCATAGTGGATTAGGTTATCAGTGGACAATGGTCGGGAGGCGGCCGGGACACGTCAGTCCCGGACCGCCCTGGGCAACCATCGTCACCGTACACCTGAGAATTGTGATCAGGCAAACCCGTCGACGACCAAGTGGTAGCGACCGGGATGCGCTTATCGTCATCGTCGCACACGCGCCGCGAACGGTAAGTGATACCGAGTTGAAGCTAGCCCGTTGTTTATCCACAGCCAGAAACGCAAAGAGAGCCCGCGAAGGCTCTCTGATTTGTAATTGGCCGCCAATTGCCCTGTGGACAACCCACCTTTCCCGAACAAATCGGTATCACTTACCTAGCCGCCCCCGTATGAAATGATGAGCATGGACTGTTTGGGTCCTCGGAATCGACGGGTGATGCTGGTCAGCGCCCCGAAGATCCCGGCTTACTTTGCCACCCACCCTCCCTTGGGGGCGGCGTCCGCACCTTACGAAACGCGGCGCGGTCGGTCAAGGGCACGGGTGGATATGTTCCATCATGTTTGCCCGAATCGCGCCGGCTCATCCCGGCCGCGTTCTCGCGGTGGTTTCTGCTCCGCAGTTCCCAGGCCAGGCGGTCGTCGACTGCCAAGGACTGGCTCCTGGGAGCTTTGCCACTTGGAAGCTCAGACCATCCGATACCAGCGAGGTTCAAAGGCGCTCTTTCAATCATCATCTGCTCCATTCGCTCAGGCTGTACCGGCCGGACTTCGTCGTGCTTGGTGTTCCCAGGTTGGACGACCAGCCTTCGCGCATTCTCCGGGAAAGGCTTCACCATTTGACCGTAGTCCTCGGCATTCCGGTGGTCGAGAGATCGGTTGCTGAAGCTCGCCACCTTCTGCTCGGATGCCGGCGCGGTTCCACGGACGACGCCATGGCCGCCCATCTCGCCGAAGGATTCTTTCCCGAACTCGCGCAATTTCGAAGCGACAAGCAGACGATGCCTCGCCGATACCGAAGTCATGCTTTCGATGCCGTGGCCTTGGCCATAATCGCGCTCGTGGAGCGCGCACCGCTCTCGGCCGCAGTCATCGCGAAGGACGCCGCCTTTACCATGGGCACGTTCAATGCCGCGCTCGTGTCTTCCACGAGACGACATTTTCCAGACAACCTATGACCAACCCGACTCTATCGAAACTCGGAGATCTTCAGATTACCCTCTCGCGCTCCGGCCGCATCTGTACCCTCACCGGTGCCGAACTCGCCAAGCTTGTAGATTCGCCGGGTATGGTGATCCGGCTCGCAGCCGTGCTGTACTCCCGCACCCGCCCTGTCACGGGGAAGGAAGGGGCTTCATGGAAGGGAGAGGTGGTCAGAAAAGAAGAAAAGCGCAACTGGAACGGGACGGAAAATATCCTTGGCCAATGTTCGTTCGGCTGGGATGCAGGGTCCGGAGGAGATGTGGTTTCGGCCCGTGCCCAAGCCGCCGAGCGCACTGCCAGCTATCTAGCCGAAAAGCTCGGCGACCGGAAGAGCATGGCCTTCTTCCGCCGCGTCGCTGAGGTCCTAGCCCCCGAGGTTATCCGCGATGCGCTTGTCAGGGCGCTCGACCTGCGGCCTTCGGAGGTCCGCCGCTCCCGCGCCGCCTACTTCACAAGTATCATCATGCCGCACTTGCGGCGCTGTGAACCAAAGCCATGACCACCACGCCTATGTACCGAACACCACCCAAGAGAACGCCGCGCGTGGCCGCCATCGTGGCGCGCCGGCAGACTGCCGCTTTAGTTGTTCTGGACCCATGGGAGATACGCGTGGCCATGGTCGCGCCGGTTGCCACCGTCCGGCTGGCGCTGCTGCGCGAACATCCGACCACCGTTGCCACCAACGAACATTGGCCGTGGCTGCGCAGAGCCGGACCCGAAGTCATTCTCCCGGACCCGTCGGCCGAAGACCCGATCCTTCCCGACCAAGCAGAACTGCGCCGCTTCGCCGGCATGAAGCACGAACCCCTGCTACGCCGCGCCTTGGCCCTCGCTGACCAAATCCTCACTCAAGCCCTACATGACCAAATCCTTTCCGAAAACCGATCTCGTCCGTCTACTGGCCCTGCCCGCGCCGATGCGCCTGCTGGCGCTCCTCGCCGCATTCCGGTTTCTCGCGGTCTCCGATCTCGCGCTGGTCGGCATCGACAACGGCGAAGTGAAAGCCGCTGAGGCGGTCCATTCAATTCTGCGCTTTCAGCTCCAGCGGCGCATGACCGATTCGGCCGCTACCCAAGTGCTCGCGCTCTCACGCGCCGGTGCGCTTGAACTCGCCCGGGTCATGGATGTGGAACCGGGCACGGTGCCACACTCGACAAGGTCCAACTCCTCGCGCTCGGTTATGTTCTTGGACCACACGCTCGCGCGTAACGGCCTGGCCCTGTCGCTTGCCGGCATGAAGTGCGAGGCGGATGGAAGCCCCATTCTTCTCTCTTGGGAACATGACCGCGACCGGCTCGCCGACTCGGTAACGATGATGGCAAGTACCAACCTGCTTTGCCGGCAGCCACTCGAAGCTGATGGGTTCGCCGTCTGTCATGGACCGCGCGGCATCGAGGGGATGCTAGTCGAAGTCGATCGCGGTACGGAACCCGTCGGGTACCTTGGCCGCAAGTATGCCGGGTACCTCGAATGGTGGCGCCAGGGCGGACACTCCCGACGTTTCGACGTGGAAACGGTGCGCATTCTCACGGTGGCACCCGACGAGAAGAGAACGGCGCGTTTGCGCAACGCTTGCCTGGAATCGACCCAAGGGAAGGCTGGCGGCTTGTTCTGGTTTGGCGCCGAAGATGCCATCGCCAAGCATGGGATCATGGCGCCAATCTGGTCGACCGCCAAAGTCGAACGCTTGCCACTCTGGACCTGATCTCACCTCAGTTGCCCGGAGACAACCACAGCGCGTGCGGCATTCATTGGCCATGTGCTGATGGCTGCACCAAAAGTAATCTTTTGTGGCGTCTCCGGACACTTGGGGTGAGGGACGGGGCCCTTGGCTCACCCTCTCTTTCCCCGCGCCCGGGCCGCAACCTTGGCCCGGTCGTGCGAAACGAACCCCACCTGGGCGTTTCGGTGCTCCCGCCGTGGGGGTGGCCGCGCTGCGGGCGCGCGGGAAAGCTCGCTCAACCTCGCTACTCGATGTACCTGCCCGCAAGAGTGAGGCGGAACTGCTGCGGGGTTGACCCGAGCGTTCGCACTTTGAGCGACAGCCTGGTGGCCCACTCGACGATGTGAATCAGGGAAACAAGTTTGGACAGGTGCTCGGCAGGGATCCCTTGGGCAATGACCTCTCGGTCGAGCATCACCTCATCGACGATGAAGGCATAGGGCGGACCTTGGTACGAGAGGGAGTCCGGCGTAAAGGCTTGGCGCGTCCAATGCTGGGCAAGGTGCTCGACGGTTCCAACTCGAACCACAGTCTCGAAGTACATCTGCGCGCTCTTCGAATCGGCCATCGCCTGTCCTCTTCCCGAAGGAATCACGAATCCCATATCGACCATTCTTCTGTGAATCTGAAGCATCACCTCATCCCTATCGCCACCCATGACCCGCGCTCACCGCGAGCGGTAGTGGGCATCCGTCCGGACGATTTGCTGCGCTCCGTATACGTTGTCGGAAAGACTGGCACCGGCAAGTCGACGTTCCTTGAAAACCTCCTGCTTCGCTCGGCCGATGCTGGATTTGGCGCCGCGCTCATCGACCCGCACGGCGATCTTTTCTCTCGTGTGATCGAGAACCTGCCCGCCCGTCATTGGAACCGCGTGGCGATTCTTCGGCCGGCCGATGCTGGCCATCCGGTGGGTGTGAACCTTCTTGGCGCTTTGGCCTGGGGCTCACGCACGTTGGTCGCGTCCGGGGTCATCGAAGTCTTTCGCACGTTATGGGGGCCGACACTTTTTGGCCCGAGGTCGGAGCATGTACTTAGGAATGCGGTTCTCGCCGTTCTCGAGAATCCGAACCCGACGCTTCTTGGTTTACTGCGCTTCCTCATCGATGCTCCATACCGGGCGCGGGCGCTTTCGCGAATCACTGACCCTGTGGTGCGTATCTTCTGGATCAAGGAGTTTCCCTCCCTCGGCAAGCAGTTTGCCTCGGAGGTGACTGCCCCGGTTCTTAACAAGCTGGGTGCGCTCGCCTCGCCAGTCGTGCGCCGGCTCGTGGGGCAGGCCGCGCCCAGAATGGATTTCCGAGAACTCATGGATGATGGTCGAATCCTGGTCGTCGACCTTTCAGGAATCGGGCGTGATGCCGCGCAGTTCATTGGCGCACTCATCGTGACCGGACTCGACCTCGCGGCCCACGCTCGCGCTGGGAAGCCAGCCTCCGAAAGATCGCCGTTTCTGGTCGTGGCCGACGAGTTTCACACCTACATGACCCGCTCGTTTATCTCACTTCTTTCCGAAGGTCGGAAGTTTGGCGTCTGCGCGGCGCTGGCTCATCAGCACGCGGCCCAACTCGATCCCGACGTCCGGGCGGCCATCCTGGGCAACGCCGGCACGCTCGCATCCTTTACGCTCTCGGCTGAGGACGCGAAAACGATCTCACCTGAGTTTGCACCGGAGCTCTCGATTGAAGATCTGGTTCGGCTACGTCGCCACCACTTGGCGCTGCGCCTCCTGCGGAACGGCGAGGCGAAGCGACCGATGATCGTGCGGACGTTGCCACCGACCCCGGTCGCTGATGAGAAGCCGAAGACGCTTCTCCGGATCAGCGCGGAACGGTACGGTCGGCCGGCCAAACTGGTGGACCGTGAGATTCGGGAAGCGCTGGGTGTCTCGGCGATGGACCCGCCCGAACAAAACGCCACGTAGGCCGATGCGCTCGCAGGCTCGCCGCTGACCACGTCAGTCGGCCGCGGTCCTGCTTCCCTGAGACTGGTGCTCGGGAAAAGCAAGGAAGGTTCTTTCAAATGCGAGGAAACAGCAGTCATGCAGCGCTAACCACGAAGATCGACATTCACAACAAGGCTGGAGAGAAGATTGGCGAAAAGGAGGTCGTCACGTACGCTGGGGTTCTTGCCCTCGCGCACGAGGATGGGCTCAGATCGATTCGCACCAAGTTGGTTCAAGTACCCAACAAGGAGAACGAGCAGACCGCCATCGTTACTGCCGTCGTTTGCACAAACAAGGGTGTGTTCGCTGGCATCGGGGACGCCAACCCAGGGAACGTGAATTCAAGGATCAGGCCGCACATCATTCGCATGGCCGAGACCAGAGCCAAGGCCCGCGCGCTCAAGGATTCCCAAAATATCGGAATCGTTGCGCTCGAAGAACTTGGTGAACTTGTCGGTGATGAACTCCCGCCGGAACTCATGCTTCCGAGGAATCAATCGCCTGCACATCCAAGGGCGCAAGCCAGCGCGTCCAGCCAGCCGCGGACGGCGAATGACAATGGCGCGGCCTCGTCGTCATCGAATTTACCCACGGCATCTGAGGCGGCCTTCGTAGAGATGAGTGGGGCTCAGCGCGGACGGCTCTTTCGCATCGCTGGTGAACGCGGTGTTGCTGAAGCTGACCGCGAAAAATGGCTGCTGGGACAGTTGGAAGTACAGGCGCTGACCGAGGTCTCTCGGTCAGCAGCCAGCCGAGCCATAACGCGACTGGAGAACGGCAAACCCAATGGTGGAGGCAATGGTGTCTCGCCTTCGGGGATGGTCCAATGAGTTCGGCGACACTGAACGAGTCGTAAATCATCCGGCGCTTTCGCCCACCGACCGCGCTGCAGCCCTCGCCCCAACAAACAGACGCCCGAGGATCTCTTCGCGAGATCCTCGGGCAATCACTCTTCCTCCCGCCCGCACGTTGGCGCCCGAATGGTTCGGGCTCCGACTACGCCGGCATCCGCCGGAGGAGGAATGTCCATGTTCGCAGCTACAGAAGTCCGCTCCGTTCCGATAGCAGCTCTTTCCACAACACTCTTGTCCGGCCAAACGTTTGAGGCCGTGATGGGAAAAGTCAGCGCCAACTCGGCGTTGGCCTTGCCCGACCAGGTCCTGCCAATCTCGCGCCTGCACGCCACCGATGATGGGTTCATTGATGTCCCAGGCGTCGGCCTGGCGAGCCTCACGCAATGGTCTCGCCGCCAACTCGCAGGAATCCTAGGGATCCGTTGGGACCGCTGGTTTTCCGAAGATCTCGTCGTTCCCGCCGACCGCGCCGCCGAAATCAACCTGCGCTTCAGCCACAGCAGCGACTCGCTCAAGATCCGAACGCGCGGCTGGGCTGCCGATGAAGAGGCAAAGGGCGAAGCCGTTCTCCGCGCCTTTGTCTCCCCGACATACGCCCCGATCGATGACCTGTACGTCTTCGAGGCATTGAAAAGTGCGCTCGGTGATCGCCTACAGGAGCTTTGCTTCGTCCGGCTGGACGTGACCGATGAATCCAGTCAGTACGCGGCGGTGAACCGGGAAGATATCGACCTCGGCATCGCAAAACCAGACCATCACAGGAACGGGTTCCTCATCGCGAATTCGGAAACTGGATCGAGATCGCTCACGGTTCTCGTCTGGATCTGGAGGCTCGTATGCACCAACGGGCTGGTGGCGCCTGAATCCCAAGTCTTCCGCATGATTCATCGCCGCCAGAAGAGCGGCGTCATGCAGGAAAGATTGGCCAGGGCTGTCCGGTTGCTTCCTGAATACTGGCAGCGCACCGAAATGACGTTGCGACACGCCCGACAAGATGCGGTTACCGATCCCCACGCCGCTTTGGAGGTGATGGTTACCGCCCATCCGCAGTTGCGTCCCATCGCCGAGTCCGTGTACGAGGCATACGAGCAAGACCCGGAACCCAATCGTTTCGGACTCATCCAGGCCATCACCAGGGCAGCTCAAGCTCTTCGCCCCGAAGACCGGCTCACAGTGGAAGAGTTCGCTGGAAGGATCGCATCGAGGGCGCCGATGCCGGAGGTGACATTTTGATCCGCTTCGATCCGTATGCGGTGACGCCTTCCGGAGAATCGTGGGGCTTCATCGTGGACGACGATCCGATTAGGCGGTCACCAACTGGCAGCGTCCATCTCCTCGAACCCGACACCGGCGCGGTTCGCCTGGCACCTGATGTCCGTCACCAAGTTTGGCGAAACGAGCACGTTTTCGTTTCCGAGGAGCTTCGGCCGCTCGGCGACAGCGGCACTGTTTCGGTGCTGTCTGTCCGCGGCACGGTATTTCTCCGTGAGCGCGGCCTTGGTGCCGACCTGCTCGACTTCGAGGCCAAGGTACTCGATCCGTCGCACGAAGCCTGCATCGTCGTCTCGGTCGGCGGGCCACACAGGGTCGCCGTCGAGAGGAAGGTATTTAGGGTCGTCGAGTGGTACAGGATCGAGGTGGATCTTCGGGAGCAGGGTATGGAACCGCTTCTCACGTCATCCGAAATCTTCAACGACTTCCGGCGTGTGAGGATGGTGTCATGAAGGCGCGTGTCCGAACCATCAAGCTCTCGTGCGGTGACGTCCGAGAGCTGCGGATCTACCGCAACAGGCGCACGACCCGGCTCGTCGTCTACGACGAAGACCGGGCGGTGCCGCTCATCCAAGCCCAACTTGGCGTGCCAGAGCGCGAAGCGCTCCGGAAGGCGTTGGGCACAGGAAAATGAATCACGTTCGCATTGCGGGCAGGAACCTAGAGAAGTTCCTGCCCGCCTTTTTGCGTTCCAAAGCAGATGTTTTCGCTGAGCCACGTCTGGCCTGGCAGGCCGGCACTAAATGACTCACTCTTGTGGCGTGTGCCGCGTGCCCAGACGATAGATGGACACATCTTGTGTCGACCGAGTTCCAAAGTCGTCGCATCATCGAGGATTGTGGCCACTTGGTGTTGAGAGGGGACTTGAACCCTCGACGTTCACCTTGGCAAGGGAGTGAAGGTCCCATTCTCCGTCGAGAAACCGAGTAGAGACGCGGGCCTACCGTCACAAGGAGTCTCGGGGCCGTCTAGCCCCGTCTCGCTCAGGTGGTTTGGCAAGTGGTTATGCAGAATCGATCCTAAATAATGCCGCAACGTATATCGGAGATAGCATATCCGCAGTAACAGACGGTGCTGCCTCATCCAATGACCTCTCAGGACAGCCCGGCCCTTCGAAGCAGATCTTTCCCACCGGAGAATGATTTACAGCACCTGATTACCCAGCGTTTTGTCTGTTCGTCGGCCAATGCGTCGCGAAGGAATGGCGGATCCCACCTGTAACGAAAGAATGCCTCGACCAACGCGCGGCGCAGTTTCTCAGCGTTGTCCCAGTCCTCCTGGGAGAGCCAGCCAGGACGAGGCAGGGTAGGTCCGAGCCATTGCCATGCTCGGCGCGACAGTTGTGTGCCCAGCATCGCTTTGTGTACAGGTCGGAACGCCGCCACTGCTAGCGGTGCTGCATTCCCGTTGAAATTGCGTAGCCCAAGCGCCAAGCAGAATGCGGCGTAGTCGGTGCCCCAGCTTCCTGCCCCCGCGTCAGAGTCTGAATCCAAGTGACGCAGAAACGTCGAGTTTCCAGTCCCGGCCAGCGCGTCGCTGTGAACACCAAGCAGGCTCGCCACGAATGCGAGCGTCCAAGAATCAGCTTGGTCCACGCTGCTCAACCAGTCTAGAAGTTGGGTATCATGTCCCCGCAGCTGAGCGCTCCATTGCCATTCATCGACATCGTGCACATCCCGCCGCCTGTTATCCAAGCCGGTCAGCACTTTCTGTATGACCGACGGACCAAACTCATCGACCAATGGGGGCACCAATCCCGTGGCGTTGGCAGCCACGATCGCGGTGACAATGTCTTGAAGGTCACTTGCCCCCTCGATCGAAGGAAGTATCTTCACAGCGGCACGCTGCAGTTCACGCGGTTGGCGCCAGAGAGCTTCTTGCTTTGCAAGTGCAGGCCGTTCCTTCAGAAGCGTTGCAAAGAGATCTCTATCCTCGGAGAAGACGCCGCCTAGGTCCTTGACTGTGACATTTCCTTGAACCGAGGCGGCCCACTCATGCCCGAGTTCGTTTAGGTCTTTGGTCGTCAGGAGCCACGCCACCGCACCTGAGCGCCAATCAGTATCCTCGCGGAACAAGCGCTGCGCACGCGTCGACAGGTCGAGATCTTCCGAATCGAAGGCACTCACATCAGGAAGCGTGAGCAGTTCATGAAGGAGATCCACTTCCCTGGCTCCTCGAACGAGGCTGTTCGTGCCAAGGATAGCTCGCTTAAGTGTTGCCGCCTCGCCTCTTTGCGGGAATGCCCTCGCCAGAACTGTCGTGAGGACGTGCAACGTCTTTCCGACGGCATCAGTGGCTTCGAGTAGTGTCCAGCACACGACCAGCTCACGATACGAGTCTCTGCGCACGGGGACGTCGACAGAATAGAGATCCACAAATCTGCGAAGTTCTTGGCTTGGGTGAACAAGGTCTTGGATGATGTTTACGCGCCATTCCTCCGACTCCCCAATTTGTAGCGCCTGTCCAGAACCCTCCGGGATGCCGAGCGGTACTTCCGAGAAATGCTCTTCGTTTGAGGTAGGTTGCGCGAGGGACCCGCGGGTATTCGCGACGTACTCGGCCGGTCTCGCGAGGTCATCGGGCGAGATCACCGAAAACTTGCCAGCCGCTCGCAACGTCCGTCGCTGTCGTTGCTGCGGGATCACCTGGAGGTCAAACGATCGTTTTTCAATGCACCGCGGCTCAAGGGATCCAGTGCAAAATGCGAAACCGCGGCGTAGGCGCTCCCACTGTTGAGTCCACACCTCGATGATTGTTTCCTCGTACTGGCTTGAGGAGTCTCCAAAGACTAGGACCGGAAGTTCTTGCCCGTACAGCCTGGTGATGATCTCATAGGAGGCACCATCGAGCCTAGCGGAGTTCGAAATCGTCCTTTCGGGCTCATGCTTGATGGTCGCAAGCGCAGTCGAAATGCGACCGCTTTCGGGTCTGCGAAAATACGCACGGAGCGATCCGAGTTCCGAGAGTCTTGCGAGATCATCCATGCCGACCAGTAAGGTATGAGTCCAGACACAGCCTGGCCGACGCATCTCGCGTGCGTACCAAGTTCGCGCAAACGCGTACAACTCAGCCTCTTCGAGGGGATAGCCGGTGAGATACTCCTCAAATCCATCCGGGCTTCCATCGCCCGACAAATCACTCAGCGCGAGCATGATTCGTCTCATCGCGCTTGTGAGTTCAAGAGAAGAGGCCAACAACTCGTGTCCGTCTCGATACCCGTGAACGGTTTGGTGGATCTTCAAGACACTTGTATCGGCCATCACTCTTCACCGAATGCGAGCCACCTCAAGGGTCTGGTGATATCATTGTCACGCTTGCCGGACACGGAGAGCCGAATGCGATCAGCACCTAGTTTCGCGAGCGACTCGACGCTAGCCGCGTCGTATTCGCCCCCCTGAGCGCTGACCCCATAGATCCGAGCCTCAAAGAGATCTTTGCGCGCGTGAAGAAACTGATCGAACAATGACATCCTGGCCCGAATGAAATCTTCTGGCCTATTTTCGAACGGTGTGCCGTCAAGCCTGTCCATTGCTGACACGATCACAGCGCATCGTAGGGGAGTCGAGACACCATGCTCGACAAGCTGCTGCAATAGGTCGACGTACTTGACCTGTGTGCAACACATCTCGGCCTTGAAGTCGGGCGCCTTTTTGGACGGGACACCGCTTATGTCCGAACTAACTTCTTTACGGCCCCCATTCTCGGATCCTGCAACGTCGTCTTTCGGCACCGCCGGTGGCCCATCCGGCGCAGGTTCTGACATGCTTGCGCCGTCCGGAGCATCAGTCTCTTCCGGTTCGCCATCGAGTGCGTCCCACGCTTCGCGAATGCGCGTCGGATCTTCGACACGTATTGGGTTGATGAATATTCCGAAACCCACGGCTCCATTTACTGCTTGGGCGAAGGTCTTGCTGGCGTGGCGCTCCTCGAATTGCACCTTGAATGTTTCGCCTGACAGATCCGGGATGCCCAATTGCAGCAGTCTGTCTCGCTTGGCATCGCGCAGAGTCATCTTGATTGGGGTCGAGAGGTCGACAAGTGTGCGCTTTACCGGCTCGTAGCTTAGCCATTCTGCATGTCGAGAATTGATGTATTCACGGTCACCTTCATAAAAGTTCTCCAATGTCAGTGCCCCGGGTACTTCGTTCTTCACGATGGTGTGCCAGAGCGCAACCAAGAACGTGGTCTTGCCGGTTTCGCGAAAGCCAGCAAATACGATCGACTTCGGCGTTTCGGATGGGACGACGCCGTCGGTCATGAGACCCTCGATCGGAACTGATATCGCTGATACCACCGACTGCTTTCGTGAGCACTGCTCTCGACTGCGTGTACATGTGCGGACCGGTCTGGCCGCACCATCCAGCCTTGAATGAGCGTGTCCATACCAAACCCATGAGGGATGGTCACTGGATTCTCGCTCCGAGCTGCGACGTGATGGAACCGTGGTCTCAGTGTTGGTATCACCCGACGCATAGCAGTCTCAAGCCGAACGGCGCTATCACTGGCAGTGCGTGTTGCGACGAAATCCCACTTTGAAATGACAATGTCCAACGAGCTGCTGACGCTGAGACCGCCGGCTTCGAGAAGACATCGAAGCAATAGGCAGGCGTTGGTTTCTGTGGACATCTGCGTCTTCGCGACGGTCAGCCGGTCACCATCAACGAGCAGCACAACATGGTCGGCGCGTCGAACAAGAGGCGATAGTTCGCGCGCTTCCTCGACACTTGTACGAATCTCCTTGAACCGTTCTCCGGAGACATCGGTCAACAAGAGGTGGGTACGTGTCTCGGGGGCGGCTTCTTCGGCGAGCGCAATGTGAAGAAGCCTGATATCAGCATACTTTGTCCGTTCTGTATCTTCTTTGGTCTGTCCCGATTTGATACGCGACAAAAAGCAGCGCTCTTCGAATCCGATCAGAGTCTTCGACCCCGCGAAAATGAAGCCGGCAAATGGCGCTCTTAGATACGCATCGTGAATTTCAGCCAAGAGGGTGGTCTTGCCGGCATCCTTTTCACCCATCATCAATACAACACGGGATGGGTAGGCATTCGCTACCTCGTACGATTCTTCGAGCGGTAAGACCGCGCCCTCGTATAGCGAGATATCGTCTTCAGGCGCCAAGGGCGATCTCCACTTCCTTGATGAGGAGGGCTTCTCGATACGCCTGTTGCGCCCACTGCAGAGGCGTGAGGCGCTGTTCTGGCCTCAGCGCAGTCGTCTCGGCTACCAGCTCAACCCATCTACTACTCGAATCGATCCGGTGAACCAATCCCGTATGCACCGGGGTTACGCCATTAGTGAGTTGGACTGTCTCTCGGACCGCTTGCGCTACGCCCTTCCATGGATCACCCGAGCAAAGATTCAGTAGCTGTTTCACATCTAGGCCTTCCGAGCTGGAGACCGTTCTCGACAATGCTTTCGCGAGGAAGGAACTTGCATTCGGCGCGGGCTCGCCAAAGGCCATCAGGGCAGCCAGTTCGCGGCCAACAACGACACATATCTCGTCGGCTTTGGCATCGCTCCACGACCTTCTCACCGATTCGCTGTACTCGCCGAATATCCACCACAAGACGTTGCACTCTTCCTTCAGCACCAAGAGCCGGCTTTCGATCGCGTTTCGCTCAGAATTGGCCTTGAAGGCCGATGTCGTCTCAGAAAGCGTCTTCGAGAGACTCAACGTTAGCGCTTGGAGTGAGGCGTTGACCTGGGCGCCCCATACCCCCAGCCGTTGAAAGTTTTGCTGAACTTGCGGCCACTGGGTCGCGTTTGGGGGATCTACAATCTCGATGCCACCCGGTTGAGTGATATCGACCTTCCCAAACTTGGGTAGCACAACTGGATCTTCGAGTGCGCTAGAACGTTGCGCGGCTCCCTCAGAGGAGAGATGCTGCTCAGCGATTGAGACTAGTTCCTCAACCGGAGGTGGTGCCACCAAGCCGAAGCAACGTGCAGAGGCGACCGCCAGTGCAGCGAGCGTTGCTAGAGGGCCATTCTGTTCAATACACTGAGCTAGCACCACTCCGAACAGCACCCGCAGTAGCTGATCGTTTCCCTTCATTGGGAACGAAATGTCCGCTTCTTTGAAGGTGAGACAGATGGCGGTGCCGTCCGCGTCGGTTGCTCGATCTGGTTTCGGAAGCAAGAAGGAAGCCCTTGTCAGCTGAAGAATCGAGTGTGCGTCGAGCTTCTTGACGGCGGCTTCAATGCACTTCCAGCGCGCATTCAGCCCCTCTGCGCTTACGTTGAGGTCAACCTGTCTATACCAGTCTGCAAATAGCTTATGCACGCTCACTCCTTTGGTCTCGAATCGGCCCTGATGGCCCCGTCGAGCTGTAGTAGCACATCCCGTTCTCGGGCTCGTTTGATCGCTCGCTTCACCAGTTCGCTATCGGAAATCTTGTCGTCAACGTCGTCGATGAGATGGAGATCCAAAAGGAGACGCATTCTCACTGGGTATGACAGCGCGAAGAAATTAAACACGAGTTCACGTATCGAGATCATTGTTTCCTTATTTTCGTGCCCAACTTGCGCTGAAGGCTGTAAGGACGAAGGGGGAGCTGCGGGCACGCATTCTGTTTGCGGCGGTGGTGACCATGCTGGCAGGTCTAAATCGTAGGGTTTGGGGTAGAGACCATCGGCATCAACGTGTGGGCCAAAATGCGTGTCAGCTGGCTTCCAAACCCTCTGATATACGTCGACGTGCAGCTTTCGGCCGGTGGCATCGGAACGAACCTCCATGCAAAGGATGTTGTAGCGAGGCTCCCAACCATCTTCGTAGCGGTTCGGGTGCAGGGCTCCGGCGCCCAGAACCAGTGAGTTATCCACCTGGCTTACGCGTTGTTTGTGTTTGTGCCCGAACAGCTGAATGCGCGCTCGACTCAGGTGGTCCTTCAGCGCGTCTCCATCACGAAGCCATTCGGGAGGATGATGGCAAAGGGTCAGATAGCAGATGCCTTCGTCTTCATCTCGGAGTTGCACCTGCTTAAGCCCGACTACCTCCGTTGCTGGACCGTTCGGTGGACCGTGGTCGCCGGTCTTGTCAGAAAGGATAGACGAATTGATCCCTCTTAGCCGGATGTGCGAGCCATCGTTGAGCGGGAGGTCAAGGTCAACGGACTCCCAGAACTCGGACTCAGCGGTAGTCTCGCACTGAAGCTGCTCTGCGAATCTGTTGTACTCTGTGAAAGGGCTGAGTAAGGCGTTTGCTGCCGCGCTTTCCCCTAGGCGCTCCTTGAGCGCTAGCGCGGGATTCGGCGCCATTCGGACAGCCGAGTGCATATCGAAAATGAGCGGGCTGTGAGCAACGCTGCGGACTACGTCATGGTTACCAGGCACCGTCCAAATGTGAGATTCTTTGCATTTTGCCTTCGCACATAGCGTCTTTAACCATCGGCGCGCGCTGCCGTATTCGGATACGTCCCCGCCGAAGGCGATGTCTCCGGTGACCAGGATGCCATCGAAGGGAGTGCCGGGCGCCATGCCGCTGCGAGCCAAGTCATGGAGAAGTTTCGTGCGGATGTCCTCATCCAGGTCTTGATTGGACTCTATCTCCGTCTTTCGAAAGTGGATGTCCGAGATATGCAGGAGAACGAGCTTTCGCGCTCCAGTTCCAGCGGCTGTCATCTTACCCCTGCGAGTTTGGTTGATGCGCCCGCGACCTGCATAAAGAGGCGTCCCGATTTCCACGTGCCGTGGGGGGAAGTGTTCGTCGAACTTTTCTTGGACATGAGGATCGACTGCCTTTGAGTCTCTCGTCACACTATACCTCCCCGGGCATCCTGGGAGCATGCGAGAAGGGACCTTCGACGCAAACAGTTAGCTAGCCCCTCCGAGTTGACCCCAGAACCACGGGTCGAAACGGTCCAAGAGATTCTGAGGTGACCGTGATGGCCTCGCCATTTGCCCGCAAAGCTCTACGCCCGTAGGAGCACAGGAGATCTGTCCATTCTCGCGACTTTGAGCCGGCGGCATCTGCGCCTTGATGGCCACGGTGTCGGATGGCGATGAGGAACCCCTTTGTCGGGCCTTGAACATAAGCCCTGCTTCTGGTCAACTTCGAGACCCATGGTTGGCCGCGAGGGAGGTTTCTGACGTGCCGGGTCCTCCGGCGGCAACGTGGTGCGATCTTGTCGTCGGGGTGGACCTGCATGTCGTAATGGTCCCGACGCCCGGCGGGCCGGTGCCGGTGCCTATGCCGCATCCGTACTTGGGGCTCGTGGGCGATCCGGTGGGCGCGGCGGTCGGCGCCTTCACCTCGACCCTGATTTCCGTTTGTACGGGTGCCCCGCCTTCGCCACCAAAGGGAATTACCCTCATCAACGGCCTGCCGGCGGCCACGACCAACGACACGGCCCGCAACCTGAGGCTGCTGCCCCATCTGCCCATCCCGCCGGGGGCGCTCTTCCAGAAACAGCCGGATGGGTCGGCGAGCCTGCCGCTCGGTTCGCAAACGGTCGTCTATGGCGGCGGCAGCGTCGTTCGCTTGGGGGAGATCGCTCGCTCGTGCGCGGATCCGGTGCCTCTGCCCACCTCCGCGGTGGTGACGGTCCCGAAAGGCCTGCCGGTTCTGGTCGGCGGGCCGCCATCGTTCAATGCTGAGCAGGCTATCGGTGGCTTCGTCTTTGGCAAGCTGGTCCGAACCGGATTCGGGGCCGCCAGCAAGGTCTTCAAGCTCGTGGCACGTCTGGGCGCAGCCCGTCTGCGCAATTTCATTCCCAAGGCTAGGTGCTTTTTCACCGGACACCCCGTGGACATATCCACGGGCCGGGTGATGACCGACGCAGTCGACTTTGAGATGCCCGGACCCATTCCGCTGGTCTTCGAGCGCAACTACTCGTCGGGCTGGTCGCGACGCCAAAGTCCGCTCGGATATGGCTGGAGCCATTCCCTCGACCGCGCACTTTGGGTCGAGCGATCGGGTGTTGTCTGCCGCTTGGCCGACGGACGCGAAATCGTCTTCGACACGTCTGCCTTCCGCCACGGATTCCTTCCGATCAAGCAGTCAATCTTCGATCCCATCACCGGCTACACCCTGACACGCCTGGCACGTGAGAAGTGGCGACTCGTCGACGAAGACGGAATGATCGATGAGTTCGAACGGATTCCGGGCGAGACAGATCCGCCAGAGATCGGGCAAGGTCTGGCCCGCGTTGTTTGCACGCGGGGACGCAGCGAACACAACAAGATCAACTACCAGTACCAGCTCGCAGACGACGTCGCCAGGCTCTCGGCCGTCGTCGATAGCGGCGGTCGGACGATTCGCTTTGGCTACGACCCGGCCGGGTGCTTGACCAAAGTGTTCCTTCCCCACCCAGACGTCGATGACGAATGGGTTCTTCACGCCGCCTACGAATATTCCGAGGCTGGCGACCTGATCGCCGCCACTGACGCCGAGGGCGCCACGACCCGCTACATCTACGACCGTCGTTCGCACCTGATGGTCCAAGAGACCGACCGGAACGGCCTGTCTTTCTATTGGATGTACGACGGTCGTGGGAGCAGCGCGCGCTGCGTGCGTACCTGGGGTGACGGCGCCATCTTCAACCAGAAGCTCCTCTACAACCTTGAGGCCCGCATCACCTTCGTCGTCGATTCCGACGGGAACAAGACCAAGTACACCGCGAACGAGCTGGGCCTCATCACCGAGATCGAAGACGCCCTGGGCGGCAAGCGCACCTTCACCTTCGACAGCAACCTGAAACTGGCCTCCGAGACCGATGCCCTTGGCAACCGAACCGTTCACTCGCACGACCACCGCGGGCGTCGGTACGCCACGAAGCTGCCCAACGGTGCGAGGCGGATTTGGAAGTACAGCGACGAAGAGCATCCGGAGCTGGTCACGCTCTTCAGAAATGAGCGCGGCGGCGTTTGGCGTCCGCTCTACAGCGCCCAGGGGCAGCTTCGTGTGGTCCGCAGCCCGTTTCCCGACGAAGCTCAGCGCTTTGAATGGCGCGAGGGATTGCTGGCGATCGAATACCAAGGTACGCGGCGGATCGAATACCAGTACGACGAGCACAAGAACCTGGTGTCCACGGTATCGGCAGGAGCGGTCTTCGAACGCGTCTATGATCGGCAGGGCCGGCTCATCCGCGCGGTTTCGCAGCACGGCTCACGCGAGTTCAGGTACGACAAGGTCGGTCGGGTCGTGCAGGTCACGGAGCCCGATGGGAATGTTCGCCAGCTGAATCGAGACCCGGAGGGCAATGTCCTCGAAGTCCGAGACGGCGTAGGCAGCCGGCGGTTTTCCTATGCAGGCATGGGTTGGCTAGCCTCGGTCGAGGAAGACGGCGCCAAGGTGACCTTCGCCTACGAACCAGAGGGCGAACTGCGCGAGATTCAGAATGAGAAACGCCACCCGTACGCCTTCTGGTACGACCCCTGCCGTCGCACAAACCGCGTTCGCGGGTTTGACCGTCGTTACATCGACTACAAGCGCGACAAGGCCGGGCAAGTTGTCGAAATCAAGCGCGCGGGGACCAAGACGACCATCGCCTATGATGAAGTCGGTAACATCACCGGCCACGTCTACGCCGACGGAACCTCGGACAAATTCGTCTACGGCCCCGACGGACTGCTCGATGGGGCGGAGAACTCGACAATTGCGCTCAGGTTCGAGCGCGATGTCATCGGCCGGGTGACGAAGGAATTCCAGGGCGAGCAGTGGGTATCCACCGCGTACGCCGCAGGAAACCTCGTTCGCGTGGAATCATCTCTCGGTGCAGCCATGCGAGTCACCCGCGACGATGCCGGCAACCCGCAAAGTATTTCGCTCGGACCGGTGTATTCGCCCAGGCAGATCGACTTCACTCACGACCCAGAAGGGTTTGAGGTCGAGCGACGTCTGCCTGGTGATGTGACCGCTCACTGGGACTATGATCAAGTGGGCAGGCCAGGAGCTCTACGTGTACGCCGGGGGCAATCGGCCGAGTGGGCGCAAGAATATGTCTGGAACCTGGACGAGCGGCTTTCCGCGCTCGTGGATTCGCATTTCGGCAAATCCGAATTCGTTCACGATGGACGCGGGCGGTTGGTGGCCGGTCGTTTCGACGGGCAGCCCCAGATCCGATCCTTGGACGCCGTCGGCAATGTCTACAAGACAACTGACCAGCGTGACCGCTCGTTCGCCTCCGGCGGTGTGATTAGGAACGACGGAGACGTGACCTTCGCTTTCGACGGCCTCGGCAACATGGTCGCTCGGCACGAGCCCGGCGGGGCATGGGCTTACGCCTGGGACGGCGCCGGCATGCTCGCCGAAGTGGTCCGCCCCGACGGCAAGAAGGTCGCCATGACCTACGATCCGCTTGGAAGGCGCGTCTCGAAGTCGATGGATGGAGTTGAAACCAGGTGGGTGTGGTCAGGGAACACGGTTCTTCACGAAACGAAGACAGACCATACTGACGTTACCTGGTATCACGAGCCGGATAGCTATGCGCCGCTGGCGAAAGCAGTTGGTGACCAGACTTTCTTCGTTGTCCCGGACCACCTTGGAACGCCAACCGCGATGTACGACGGGACCGGCAAGCTCGCTTGGCGGATGCAGCTCGACCTTTTCGGTGTTCCGAAGGAAGGAAGGTTCGAGGACGGCGATGTCTGTCATTGGCGCTGGCCAGGCCAGTACGAAGACCGCGAGATTGGTCTCTATTACAACCGCTTCCGCTACTACGACCCGACACTGGGGCAGTACATCAGCCAGGATCCGATAGGGCTGGATGGCGGAATCGCCGCCTATGCCTACGTTCGCGACCCTGGTCAATGCAGTGATCCGTTGGCCTTGAGCTGCCAACGTTTGAAGACCCATGTCTTTTGGTCAGGAGCAGGAAATCCCCAAGTAAGACAGGAAGCGGAGAAGTGGTCGAGAACGAACAGAGCTACTACCTTGGAAATGACTGGGCGCGGATCGCACCTCGAACATCATACGCAAACAGTAGATTGGCTAGAGTCCGGGCCGGCCTGGAAGAAAGCATCGCAGCATTTCGCCAAGCGGGCGGCGGAAGGTGGGAAGGAGGTTCATGTCTTTGTTAACCAGCAAGGCGTTGCATCAACGAGCGTCTGGAAGACTATCGAGGAACCGATCTTGAATGCTTACCCGAACCTCACCATTATTGTCCATCCAGTCTAGGGCACTCCCATGGCAAGATACGTCGTCGTTGAAGATGGTCCTGATGAACGCGCGAAGGCATCCTTCGATCGCACGCGATGGACAAATGACCGCGTGAGTGAACTTGCGGACGGCTTCACCCTCCGCCCCCGCGGTAGAGAAGGATCCCTGTACTACAAGGAAGACGGCAATATCCTCGAATTGGGTTTTGAGCTTGCGGGCGATAAAGACCGCAGCATTTTGATTAGCAGGACTGGCCTAAGGCGGTGGATCAAATCCGACCAAGATCCTCTCAGCTTGGAAGATCAACAACGCCTAGAGGCACTGGCCGTGGAATGGCTGCGGAACATGGGACTGTCTGGCAAGTTTCTCTCGCCTGAGACCGACCTCGTGCGGGACTGGTAGTGATCGGCGAGGAAGATATTGCTTCAATACCTCCTCAGGATTCGCTCGATAACAGTCCTTGGGCCGAGGCCAAGACGTGACCCGCGACGAACTTGCCCAAGCCCTTTCGGCAGCCGGTGTAAACGAACGAGAATTCGACCTGAACGGCAGCGCATCGATCGACGATGCTTGGATTCTCGAAGACGATCACGGTATTTGACATGTCTACTACCAGGAGCGTGGAAAGAGATACGACGAGCGGCATTTCCTTTCGGAAAACGAGGCGTGTCTATTCGTGCTGAGCAAATTGGCCGCGGACGCATCACATGGGTAGGAATGAGCGATCGATTTGCCGTTCAGCTGCAAGCGCCGCCGAGTCGGCGCCCCGATTCTACACGATGTCCTTGCGGCGGGATTGTCAGCTGCAACGGCTTTATGCCCGCGCCCCGCAATGCCCAGCCTACCCGCGAAAGAGCGGAATGGATTCCCCGCTGGCACGGCGTTCGTCCAGACGATCAGCAAGCGACGTTGTTACCATCCCAGCCAGAGCCCGGACGGCGTGCGCCCAGCATGTCCACTGGTCGGAGCATGGATGGGTGCGATGCTCATCGTGTGTGCGTCCCCGCTTTGGATGGATAACGGAGTTGCGAAATGTGACCAGAGCTTGCAGGCCGCAGCCGATGTCCTCCACGATGGCGCAGCCAAAAACTGCCTCGATGTAGCGCAGTGCCTGACCTTTGCGCCTTGTGCTGGGAAGCATCCGCTGTGCGATCTTTGCTCTCGCCATAATGGGAGAGTCCCTCTCAATCTCGGCATCCGGGAACGCCTTCTGAACTCGCTGGATAGCTTGTTCATCGATCGCGATCTCCGAGAGTCCGCTGAGAAAGCCTTCGAGTGCGTTGCACCAGGCCGTGGCGGCCATGGCGACAACTGTCCATTGTGGTCGCTGGTGCCCCGCCGGATCCGCAGCCCAGATCCGCAGCCGGTCTTCGGGGGATAGACCTCCTTCAGGCCAAGGATCTGGCTTCGTTGGTGGCTGCCTGCCGAGGGTATCGATCGCCCAGAGGGCGGCAAGTGTGACTGCAAATACGTCATCGCCAGTGTCTATCAGGGCTTTGTGTTGCCAGAGATCATCGCCTGGAATTCTGGAATGAAGACCGTCGAGGACGTCTCCCTGTGAAGTCACGATGCTCGCCAGTCGCTCGGCAAGAGTGGCCCAAGTGCATGTGCCACCGCCGCTTGGTATTGAATGCATGGTTGTTCCAACGATTCTAGCCCCGTCGGGCAAATCAAGGCCTCTGCATCTTTGCCCGTGCCAGAGAGCGACCGCGGAGTGCGGCCTCTTCATTGGGGGACAGCTTCAATGCCTGCTGATACTGGATCAGCGCCTTGTCGTAGGTCCCCCTCATCAAGTAGATGTCACCGAGGAGAACGCGGGCCTCGATGTTGTCGCCATCGGACTCGACCACACGCTCGGCGACCGTGATGGCCTGGGACAAATCCCGCCGGTGATAGAGCGCCCTGGCCTCCTCCAGCAGGCGGGCCGGGGCTGGTCGGATCGCGCGACGTGGTGATGGTGCTACCGTCACGGGGGACGGCGCAGTTTGGGCCACCGGCGCAGGACGTAGGGTGGGATTCGCATCAAGCAACGGAATGGTCGGGTTCGGAGGAGGGGTGACGGGCGACGAAATGGTCTTGGCTTCGTGTCTGTCGGTCGCTGGCGTGCGCAAGGCGAACCATGCCCCCATCACGACCAGAAGGAGGGCAATTCCTCCCAAGGGCAGGAGCCGACGGCGTCGGGGTTCTCGCGGAGGGGCGCTATCCTGCACCGTCCGCTGGCTCTCGGACGGAAGCTCGGAAAGCGGGGCGATGCTCACGGGGGCTATTTCCTTCGCCCGTGCGACCAAGCGCTTCTCCTCATCCGCTTCCCGTTGGATATCCTCACCGAACAACTCGGCCATGAAGGTTTGCAGGGCGGTTGCTTCGTATTCCGCGCTCATGTTCGGGGTGAGTAGCGCGATGACTTCCTGTGCGCTCTGGAACCGTTCCGCCGGGTCGTCGGTCAGGCACCCCATGACCAGTTGATCGAGCGACGGATGCAGCATCGGCACCAGCTGCGAGGGCATCGGGATGTCAGGGATATTGCCGGCGGCGTCGGGCTTTCGAACCAACGCGCGCGCAGTTACCATCTCCCACAGGATCACGCCGGCAGAATAGAGATCGCTTCTCGCATCGACCGGTCGGCCGAGCTTCTGTTCCGGCGAGACGTATCGTCGCTGCCCGAAGTCTTCGCTGCCCACCATCGTTTCGGAGAGGCGGTCCCGCCACTTGGCGAGGCCGAGATCGATGATCTTGATGCCGCCGTCGTAGGAAACGAGGATGTTGCTAGGGGCGACATCGCGGTGGACCAGGTTGAGCCCCTCGACTCCATGCATGTACGAGAGCCCGCGCAGGATCTCCTTGATGATGAAGAAGGCGAACCCTAGCGGAAAGTATTTCTTCCGTTCCCCGCAACGGACGAAGACCTCGTTCAGGTTCTTGCCACGCAGGTATTCCATCGTGAGGTAGGGCGTCTTGTCCTCGGTGCCCGCTTCGCTCACGTAGACCAGGTTGGGGTGGGATAGCTGGGTAGCAAGCGTGGCCTCATCGAGAAAACGGCGAACCAAGCCGGGATCTGCCAGGTCGGGAAGCAAGGTCTTCACCGCGCAGACCCGGCCGCCAACCAGGGCAAGAAAGATTCTACCCATTCCGCCGCGGGCGAGCTCCTTGAGCAGGATATGTCGCGAACCGAACGGCCGCGGGAATACTGGTGAGCGGCTCAAGGTTTCCATGCGCCCTAGAAGGTTCCGAGCAGGTTGAACCCGCCCGGTGTCGGAACGAGCGCGACGCGGACGGGCCGCACGCGCTCTGGGGTTCGCTCAAAAATGGCAAGGGTATCCAGGATGAGGACAATGCTTCCCGCACCAATGGTTCCCGCGCCGTAAGCCCATTTGCCTTCTGAGCCATTGTGTTGGTTGTCGTGAACGAGCGTCACGCCGCCGGCAATGGCTCCGGCGGCGGCCAGAGCAGAACTCACAAGCAGGACAGGTTTGACCAATTGAGGATCAGAGCGGTGAGTGACGCCCATGAGGAGCGCCACACCGCCCATGGTGAGTCCCGTGATCCCGGTGATTCCCACGCTGGCTTCGAGCGCCTTGCTCGGTCCGCACAATGACGTACCGGTGCAGGAGTGATTCGTCTGCAAGATCAGCGCGAGATCGCCAAGTGCGAGAGCGCCGGCCACCGTGCTGAGCCATGGAAGCGACTGGTAGAAGAATGCGTTGGAAGACACCCTGGCTGGCGAAGGTGCTGCCGCTGCCGCTGTCTGGGGTGCGGGGGTAGGCGCAGAGACCGTGGGGGCTGGAGGGATAGGGGCTGCAACTGCGAATTCCAACCTGACCGCCTGGTTGCCTTTCCCCAGAACCTCCACCTTTTTCACGATGGCTTGGTGGCCAGGCAAACGCCCCTGGACCACTGCCGGACCTTCTACTCGTCTTATCTTGGCTGGAAGCGGCAGCCTCCCGACGACGATCCCATCGACGGCGACCTCCGCGCCCGGTGTCCCGGTCACGATCAGCCAGCCCAAGTGAGAGCGGACTTCCGTCAACTGCTCTTCGATGGGCTGCCGGTTGTGCTTCACCCAGTTGTCGGTGTCCGCGCTTAGACCTTCGACGATGTGCTTCTCCGCATCCATCCAAAGTTTGAGCGCAGACTCGGCCAAGCCGATTTGCACGATTGCTTCTGGACTAGGCGAAAGGGCATTGGCCGTCCGGAACTCCTCCAGGGCCTCCTTGTTCTTGTCACGCGACAGAAGCTGCACGCCACGATTCAAGTGCCGATCGGCCGAGTCGGCAGCCATCGCCAAGGTTGGCAACGTCGCCATGGCTGTCAGGATGAACAAGGTGCCGAACCAAGATTTCATGACTTGCGTTGCTTGAGCCATCAAGGTCTCAGAAGTGGAACGCCACTACGGTTGCGCGGAACCTGTCGGACCGGACTTTCATCCTGCGCTCTTCCGGCGCGATCCTGCCGCGACGATTCCGTACCCGCACGCCGCCGGGATGACGCCACGGCGGGCTTGGCCTTCGGCTGAGGAGCGGCGACCGGCGGGACCGCGGCTGGCGGCGGCGTTTCGATTGCCGCCTTTGGCTGAGTCGGTGCGGGGAGCGCCTGTTTCGGGCTCTCTGCCAGCGCTGGCATCGTGACCGTGTCACTCGGTACAAGCGGAGGCTGTGCCATTGGCTGGGAAGTCGGTACAGCGTCGACCGCCGGCCGACGAACAACCTTCATGACAAGCAACAAGGCGACTGCACCTATCAGCCCGCCAAGGATGACTGGCAGAACCCAGCGTCGGATACCCTCCGGTTCCGCCGACGTCGGTCGTTCTTCTCTTCCCTCGGAGTCGTGCGCCCCGGCCGCGCGGCGACGGCGGGAAGATTCAGAGGGCGAGACAACCGCAGGCGGCTGGGGCTCCCGACGGAAGGGCGACTTGGGAATCCCTGGGGCCTCTCCCTGTGGAAGCAACTCGGTCTTGGGTTGTTGAGGTACCTCGTACTTCGACAGGCTGATCGGCGCGGCGGTGAAGCTGCTGGACTCCAATGGATCGCCTGTAGACTTCATATAGAAGTCCTTCCAGATTTGCCGCCGTTTCAGCGACCCGTGCGGCACCAGCGCGCACCCCAGCTCGTGGACCGTTTGAAACCGGTTGTTCGGATTTTTTGCGAGCGCCTTCATGATCACCGCTTCGAACTCCGCGCTCAAATCCGGGCGCAGCGACTTCGGCCGCGGATAGTCCGCCTCCGCGATACTGCGCAGGATTTCGTACAGGCTCTCGCCCTCGTGGCATTGGCGGCCGGTAACACATTCATAGAGGATCGTTCCCAGCGCGTAGACGTCGCAGCGGGCATCCACGGGGCGTCCTTCGGCCTGCTCAGGGGACAGGTGGTTGGGCGTGCCGATGAGCGAAAAGCGCTGGGTCAGTTTGGTGTCGCCTGGCATGCGAAGTTTCGAAATGCCGAAATCCAAGACCTTCGGGACGGTATCTCCCATGTCGTTGCGACTCAGGAAGATGTTCCCCGGCTTCAGATCGCGGTGAATGATGCCGAGTTGATGGGCCGCGCTCACCCCGGCGCAGACCGCAAGCATGATGTCGGCGGTACGCTCGATCGAGAGTTTGCGCCTGGCGATGAGGGCGGACAGATCTTCGCCCACAAGCAGCTCCAGGACGAGGTAGCTGATTCCTCGATCGCGGCCGAAGTCGACCATGCTGACAACGTGCGGATGTTCGACGCGGGAAGCGGCCTCCGCTTCCCGAAGGAAGCGACTCTCGGCCTCCGGATGGCCGACAACCTCGGAGGACAGCACCTTCATAGCGAAGCGCTTGGCCGAAGCGCGAACATGCGAGACCTTGTAGACCGTGCCCATGCCTCCGCGGCCAATCAAACTTTCCACGCGGTAGTGGGCCACGATGTCGCCCGGATTGAGCGGGACCGGCGTTTCCGCCTCGTGCATCTGGTCGTCCGGTATCGGGGGCGTTTCAGGCGGAGCAGGTTCCGGCACGGGCATGCGCTCGGTCATCATCGGCTGCTCGCCCGGATCGGGCATCGGATATAGCGGAATCGGCGCGGCGGACACTGGCGGCCGGACAACTGCGGGAGGCTGGACTTGTGGCCGGGCTGGTATGGAGCCGACATGCACCGCGGTCGGCTCGAAAACCAGCGACGACCTGATGCGAGGAGGATCGAACGGATTGATACCTTCTGAACCTCGTGCTGACTCATCCCTCGAAAAAGTTAGCCGAAGACGGCCGCCCACTACGATATCGCTCGTCTCCAAGACCTTCACGGCGACATCGGCCGGGATGGGCTCGCCGTCCACGATGGTGCCGTTCCTGGAATCGAGGTCGCGGTACGTAATCTTGCCGTCGTCAAAGGCGATCTCGGCCTGGACCTTCGAGACCGACGGTCGAGCAAAGGCGATGTCGCAGGTCTCGGCATCGCGGCCCAGCACCACCGGTGAGCGCTTCAAGACATAGGTCCACTTGGCCCCGCCTTGAGGCTCTTCCACGATCATGACCAGGGGCCGGTTCACGTCATGTTTCCTCGGTGGAAGCTTGATGGACCGTGAGTCGCACGCCTTTCATTGGGGTTGCGATTGCACTCCGCAGGTCGCGCTGGTGGCCGCGCAGGCGGTGATGCCGCATGAAGTGCTTATCTGATCGATTGCCTTGGTTGAACCATTCACGTTTCCGGTGGCAAGCACGCTGGTGCTCGCGGCGATGATCCCAGAACACACGAGCCCGACTTGGCCGTTGCTTTGGATGGTCACGTTGCTTAGCGTCGTTGGGCCGCCCGTGGGAGGATTGTCTGCCAGCACTCCACCCCATGAAAATCCGCCAAGACTCCCCGAACCATTATTGTTGACCGTGGTGTTCTTGATGTCGAATGCGGCGCCGTTAAGCAAGATGCCGCCGCCGGGGTTGCTGACGACAGCGCAAGTATCGAGGTGGAGAGTCGTGCCCGCTGTAGCGTTGATTCCCATGCCGCTTGCCGGGCTGGCGATTCCCTGGATCGTAAGGTTGCGCAGATAGACTTCGCCGGCCGTTATCGTAATGGCGTCGCCACCGGCAGAAGGGATGATCTTTGCGGCGTTCTTGCCAACGATGATTAGGGGAGAAGAAACAGAAACGCTCGTAGACCCTGCGGCCAGGCTGCCCCGAATCACAATAACGGGCTTTGAACCCGACTTGGCAAGACTGACGCCGATTTGAAGACTGCATACAGGCGCCGACGCGGTTCCAGCATTCGTCTCACTGCAAATGGCAGCCCCCAAAGTTCCGACGTACACCGCATCTGAGTCGATCGCGCAATGGCCGTCCGCCATGCAGACGCCGGGGCCGCCAGCGGGGCATTCGCTGTCTGACGAGCAGGCGCGGCAGGTGTTGGTAGCTGTCGCACAGATCGGTGCGATACCAGAACAGGTGGTGTTGTCGGTGCATTGCACGCACGATCCGCTGCTGGCGCAAGCCGTGCGGCCCGTGAATCCCGCGCATTCACTCGCCACCGAACAACCGCGGCAGGTATTCGTTGCGGTAGCGCAGATCGGCGTGGTGGCCGTGCAGGTCGTGTTCGTCAGGCACTGGACGCACTTATTGCTGGCGGTGTTGCAGACGGCGGTGGTGCCGGTGCATTTGCTGCTGTTCGTGGCCGTGCATTGCACGCAGGCGCCGCCTGCCGCGCACGCGACGCGGGCCGGGTCGTTCAGGCCGGCGCAGTCCGGATCCGTCGCACACGCCTGGCATTTCTCGTTGGTCCCGCAGATAGGCGTGGCGCCGGTGCAGTTGGCCGAGGTCATGCACTGGACGCAGGTGTTTGTCGTGGTGTCGCAAGCCGGGGTGGTGCCGATGCACGACGTGCTCGCCGTCGTCGCCATGCACTGCACGCACTGTCCGTCCGAACGACATGCAGCCAGAGCCGGATTCTTCGTCTGGCACTGCAAATCCGTCGCGCAGACGACGCAGGTGTTCTTGGTCGTGTCGCAGATCGGAGCAGCGGGCGCGGTGCAATGGCTGCTGGCCAAGCAGCCGACACACCTCCCGGTCAGCGAATCGCAGACGCCGGTCGGCGCTGCACAGGAGTTCGCGCCTCCGTCCAGGCCAGACTGACAGCCAACACAAACGCCAGCCACGCAGAACGCTTTCGACGGATCCAGGCAGTCACCGTTGATCCCACAGGTTCCCGCGGCATCGGGCACGCGGGTATCGACTGCCGTATCCGGAACTCGCTGGTCCATGGGGGCATCAATGACTGTCCCGGCTTCAGATTGAGCACCGCCCGACGCATCGACTGCCGCACCACCGGTTCCACCGGATCCCGCGGTTCCACCAGTTCCGACCGTTCCGCCCTGTGGCTGCGCCGAATCGATACCCCCGGCGGGCTCGCAGTAGTAGGTAGTCAGGTTACAAACCTTCGACGAGCATTCGTCGTTGGTCCGGCAAGTGGTGGGATCGTCCTTGGTGGGGACGATACACGCCGCGATTTGTAGAGCGATAAACGCAAATGGTAGGAAAGTTTTCAAAACTCACCTCCGACGAGGAACCCGTGTGAGGTCAAGGCCACGGTGGTGGGATGCGATGAGGCCGGGAAAAGCAGGATGTAGCCGCCGACCAGCGCACTGGCCAACCCGACGCCACCAAGGATGTAGCCGCCGGGCTTTCCGTCATAACGCTTAAAACAACGGTTCCCGGCAGCTGTGTCTTGGCAGTCGGTCTGCTTGCCGTCATAGAGGAAGAAGGCGACGCTGGTGCCCAAGAGAGCGACCCCGCCCCCAAGCGCGGCCCAACCGGCGATCCGCAAAGCGGAGGAATGCGGCGGTGTCGCTTCATCTGCGGGCGGACTGATAAGGTTCGTGGGCTGAGGCGCGTTCGGATCACCGGCGGCTGGTGGAATAGTGTTTGTGGGCGCGGCAGCGACCGGTGCCGGCTGGGTCCCGGTGTCTCGCACAACCAGCTTGATGCCCTTGCGTCCCAGCTCGCGCGCGACCTGGTCGATCTTGTTCGCCACCGGCGGGCAGTCGGGCGCGAGGTCGACACATTCCTGGTCTTCGCGTGCCAGGGGTTTGCCGGGGTTCGCGGCGTCGAACAGGCTCAAGTTGTACGTGAACTTGTTCTTGCCCATCTTCACCGCGGCCCGGACCAAGTATGGGGCCTTCGTCAGTCGGGCGCTCTCGGCCGTACATGCCTCGCTCACGCAGTCCCGAAGGTCTTTGCGATCCCCGATCGTGCGCGTGGTTTCTGAGATGCTCAGAACCTCCCAACCTGCCAGCTCTAGGCCTCTGGCCAGACCAGACTCGATGCCTTCACGGTCGTCGGTCACCGCAGGCGGCAACTTGACGGAGATGACCGCCACCTGGGGTCCCTTACCGCCTGGGACAACATCGGGGTGGGCGAGCTCATCGAGAATCATGACGGCTTCGCGGCCGGCAAGTTCTCCGGCCAGTGCCATCTTCGAAGCCACCTCTTTGGCCGCGCATTCGTCGCGCTCCTTGGTCATGGGTTTTCCGGCATTCGCGGCGTCGAAGAGCTTCAGGCTGATCGTGTACTTTCGTCTGTTCTCGATCGCCTCAGCCCAAACCAGATAGTACGCCTTCGTGACGCGCGCGAGCTGAACCGCGCACACCTCGCCGGTACATTGCAGGAGGGTCTTGTTGTCCCCGACGAGATGCGTTGTTTCGGCCAGACTGAGAACCTTCCACCCGGCTGCTTCGAGGCCTTTGGCGACGCTGGACTCAATGGCTGCCCGGTCGCCAGCAAGGGCCGGCGGTGTCTTGACCGAGACCACGGCTACGACAGGTTTGGCGTCGTCCTTCTTGCCTTGGGCCATCGCCGAGCACGGTGCCGCAAGGAACGCGATCACGCCGAACAGGAACGGCCAGGAATCCAAGGAACGCCTCAAGCTGAGCATGACGGTGCCGCATTCTTCCTAGCCATCCGTCTGCGAGTCAAGGACAAGGGGTCTTTGTGTCTTTGGGGCAGTGGCGCTTTCCCGCCCGGAGACCGTTGCCCACGCCATGAGGGCGGTAATGACGCGACTTACGGTGTCCCGGCGGCGAGGCGCTTCGCCAGTTCTTCCATCTCCAGCGCCCGGCGGTCCTGCTTCTGGCCGCGCAAGATCGCCGCCAGAGCCTCGGCGCAATGCGGAGCGGAAGTGTGTTTCGCCTCCGCGGGAGATATTGCCATCGCGGTTTTGAGCGCCTCGTCGAGGAGTTCAGCTGCCTTCGCCGGGTTGCCATTCTCAAGCATGAAGTCGGCGCCCATGCGCAGGGCCTCGATGCTCAAGGCCGGAGCCGAAGTCGCGGCTTTGTCGGCCGCACGCCGCAGCGCTTGGCCAGCCAGCTCGAACTCGCCCACGAGCTTTGCCAGTGGCGCAAGGACGATGTCGATCTTCGCGCCAGAGGCAGCCAGCCCGGTCTCGTATGCGCGCGCGGACGCACGCTGGAAGATGGCCACCGCCGAGCGAAGCGACGCCTTCTCTCCACCGGCCGCTTGGACCACGTAGGTTGCGAGCAGCAACTCCATCTCCACGGCCAGGGGCATGTTTCGAATGGAAAGGCACTGCTGGAACGCGAGATTCTGCAACCTCACAGCTTCCTTTGCGTCGCCGTCTCGCACGGCCCGGAGTGCCTGCAAGAACAGACGGTTCACTTGTTTTGCGGGGGCCGTGGCCGCGGGGTCGGGTTTGGGCGGATCGGTGGGATGTGCCGGCGGTGCGACCGCTGGCACGGCGGCCCCAGCGGCTGCCGGCCCGACCGCATCGTCGCGCGCTTCGGTCATCGAGGAGAGCAGATCCTCGATTTCTTCCCGTTGGCGGACGGGGTCGATTCTGCATTCGACGTGGAGGGCGGTTTCCTTGCCGAGCCGACTGACAAACTCGCTGCCGATCGCCGTGCCGGTTTCCATCCAACCCCAGCGGACGCCGCCAAGCGATGGCGTTCGATTGAGTATCTCGTCGAGAAAGGCCAACCAACGGTCGGGTTCCTGGATGGAGGCCGTGGAAAAAATAATCGTGAGGCCGTTGGTCGCGGCCGGCGGTTTGCCGAGGATTTCGGATGCGGCTCTGACGACGGCCGCGAAGTGGATGAGCGGCTCACCCTCGGCCGGCGGAACGATCTCTTCGAGCTTGACGTTCCACTTCGCGTACACCGCGCGGACATCGGCATACTCGGCAACGATCCTGTCGCACCACGCGTTCCAGCGCTCAGCCTGCGAATCGGTCACGTCTTCGAGGACGAAGACGGCGCGCCGGTTGTCGGGGCTCCACTGCATCGCCCGGAGCACGTCCAGCGCCGGCCCGTGCAGCGCTGGATCCACGGTCACATGAAGCAGGCGCAGCGACTCCTCGCGCGCGAAGAAGTCCACTTCCTGGCGAAGGTTCTCAAGAGGAATAAGCAGGTGGTCCAAGGTCGAGAGCGGATCAGTTCTGGGTGATCAGAGGGGCGGTCATCTGGTGCAGGCCGGTTGCCGAACTGGTGATGTTGTTGCCCGAAGTGGTTATCCCGGTCGCGTCCACCTTGATGGTGTTTCCGCCGACGGCGATGGTGGCTTCCTTCTCGGCTGAGATCTCCGCCCTGCCATCGGCGAAAGTTGCCGATGCGCCCTCGGCGATGAGCTTCAACTCCTTGTCGGTCTCGATGGTCACGTTGCCGTCGTCGTCGATGTGCACCCTGGCGCCTGCGTGGGTAATCCTCAACCATCCTTGAGTCTTGAGGTCGACATTGCCGTCGGCGTATTCGAGCCTCGTGCCGCCCTGCTTGAGCACCTTCTTGCCCACAGTTGTTTCGTCGGTGCCCTTGACCGCGGTTTCGCGGTCCGAGCTGAATGTGAGGGTCGCTTTCTTCGAGACGTCGGTATTGCTCTCCCCGGTGATGATGAGAGCACGGTTCAGGTCGACGGTCGTGGTTTCGGAACCGTGAACGGTCTTTCTATCGTCCTTCTTGACCGTGGTGGTGCGCTTGCCGTGGACCGTCGTGGTCTCATCGGCGCCGACCGCGATGGTGCGATTCACGTCGACCGTGAGCGACTGGTCATGCTTCACGTGCGTGGACATGTCCCGCTCGGCTTGCATGTGCAGCTCTTCTTTGCCCTTCTTGTCCTCGAAACGGATCTCGTTGAAGTTCGTGGCGTCACCGGCCTTCGTGCTCCGACTCTTGATGCCGGTCTGGGTCTGGTTGGCTGGCAGGTCATAGGGCGGCATGTTGTCCGCGTTGTAGAGCCGGCCCGTGATGAGGGGACGATCGGGATCGCCGTCAAGGAAGCTGACTACCACCTCGTCGCCAATTCGCGGCACGTTGATGCCGCCGAAACGACCGCCGGCCCACACCTGGGCGACGCGGACCCAGCAGGAGCTGTTCTCGTCCCTCTTGCCGTCGCGGTCCCAGTGAAACCGCACCTTCACTCGGCCGTACTTGTCGGTCCAGATCTCCTCTCCGGACTTGCCAACGACCGTCGCTGTCTGCGGTCCAAGGATGGTGGGCTTGGACTCGCTTCTTTGCATCCGGAATGGATGCTGGCTATCGATTGCGGTCAACGTGCAGTGAAAGACTTCTTCTTGGTTGGGTTGGGCCTGGGACTCGTAGTTCGAGCCCTGGATGTCGAAGTTCATGGAGACGACTAGGTACTCGCGGAAATCGTCGGGCGGTAATGTCAACTCGACGGATGCTCCGGTCATGGCTGCGACCGCTGTCACGGCCGATTTGAATTCGGGGTACTGCCACGGCGGGACCAGATTGAAGATGGAGCCGGCCGCAAGCCCGCGAACGCTCCCGCCGCCGGTCCTGACATCCTGGAGGGCGTTGATCTCTTCGAGGCGCAACTTCGCGAGAGCCTCACCGTCCGCTTGGTCGACGTACTTGCCAGGGTATTCGTAGACTTCGAGGTCGGCTTTGTCGTGATCGTTGGGATCGGTCCGTTTGCTTAGAAGGTCAGCCTTCGGCTTCTCGAAGTTGAAGTCCTCCAAGACGACAGATCCTGATCTGATTTCCTGCTGCGCGTGCCAGTCGTCGAGGCGCTCGACAAGGTCGAATCCTTCGTTTTGCCTGGTGTCGAAAAGCACCTGTTCATAGCCGGGTACCTTCTTGTACGCACTGAAGGAGTCGGCCAGCACGAGGACGTGTTTGATGGCTTCGTGCCTGAAAAAGTAAAACATCCCCGCCTGAGCCATGAGCCTGCTCACGAAGTCCAGATCGGTTTCGTGGTACTGGACGACGAATTCATGCCGCGCATACGGCTCCACCAGGTGTTCCTCGAAGTCGGTCAAGCCGTGTTTGCGAAACACCTCCTTGATGATTTCGGGGGCGGTCTTGTTCTGGAAAATGCGGCAGTCCTTGGCGCGACTCAGAAGCCAGAGCCAGGGACGCACGCTTGCGGTGTAGACGTGAAAATTGCGGTGTCGTCCTTGGCGGGCCAGGCGCGCGACGTATCCGTGGAAATACCGCTGTCCTCCGTTCGGCAGAAGCGAACTCGATGGAAGATCTAATTCGATCGAGATAGGCTTTCCAAGCAAGTCCGGAGGAGACAACGCCCCGTCGGTGCTGAAGAAGGTCACATCGTACAGGAACGGCTTGCCGATCTCTTCGGCGCCGTGCAGGTGATAGAAAAGCAGGTCTTCGCGCGCGGGGCTCTTGAAGCGAGCTTGGGTGTTGGATGGAAGCGCCATGATTTCTCCTAGTCTATCTCTCTGACTGCGGGGGAAGTGGATGCTCCCCATCGGGATGGGCGATATGTGCGTTGGCCGGCTTCGAGATGTTCCCCGTGACACGCTCGTGTGCGCGCGATTCCCGCGCCGTCGGTCCGTCGAGTTTGATGAGTGGGGAATCGGCCCCCCCCTTGCCTCGTGGAAGGCGAATAGCTCGCTGCTTGGGTACCCGAATCCTACAAACATCCTTCCGGAGGACCCCCTCGCGCTCGGTCTCTTTGAAGGGCTGCAAGGTACTCAGGTGGATGCCTACCTCACGAATGATACAATCGTCGTCCCATTTTGATTCCGTGTATTTGAAGAGGGCATCACAACCTTCGATCAGGATGGTCGATGTCCCGGTGGAAGCCGCTCCTGTTTGGACTTCGCAGTCCTCAGCCAATAGAACCGGCGGGGAATCGGCGCCTCGAACTAGCCAATAGGATCGCCCCACGCACTCAGCAGCATCGTCGGGTTTGGTGGGGCCCATTGTCGATCTCGTGTCCACAACCTTCATTCCCGTGCACTTCGGGACATTCCAAGTGCGCGCGATGCTACAAGTCCCTGTCCCGACACAAAGAGGATCGCCGATGCTTGTTGCCATAGGAGGCGTGTTCTTCGCCAACTCGGGGAGGCTTGTCTTCTTGTCCAATGTCGCGGGTCCATCTATCTCGATCAACGGGGAGCCATCAACCCCTCTGCCACGCGGAAGGTGAATCGCCCGTCGTGTGGCGGGATTGCTCGTGTATCCCGCGTTCTGCGTCAACACCCCGTCGCTTTCGATCTCCCGGTAAGCCTGGAGTGTGTCGAGGTGAATCCCAACCTCCCGAATACGACAGGTCGAATCCCTCCGGAGCTCAAAGTACCTGAAGAGAATGTCGCACCCAACGATCTCGGTTGCAGTAGCTCCAGGCGGCTCCGTCCCGGCTTGTAGCGAGCAATCCTCTACTAAAAGAACCGGTGGTGAGCTGTCCTCGCGGACCAGCCAGTGGTCCTGCCTTGCGCATTCCAGTCCAGCATCCGGGTTTGTCAACTCGGTCATCTGCCCGTGAATCCGTATCGTCTCGACGATCTTCACTCCGGTGCACGTCGAAGCGTTCCTGATGCGCAGTACGCGACAGGTTTTTGCGCGGACGCAGGGGAAATCATCGACGACGGTATCCGGTGAAGCGAAATAGCCCTTCGATCTATCTGGCACCCTTTGGACATCGCAGGCCGCGGGACGCGTCCAGAAAACGACGCCTCCAAAGATCAACGCCGCTAAAGTCGGATGAAGGTGCAATTTGAAAACAACTCCTTTTGAAGAACGTAAACACCCTCTTTGTGAACGTGAGCCCAGGTGTTCCCCTCGACGGAGGGAACGATTCCACCGGGTAGACGTGGCCCCGTCACAAGCCCCACGTGATGATGCTCCTTGACCAGGACATCGCCGCAGGTCGGGTCCGTGACCATTCGGTTTTCCTTCTTACCCCAGTCCTCAAGCCTAGCTGCCCCGAATATCCGGGGGAACGGGTTGTTGACTGCCAGCTTGAGCGCCGCTTGCATGAAGCACCAGTAGGCGAATTTTGCGCACCATGCTTGGCCAAGCGTTCCACCGACCATCTGGTATTCGTCAACACGCGGACCTCGGTTGTCGTTGTTTGTTTCGAAAACACCTTGTGCGGCTTCTGCAAGCGCTACCTTGACCGCAGCCTTCGAGACTTCCGAATGGAATTCGGGCGAGCTTTCCTGGGGCTTCTCGTCAGCCATGGCTCCGTGCTCCTTCGAGCGTGGCGGTCGTCGTCGTGCGCGCGGCTGCGCCGCCTGACTGCTGTCGCGTGGCTTTCGCGCCTCGATTCGCACATCCTTGTCGAAAACCAGCGCTCCGGGTCGAAGAAATAGAGGGCCAAACCATGTTGGATGCCGATCCTAGGGACAGCGGGTGGTAAGTCAAGGTCCCAGGCCGGTCGCGTCAGATTCAGATCGCTGCTCGTTGCCTTGATGGCCAGCTACGCCGACAAGATTGACTGAAAGCAGGTCATTGATCGCTTCTAGGCCCGATACGGCTCGACCTTGTGGCGCATCGCTGGAAGGCATGAAGACCACTGCCGTTGCTAACCTCGCGCCGTGCCTTGAAGGCGGCTCAGGCGGTGCCCATCATTCGCTGCACAAACACGCGGAGGACGCTATGGGAACTGCGACACAGAATCTTGCGTGGAAGGGCCATTCCGCGACAAATTGGACTCCAATTGTGCGCCGTCCGAGATCCCTGTCAAGTTGAAACCGTTCACTGGATTTGAAGTTCCGCTTTTCCGTCGTGGCCGGCTTGGTTGGGGATCGAGAAGCGCCACGGCCTCGCGCTTTTCCCGGCCTTCCAGGCGCACATAGATCTTGGTCGTCTCGATCTTCTGGTGTGCAAGAACGGCGGAGACGGTCGAGAGCGGAACTCCGTGGCCCACGAGTGCGGTCGCGCAGGAATGACGCAGGCTGTGCGGCGTGAGATGTCGGTCTTGGAAGCCGGCGGCGGCGACGTAGCGGGCGAAGTTCCGCTCAAGCGCTCGCACCGAGAGCGGGAGCGAGCGGTCGGAAAGGAAGAGAGCGCTGGTCCCCTCAGCGTGCCGGTATGTCTTGCGGTACACAAGCCACCGGCGAATCGCCTCGGCCGCGGTCTGGTTCATGGCCACGTCCTCGACAATCCGGCCTTTTCTTGTCACGCCGTGGAAGCACAGCGACTCGAAGTTCACCTGCGCCAGGGTGAGCGAAAGCGCCTCCGAGACGCGCAGGCCGCAGTGGAACAGGATCGTCATCACCGCGATGTCACGAGCGGTGTAGTGCTCGGTGGTGACGGTCTCGACAGCCGCAAGCAGGCGGCCGAATTCCGGCTCGGTTACGTATCCAGGTGAGCGTGATTTCACCTTGGCCGGGCGCAACCCAGCAGTCGGATCCGTGATGAGGCGACCTTCAGCGACTAGGTAACCGAAAAGACCTCGCAGGGCGGCGAGGCGAACATTGCGTGTCGAGGGGGCGGCCACGACGCCTTCCTGTCGGCCACCGTTTCGCACGAATTGTTCGACCAAGTGTCGATCAATTTCTGCTGGCGTGATGGCGATGAGACCAAGCGTCGCGCGCGCAAAAACCGAGAAGCGCTCAAGCAGTTCTCCATACCGGGTCGTGGTGTTCGGCGCCCGGTCGCGGTCGTACGTGAGGAAGTCGAGGAACTCGGTGATTTCGCGCTCCATAGGCTCACCTCCCAGCGTACCCAGACCAGCAATTTCTGACCACGAATGTGGCGGGGAATGGCCCTTCCGCGCAGTGGCGAGTGGAGAAACGATGTCGAGTTCATCGGAAAGCACGGAGAAGCGAGAACCGGGGGATGAAGTCTATCTCCCGTTCTCTTCTCTCCATGCTCAGGCGGCTCAAAACGTTCCTTCGCCCGCGCCCTGTGCCGAATGGCCGATCCCAATTTGCCCAAAGGAGACCCAATCGATGTTCGACCGCACCTGCATCCGCCCATCTCTAGTCATTTTCTTTGCTTGTCTTGCCCTCATGGGGTGCGCCAGCGCGCCCCCGCCGGTCCCGACCTACAACCCACGCTTCTCGTATTCATACCCAGCGGGCGAGGCTCCGGCCTCCGACATCACCATCGCGATCGTGCGGCCAATCGACGTGAACGCCAGCCAGTCCACCTCCGGGAAGGTGCTCGCGGTGAACTCCAAGAACATGATGAAGGCCGAGAACGACTTCAACGCCGGCATCGTCGCCCAACTCCAGGAGCTTCTGAACAAGAAGGGCTTCAAGCAGACCGGCCCGTTCGACGATTTGAACGCGATGACCTTCCCAGACAAGAAGGCTGCCGACCTCACGTTCACCGTTCAGGTCGGTTTGAACTTCGCTGTCCCGCAGACGACCACGAATTTCGAGCAGGGTTTCGGCAATCAGCTACTGGGTGGTGGCGTGGTCGTCGCCGAATCGAAGGGCGTGTGCTCCGGCTCCGGCTTCATCTCGTTCGTGATCCTTGAGCCGCTCTCGGGGGAGAAGATCTGGATCAAGAAGGTGGACATCGCCACCACCGAGGTCGACTGCACGGGGAAGGCCGCGCCGGAGAACTTTACGGTGATCGACAATGGCGTGGCCGTCCTCCTCGAAAAAGCATTCCAACTCGCCATGAAGAGGGCTTGGGACTACGTCTCGCCGGAGGAGATCACGATGCTCAAGAAGCAGTCGCAGGAACTGCGGGCGAAGAAGGTCTACTAACCCTCACCGGGACCATGGAGAAGGCTCATGTTCAAGACATCCAGGGTACTTCGCGTGCTCGCGTCCATCGTGCCGGAAACCGTTGGTCCTTCGCTCGGGCGGGCAGGCCTCGCGTTTTTGGCAGCCGCGTGTGGGCTTCTTGCCACCGTTGAGGCTCGGGCTCAGGACACAACACCGCCCAGCCCGTTCGATCTTATCGCACCAGCAAACGGAGCGTGGTGTAACCCCACCTGCGCTCTCAGTTGGCAGCTCGCGAGTGATCCACAGACAACGGGCTACTCGATGGGGGTGACCACCTATCAGCTCTACTTCGACGGCGTCTACAAAGAAGACATCACCGTGCCCTTTGATGTCACCGCGAGATATACGCTCGGTGCAACCGAGTCGCTCAGCGCCGGCTGGCACACCTGGTATGTAGTGGCCAAGGATCCCTCGGGCAACCTGCGGCCATCGACTTCAACCTACAGCGTTCAGATCGACGCCAGCGCGCCAACGGCGCCCGCGCTGGTTTCTCCCACAGCCACGGCCTGGGTCGGCACTGCCGCGCCGACCTTCGCGTGGACGGCGAGCACCGATGTGGGTTCGGGTATGGCCAGCTACGAAATCTGGATCGATGGGGCAGCCCAAACGACCGGCTTGAGTTCAACCGCCACCTCGTCCCAGACGCCGATCCCGCCCAAGTCGATCTTCCTCGACGGCTTCGACACCTGCGCCGGGTGGACGATGGCCCCGATCTCACCAAGCACATACAACTGGTCATGCGACCTGCAAAACGACATCCAAAGCTACGCCCTCAACATCTACGCGCTCGCCACTTCTGGCACCATCGGCAGCACCGCGACCTCGGGTGCAATCGATCTCTCGAACGTCGGCACCGCGAAGCTCGCCCTCCATGAATCTATCTGTGGGGCGAGGACCTATCAAATTTCGATTTCGGACGGAAGCGCAGCTGGCTTTCGCTTGCTGCGCGACACGCCCGCGACAAGCTGCCGGCCGTGGATCAACTCGACTCTGCCGATGGATGATTTTACAGGTGGGGCCGCATCGGCCATCCAGTTCACCGGTGTAGCGACGGCGTTCAACAGCGTCTTCGTTGATTCGGTTGAGATTCAAGGCGTGACCGGCGGAACCTATAGCTGGCAGGTGGTCGCTGTTGACCGCGCCGGGAATCGGACGCCATCGGAAAGCCGCCAGCTCCGCTATGACCTTCCACCCGCCCCGTTTGATCTAGCGAGTCCGGCCGACGGTAGCGCGACCGCCTCGAACAAACCCACCTTCGCCTGGAACGCGACCACTGATTCCGGCTCTGGGCTCGCCAAGTATCAGGTCTGGATTGACGGCGCGCTCGTGATCGACAACATCGCCGCCGGAACGACCTCCGCCGCGCCGACCAATCCGATCACCGATGGAACCCACACCTGGCAGGTATATGCGGTTGATGCCGCTGGCGCGGTTCGCCACTCCCGGGAAAAATTCTCAATTCGTGTGGATACCACGCCGCCGACCGCCTTCTCGCTCGCGCTCCCTGCCGCCGGAACGACGTCGCTCATCCCTACGCCGACTCTCTGCTGGTACTGCACCTATGACGACTGGAACTTCAGCAGCGTTGACCACTACGAGCTCGTGATCGACGGCGTTGTCGCGCGCGACAATATCGTAAGTCAGCCGCCCTTGGCCGGCGCCTGCCTTGGGAACGGAACCCAGGTGTGCAGCACGCCACCGACGGTACTTGCTGAAGGCCCTCACAGCTGGACGGTCAAGGCGGTGGATGCGGTTGGGAATGCCCGCAACGCGCGGGAGACATGGTCCATCCCAGTCGACTTCAACCCTCCAGCAGCGTTCAACCTGATCGCGCCCGCAAACAAGGCGACAGTGGACAGCAGTCGACCTACCTTCTCGTGGCAAGCTTCGTCCTCGACCGGATCGGGGCTTGACCACTACGAACTCTACATCGACAACACCTGCGTCGCGTGCGCCATCCCGGCCTCGGCTACCACCGTCACCCCGGCTTCCACGATAATGACGTCGGACAACGCCGCCATGGGAGGCTTCTCGTGGTTGGTGAAAGCCGTTGACCGTATAGGTGGATCCACCATTGCCACCGGTGCGCCGTGGAAAGCTTTCTGGGCTCCGCAATGCAAGCCGTACGAATCATGCTCTGATGGTTTCGACAACAATTGCGATGGGCTGGTTGATTGCGCTGACCCGCTCTGCGCCAGCGCATGCGGTGTCACCCCGGAGCCATCGCCAGATGCGGCTACCGATGCTGCCATGGTAACGGATGCGCCTGCCGACATGGCGGTCGCGTCGCGGGATGCCGCGTCGACCGATCTTCCTTTCCTGCCCACCACAGATTCACTGGTCATCATCATTGCCGATGCTGGTCTGTCGCCCGATGTTGCACTGCCAAGAGATTCCACCTTGCCGGACATTGCCGCGTTCCAGGACATGGCACGGGTTGGCGACACCATGGTCGTCACCTCAACGCCGGATGCGACGTCGGCGGACGTGTTCACCCGGCAGCCTGTCGTTGACGGTGGCGGTGCTGACCTCGCCGTATTTGTTGACGGCGCGGCCGTCTCCGATGCGAGCAAGCCCCTCGTGGTCGCCGATGGCGGCGGCACAGTGAGGGATGGTAGTGGTGGCGAGGCCGGCACTAAGACGAGCGGCATGGATTCTGGCGGCTGTGGCTGCACGGTCGGCGGGCACGATTCAAATACCGCGTCGGTCCTGCCGATCATCATCCTGGGCTTCGTCGCACTCTGGCGCGGTTCGCGGCCACGGCGGCAAAGGCCGGGTTTGAGGAGAGAATCAGGGCGCTAGGTGGATGCCGGAAACTTGGCGCCGTTCGGCCTTTGTTGCTCGCCAAGGGAGCCGAGGCTTGGGCTATACTGGCCAGACGATGCGTGTCAATTCTCCTGAAATTCAAGCTCTGATCAGTACCTTCACCGCGCAACTCATGGATGTTGCGACGGCCCAGACAGGACGGCGTATCCAAGGGATCGTTGCCGCCGCTTTGGCGGGCTCCACCGCTGCGCCCATGGCGACCATCGGGAAAGCGCGGCGGGGCGCGGGTGTTCGCCAGGTCTCGCACCCACGACGCTTGAGCGATAAGGCGAAGGACACCCGCAAGCTTCAGGGGCGCTACATCGGCGCCCTTCGTTCGCTTCGCCCGGCGGCCCGCGCGAGAGTGAAGAAGATGGCAAGCCAAGAGGGCGTTGCCGCGGCGGTGAAGCTGGCCCTCACTCTCAAGTAGCAAGAAAACAGAGATGACCCGATCTGGCCTTGCCGAACGAGTGGCCCAAAAAGGCAAGACGAGCGCGAGTCAAGCCGAACTGGTGGTCGAGACGATCTTCGACTGCATGAAGAGCGCCTTCCAGCGAGGCGAACGTGTTGAAGTGCGCGGCCTAGGTACCTTCCAGGTACGCAGGTACAAGGAATACAAAGGCCGGAATCCGAAGACTGGAGAACCCATCATCGTGCAATCCAAGCGTCTGCCGGTGTTCAAGGTTGGTCGTGGTCTTCGTGCGCGCGTAGCCAAACATCGTCTAGCGAAGAGTGAAAAGGAGGCCCTCACGTGAGAAAAGGGCCGCCAGTGATTCTCACCGAGACCCTAGAGCCCACCCAGCCGGTGCGGGTTATTTGGAAGGTACAAAACCGCTCGGGCATTCTAGGGGTCTTCCGCGGACTTCGATGTGTTTGTGAAGATGCCCAGCGTCCAGGCCGCTGGCTGTGGACGTATGAGCACGAGGCTGTCTCGGTCGGGTTAGGGAAACGCCCTGACGAGACTTCTGCTGATGGGAGCCCAATCCTGCTCGCACGGATCTCGTTTCCCTCGTCGCGGCAAATGGTGATGCGTTTTCGCGCACCCGAGCGGGCCATCTCGGCGACGCGATTCTTCGGACCAAGGTTCGGCGGCAATGCCGTTCCCGACCGAATCCGCATCTTGAACCGCCTCGTTACGGCGGATGAGACCGACTCAGGCCCCGACCAGTTGGACAGCCTGCTCGACCGCAACGTAGTCATCATCGATCCGTCCGAACGCATGAGGAGGCTCGATGCGCTCCTCGATAAGGCCGCGACCGCGGCCGAAAGGATGGCTGTCTACGAACGGCATGCGGCCGATCAACGGGTGCTCGATGTACCGGATGTGGAGGACTTCCCCCTCGCCATGGAAGAGGACAGCGAGGAACTCAGTCACCTCACCACCGCCTTGCGCTTGCGGATGGTTCGAGCCGTGGAGCGCTGGTTCGGTAAGCCGACAACCATTTCGGGCATCATCTACCGCACGTTTGGGGACGATTCGTCGGATCAGTTTCGAGTGATCTTGAACTAGGCCGAGGTGTGGACCGGGATGTTGCCCTTATCGCTGAGCGTTGCCCGAAATGTTCGGCGTCTCCGAATCTCGGCTCGTGACGCCGATCTCTTTCCTGCCAAATAACTTCTTCCAAGTCCAACTCAGGAGGCGTTGGTCAGGCCTGCGCTCCCTATATTTGGGTCCCTTGAACCAGTCGCGCACACCTTGTGCCTTCTCATCAATCATGACCTTCACCTCCTCGAAAAGCGTGAAGAGCCCAAGCGGGATGAGCGTGAACGCCACGGTATAGCCGGCTGTATTCCATTTAAGACGGGTCAATACGAAAATAATCAGGACGGTCCGGATGACGCCGCTCCTGATTTTGGCAACCAACGATCCTGGCCCGATCCATGGCCGCGAAACTGCAACCAGGCCGCCGGTACAAAGGACCGGTGCGACGGCGGAAAGCCAATTACCCCAGTGGTACAGGGCCCCCACCATATAGCCTATGGTCGACGACGCATTAAAGAACATATCGAAGATCGCGTCGTATTGCTTACCCCACGAACTCTCGCCGTTGTATCGCCTGGCGACCCAACCGTCGAAGACATCGGTGAAGAGTCCGGCCGCGTATAGGCCGAGGCCCATGGTAAATCGACCCTGGAAGAACGCCCAGGCGACGAGGACGCCGAGAGGTATTCGTGTCGCCGTGAATACGCAGGCGACTACCGCGGCCGGGCGCGACCATTCTTCAGCGAGCCATGCCGAGACATCCAGCCGATTGCCCTCTTCGGTGCTCGTAAGGGCAAACACCCTTGTTCGGCACACACCCGGCACCACCTTCACGTCGAGAGACGACCCGAACAGGGAGGCGTGTGTGCCGGCTTCCTCGACGAAGTTCTGGGTGGCCACCATGGTGCACCCATCAGAGTCGACGATCGAACGGCATACCCGAACACCATCACCCTTAACCGTTACGGCGTTCCATTTCACCGAGGACACATCAAGTGACACCGAGGCCACGACCAGCTTCCTGAGGTTTTGCGCGGCAGCGAGAGCGGTTGTCACCCCCTCGAACAGGCACAGCCATTCGCCGTTACTCCTTTCCATGTGGAGCAGGCCTCGCGTGCGCTCCAGCACGTGGGTTAGCGCTTCCGGTTCGGCGTTGCGGATAGCTCGGGCAAAGAGAATGGAGGCGGTCAGGTCCTTCCATTGATAGAGACCTGCAAAGAAGATGGCCAAGAACCGGCGGAGCTCTCTTGGCTCGATGGCCAAGATGGACTTGGTCGGTTGGTATTTGGCCTGCTGATGTTCCGAAAGGCCCGTCAAGAATGCATCCAGCGTGAGAATTGGCACGCCCATTGCCGAGCCGCAGGCCACCAGATGTGTGGCGTCTGCCCTGGCACACAGAAAGAGGATGGAATCAGGACCGGAAGCCTTGAATTTCTCAAATTTCCTTGCGAGCTTTTCGTCGGCATCGCCGCCACCCACGGGCAACAGGAGCGCGGAGCCACTGTCGTCGATATCTAGTTGGCCGGTGGCCCAGACAACAAACCGTCCTGGTTCGCGTTCCAACGGACAGGTGACGCCATCGGGGACGTATTGTGCGACCATCGCGAGCAAGCCGGCGAGTTGCGCTGATTTGCCAGCAAACTGTCGCTCGAATTGCGGCATGAGGGAACGGATCGACCATTGATCTCCCGCCTCAAGGTCAATCGGGCAGGCAAGGATACCCACGGTTGCTCTCACCTCATCAAGTCCGGTTGCCTTGATCTCTTCTTCGCTAAGGTTCAAGTGCTTGTTCTGTCCGACTTGGCTGCGGCACTTGATTTCTATTGGCGCAACTTCATTGCCAACAACATTGGGAAAAACGAATCTCACTGTTCACCCGTGGGGACCACGACAGCTCTTACGTGCCACGGAGCATTGGTCGGTGAGAATCCGAGAGTTTGAGCATCAAACACGTGCCTTTGTGGACAATCTCCAGCGACTAACGCGAGCCCATGGAGGGCGCCGTCTTCGGTCTCAATTCCAATTGCAATTGAATTGTCCTTTGTGACCGTGATCTTTGAAACATGAATGGAAATCTCCTGCGCAGTCCACTCAACGGTCATTTGTACAACAAGACCTTCCGCCAGTTCAAAGACCCCACCATCTTTGAGGGATGGTGTGCTGGAAGTGGTCGGAACGCCGGCATTCTGAAGGGAAATGGGGGCAAATGAGGATGCCACCTCATGATAAAGGCCACGGATCTGCTCATAGATGCCTTGCCACCAGAAGGCGGAAGCATCTTCTGACGTTCGTGCCCCCAGCACCTCTCTCGCGAGTCTGTTGGCCTCCAGTGTGTCTTCCTTGACCAGCGCACGAAGTCTTTCTAGTTCCTCTGGCCCGTAATCGTTAAGGGTTCGCAAGAATCATCTCCACTCTTCCCTCCAGCAATCTCCATTTGTCTGGTTGGTCTTGGGAGAGAACCAACCTTGGGTTCCAGTGTTGCAGCGTGGACCGCCAGTTGTTGACATATTGAAAGAGGTGAACGCCAATGGTCATGAGCGGGGCCTTGCCATCGCCGGTTTCTATGGGCACCCAGAGAGCCTCCTGATCCTTTTCCGAATGGCCGGGCTTGTATCCGATAACCTGCAGAAGAACGCAGCCGGGGGTTCCGTACATGAGCGCCGGTGCGGAGACGATTACTGCTGGAAAAGACTTCCCGTTCGCGTTGACTCGCACCAGTTCCGATCGATCAAAGCTGCAATCGCCTCGTTCGTAGTCTCGGTGCCAGTTGGCGGAACATAACCCGAGCACCTCCTTGGTCGACCCCAAGACCTCCCCGCGAAGCTCTGGGTCGGCCAACTCGCCCTTGCGCTCGACGAGTTCGCTATGGTGGAAGACCCACATCGTGTCTCCGACCCAAACGGTCTTCTTGCCGTGCTGCAATTCCGTCGAGAACTTGAATCCCTTTCGCTTTGTGGTGCTCAAGAGCATGACGGATGCACCGGCTGCGCCGAGTTTGTCGCTGGAGATGTTCAGCCAATAGTGAAGTCTTAACCTCTTGAGGAGATGGTCAGCGTACCCTGCAAGCGGAAACGGGGATTTCTGTGTCGGGGAGAATTCTCGAATGATCTTCCCACTATGCTTAACCGTGGCAATTTTTCCGATGCCGCCGTTGGGGCCGTCTATCGAGAGGGGGAGGTTCTCATTGCGCGCACTCCACCAATCCCAAGCGGATGCAATTTTGGTTGGCGTATCGGCCATGGGTCAAGCCTCCGTGGTAAACGTAAAAGCACCCCACCTTTTCGTAGGCGGGGTGCTCGTTGGAGATTGGCCAGCTAGGATTGCTGGCGCCTTTTTGCGGATGGAGGGCTGGATGGTACTCGAGCCCCGAGGACCTCTCTCGCAAGCGAAATAGCTTCGATCGTGTCTTGCTCGGTCTCGGACATGGTAGCTGTCGGCTGAGTCTTGGTGCGGTTGGATCGTCGGACCGGGATCTTGGGCCTTGCGGCACGTTTCTTCGTCATTGAATGGAACTCCTTTGCGTCTGAGCGCATCAGGAGCCGGGAACGCGCTCATTGGCAGCGCGTTGTTTGATGGGATTGTGCTCCTCGAACTGCCTGTAGTGCCGAGCGGCGACGTAGGTGGCGTCCAGTTCCAGGGGATCAAGCCCCGCAAGCAGTTCGACGAGTTGAAGGAACTCATGTTCATCCAGTGCCC